>Ga0265294_10007612_pt1 | contig 12790 bp, 15 predicted proteins | sample MunlanPumphouse3_FD_192504 | JGI IMG/M metagenome (GOLD analysis project Ga0265294, IMG submission 192504) | Groundwater microbial communities from a municipal landfill in Southern Ontario, Canada - Pumphouse #3 | ecosystem: Environmental > Aquatic > Deep subsurface > Groundwater | place... | reverse complement strand
ACAGCTTGAGGGAACCATCGACAAGTCGATCGGGATATTCATCGCTGTGACAAATATCCTTGATATAGGGGAAGGCGACATCATCCACAGTGATGGTGCAGTATATTACTCTGTCAAATTTGAGGCCCTGGTGCTCAGGCTGGCGTTACAGGAGGTCCTCGAAGGCACTGTCGTCGAGACAACGAGTTTTGGAGCATTTGTGAGCCTTGGCCCCATAGATGCCATGCTTCATGTAAGCCAGATCTCAGAGGATTTCATCAACTATGATGAGAAGAACAACCGTCTGATCTGTCAGGACTCAAAACGCCAGATAGCTGTTGGCGACAGCCTGCGTGCCAGAGTGGTGGCTCTCTCTCTGTCTGAGCGTGAACCCCGTGAGAGCAAGATCGGTCTCACTATGAGACAGGCTGGCCTTGGAACCGAAATCTGGCTGAACGAAGAAGCAGAAGCGGAGAAGGCAGATGGCACTGCGTAAGAAAACACAGAGAAAGAAGAAGAAGGTGCTCGGGGTCTGCCGGAACTGTCACCGCGTAGTGGAGGGCGACAGTTGTCTGGTCTGTGGCAGCACAAACCTGAGTGAGGACTGGGCAGGATATCTGGTAATCATTGACCCGGCACACTCTGATATCGCCGCGAAGATGAAGATCGATATGCCAGGTCGTTTCGCACTCAAGGTTCGCTGATGCTGATTCTCCCCCCTGAAGAGAGGGACAAGTTAAAAGCACCCTTTGGGGTGCTGTACCCGGAACTCTCTGACATCCTTCCTCAAATGGATGGAAAGATCATCTATGCAGTAGGAGATGTAGTCACCCACAACCTGATCGCCAGTGGTATTTCACCTGAGATCGCTGTAATTGATGGCTACACTATGAGGGAGGCATATAAACGCACTCCCATTCTGCTTGTGCCGCGCATAACAGTCAGAAACCCCCCGGGTACAATAACAGATGAGCTTGTGGAGGCTCTGCGCTCTGCGGTCGCCTCTCCGCCTGTGCTGATCTATGTGGAAGGTGAGGAGGATCTGGCAGTCATACCTCTGGTTATTGAGGCTACATCAGGAGTATTTATCCTGTATGGACAGCCGGGTGAGGGCGTAGTAGTCATAGAAGTGGATGAAAAAGCCAGAAAGAAGGCAAAGGATATGCTTACCCTCTTCAAGAGGCAGGACTGAAACAATTCCTTATAAGCAATATAGTTTAAATAAATCATTGGACAATATTTGAGGGATATCGATGGACTTCCAATTTATCAAAGACGAAAAAAACGAGCTCTTAAACAGGAGAGAGCTCTCATTTGTCCTCACATATGATGGGGCAACCCCTTCACGCAGGGAAATTCTGGGCAAGATCTGTGCCCTGAAGAATGTGAATGAAGAACTTGTAGTGCTGGGTTCAATGAAGCAGGGCTTTGGAAAACAGGAGATCTCCGGCATGCTGCGTGTCTACGCTGACGAAGAGAGCAGGAACTCTACTGAACTCTCCCACCTGATTGAGCGCAGTGCAGTACCTGAAGTTAAAGAAGAGGCATAAGAATGGCATTAAAACGCTCATCATACTATAAAATTGAGGGTGACAAGGCAGTCCCTCAGCGTAAGAACTGTCCTCGCTGTGGTCAGGGCGTCTTTATGGCAGACCACAAAGATCGCTTGTCCTGCGGAAAGTGCGGCTATACCGAATTCAAACAATAAGACTGATGCCTTTCATGGGGCAGATACTTGGCATTGAGGGGACGGCGTGGAACCTCAGTGCCGCTCTTTTTGATGAAGATCTTCTTGCGCTGTACTCACGGCCATACCGTCCGCCGCATGGGGGAATTCATCCGCGCGAGGCGGCACAGCATCATGCATCGATGATGAAAGAGGTCATCGGGAATGTGCTGACAGAGCCTGAGAAGATCACTGGTGTGGCATTCTCACAGGGGCCTGGACTTGGGCCGTGCCTGAGAACTGTTGCAACAGCTGCAAGATCAATCGCACTTGCACTGGACGTACCTCTGATTGGCGTAAACCACTGTGTGGCACATGTCGAGATCGGGCGCTGGGCGACAGGTTGTAAGGATCCAATTGTCCTGTACGCGAGCGGAGCAAACACCCAGGTACTGGGATTCCTGAACTCAAGGTACAGGATCTTCGGGGAGACCCTGGATATTGGTCTTGGTAATGCACTGGATAAGTTCGCGAGAAGCAAGGGTATGCCACACCCTGGCGGCCCTCTGATCGAGAAGTATGCACAGGAGGGCTCGCCTGTGGATCTGCCATATACTGTAAAGGGTATGGATCTCTCCTTCTCAGGCCTGGTAAGTGCAGCAAAAGACTGCAAGGCACCCCTTGAGGATGTCTGCGCTGGCCTGCAGGAGACTGCATTTGCGATGTGCGTGGAGGTGACTGAGAGAGCCCTTGCACATGCCGGCAAGGATGAGGTCCTGCTTGTTGGTGGCGTGGGGGCGAACAGGCACCTTCAGGAGATGCTGAGAGAGATGTGCGAGGAGCGCGGGGCCACATTCCATGTCCCTGAATCACGGTTCATAGGTGACAACGGGGCAATGATCGCATACACAGGGAAGATCATGATGGAGTCAGGCCAGACCCTCCCTCTGGAGAGGTCAGGCGTCAACCCATCCTTCCGTTCTGATGAGGTCGATGTGACCTGGCGTTCTGATACAGGGGGCCTTGCCTACAGCAGGGCCAACCTGATAGAGAACGGAACTGCACGGGGTGCTGAGGCCGCTGTGGAGAGAATCGGAGATGATGTGATCAAGCGCCGCCTCTCCAAGAGTTACCGCACACCCGGACTCGACTCAAGGCTGATTACAGAGCGCACACGGGCTGAGGCACGTCTCATATCAGCTGCCAGGAACGCGGGTGTGCCGACCCCTGTTATAAGGGACGTCACCCATGACACCATCACCATGGAGTATGTTGAAGGCGACCTCCTCAAACAGGCTCTTTCGCCTGCCAATACAGAAGCAGCAGGCGTGGCAGTCGGCAGGCTGCATGCGGCAGGTATAGTCCATGGAGATCTTACAACCAGCAACATGATCCTGCGAGACAGGCAGGTCGTGCTCATAGACTTCGGCCTTGCCCATGCCTCATCTGAACTCGAAGACCGCGGGGTGGACATCCATGTTTTCTTCCAGACAATTGAGAGCACCTCATCAGATGCAGATGCCCTCAAGACAGGATTCATCAGCGGGTACAGGACTTTCAGGGGTGCTGAAGAGGTTCTTGAACGGGTGGCTGAGATCAAGGAGAGAGGCAGATATCTGTGAAACTGACAGTTGTTACAGGCAACAAAAACAAGGCCGCAGAGGTTGCGGCCTACTTTGAAGGCATCGCAGATGTCGAGCATCTTGCCATGGACTGCCCTGAATACAAGGGAGAGGACATAGGTGAGATCGCCACAGGCAAGGCAAGATATGCCTTCGAAATATTGAAGAAGCCCCTCATCACAGATGATACAGGTTTCTTCATAGATGTACTCTCTGGCTTCCCTGGCCCCTATGCCGCCTATGTCTTTGATACCATCGGGATGGATGGGATACTCCGTCTGATGGAGAATGAAGATAACAGAAAAGCCCACTTCGAGACGGCAATCGCCTTCGCAGATGAAAAGGGCAGGATCCATGTCTTCAGAGGCAGGATCGAGGGCCAGATCATCCCGGAGAAGAGGGGCACAGGAGGGTTTGGTTATGATCCCATCTTTGAGGTTGAAGGTGGCAAAACCATGGCCGAACTCTCCATGAAAGAGAAATCAGAGAGATCTCACCGTGGGCGTGCACTTGCAGTCTTCAGGCGGTGGGTGAAAAAAGAACTCCTTGTATGAAAGGTAAGGGGACATCCAAACCCTTAAGACCCCGGAATGCATTGTATAAAGAACTGAAATTAGGGTGAGTGGAACCAATGACACGATTTCCAGAAGCAGAAACAAGGCTGCTTAATAAAAAAATCTGCATGAGATGCAATGCTCGCAATGCACCACGTGCAACAAGCTGCCGCAAGTGCGGATACAAGAATCTCAGACCAAAGAATAAGGACAGAAAAGCCTGATTAATTCAGGTTTTTTCTAATATTTATTCTGAATTCAGACACTGTAATAAGTGACTTTTTTCCCGTTTTCGCTGTATTTTCCCTGATATGTCTCGATATTTCGTTTGTAACCTATTCTCCAGGTCACACCCAGTTGATGTAGTTCTTCTCTGACACGCATAACATCTTTCTTGTCCTCCCAGTCAGAGGTATAGACAAAGATAACCACTCTGTCATCACGTGATTCAGGATTTTCCTTTGCAGTGCTTGCCTTCGCAGATATTCCAAGTGTGCCTGCACAGGTCGCGCCCCTGATCTTCTTCCAGATCTTGTCAGCCTCCTCACTGCTGATGAATATGAGCCACTTGCCCATCTTCTCATCATCACTCTCTACTGGTCTTATACCAGGCGCATCCTGGACAATCCAGTACATCTGTGTGGTGCGTGACGGGATAACGCCCTCTCCGCTGCAGAGCATCCCATATGTGTTGGCTGTGCTGCCGAAGCAGTCAAGAAGGGATCCGGCAAGTTGCGGGTAGTCTTCCTGAAATTTTTCAAATATCTCCTCAAAATCCTCCTGGAAGTCTTCCTGATTCTCAACCCTCTCAAAGAGGTATGGTCCGCAGGCCCTGAGTCCGGAATTCAGGTAGATCTCAAAGAGGCCATACGCAACCCCGGCAAGTGCATCGCCATTGTCCATGGGTATGGTTTGGAAAAAAAATGTATATAAAGTTGTCGAATATATAAGACTGGATTTATGGGAGGACATCAGCCCTGAAGTTTCTTTCTGACAATCTCTGCTGCCCTCTCACCTGAGAGGAGCATTCCGCCAAAGATCGGACCCATGCGATTCTCACCTGCAACGGCGTTGGCTGCCATACCTGTGACTATGAGTCCAGGGAAGACCTCTTTTGTGTGATCCACGATCATGGACTCTGCACGCTCTGCCCACATGAAGCCCTCGCCATTGATACTGAGGTCACCGCCCTTCTTTGCAACCATATGTGCAATGGTGGCGTCATGGCCTGTGGCATCGACTGTGCACCCTGATGAGACCATGAGAGGATCTACATGGAGGCCTGTCATCTCCACTGGTGACCAGTTGATGACAAGGCCTGAGACCCCGCCATCGCCCTTGACAACAACGTCCTCGACTGAGGTCAGGTTAAAGAACTCTGCACCTGCATCGCAGGCAGCGCTCGTGATCTTTGCAACAGCCTCGACTGAGGACGCCACAAAGTAGCCCTCCTTATATTCTCTGTATGATATGGAGAAGTGATCAAGCAGACGGCGTGCTGCTTCCTGTACCACGATGCGCGGAAACATCATGCCACCACCCCACATGCCACCCCCAAATGAGAGTTTCTTCTCTATGACACCCACTTTAAGATCATCGTCTGCGAGCAGGGCCGCACAGGTCAGACCTGATGGGCCACCACCGACTATGGCACAGTCAAGATCAAGATACTCGAGCATTATGCTGGTCTGCTCAGATACAATCGCTCTGCTGATTGTCACTTCATCGAGTTGCATCGGATTCACGTGAAGAGTTTTGGAATCATAACATAATAATAAGGATGTAAATGATTCCTGAACATTACCTTTATCCAAAGATATCTACAATATTTCCGTACAATGATATGGAAGCGTGACTTCGGACTGACGATGAGGGTTATAATGACCTGGGCCCTCCTTCTTCTGGTCTACCTGATATTCATCGCCATCCTGAACGTCCTGTTCCCGGGCCGCCTCTTGATGCTGGTGGGTATGGCATTTGTGTTTGCCTTTATCCAGTATTTCTTCTCTGATAAGATGGTGATGATGAGCACCGGTGCACGCATTGTCTCTGAGGAGGAGTATCCTGAACTTCACCGCATGATTGAGAAGCTCTGCACAGAGGCAGACCTTCCAAAGCCCAGGATTGCAGTGATGCCCTCACCAATGGCAAATGCCTTTGCAACAGGCAGGAGCCCCAGCCATGCTGTGGTGGCAGTGACAGACACGATCATGCGAACCCTTAACCAGGATGAGCTTGAGGCTGTGATCGCACATGAGCTCTCGCATGTCAAGAACAGGGATATCCTGACCATGACTGTGGCAAGCTTTGTTGCCATGATCGCATCTCTGATCATCCAGAATGCCTTCTTTGCCTCCATCTTCGACAGGGAGGAAGGGGGCGCCTGGATGATCGCCTGGGTGGTCGCTATCGTGGTCTGGGTGGCAAGCACAATCCTGATGATGGCCCTCTCACGGTACCGTGAGTTTGCAGCAGACCGTGGCAGTGGTTATATCACCGGCAACCCGCGTGCCCTGATCTCGGCTCTCAACAAGATAAGCGGCAGGATGGACAGCATCCCGCGTGAAAAGAAACAGGGAGTGGAGGGCGCAAATGCCTTTTATATCATCCCGGCCCTCTCAGGCCAGAGCCTGATGGAGCTCTTCGCAACCCACCCACCTCTTGAGAAGAGGATCGAGGCGCTTGAGGCGCTTGAGGTGGAGATGAGGGGTTACTGAGCAGGAAATCAGATCCAAACCACATCTTTTTATTAGGAGAAGAGACTAAATTTAATAGCAACATCTCGCACCGATGGTCTAGTGGCATGACTTTGGCCTTCCAAGCCAATAGCCCGGGTTCAATTCCCGGTCGGTGCATGCGGGCCCGTGGTCTAGTTGGTTATGACGTCGCCTTCACACGGCGGAGGTCCTGAGTTCGAATCTCAGCGAGCCCATGACTTTTATTTTTGCTACATTTTTTGGGAAATTTGCCTGAGTTCTCCATCCTGCTCTTTAAACACCCGTATTTTGGATAAGTGATCAGAATGTTCATAGGCCAGCAGGCACTTTATCTCTCCGGGTGTCACTTCAATTGATGAATTCATGCAGGCTGCCATCAGAGAAGCCAGACAGGGACTTACCGAAGGCGGAATCCCCATCGGCTCAGTGCTGGTGATTGACGGAAAGATCGTTGGCAGGGGGCACAATCGCAGAGTGCAGAAGGGCAGTGCTATTCTACATGCCGAGATGGACTGCCTGGAAAACGCGGGCCGGCTCGGGCCCCGCGATTACCGCCGGGCGGTGCTCTATTCAACGCTCTCCCCCTGCGAGATGTGCAGCGGAGCAGTCCTGCTCTACAAAATACCCAGAATCGTGATCGGCGAGAACCGGACCTTCCAGGGGCCAGAGGAATATCTGCGCTCGCGGGGTGTCGAACTGGTCATCCTGGACGACGAGGAGTGCATGCGCCTGATGGCCGATTTCATTGCTGCCAATCCAGAGTTGTGGGACAAGGATATCGGGGAAGAGTAGAGAGGTCGCAATTGCCGGTGTGGGGAGCCGGTTCTGAAATGAAGATCCAGATAATTCTCATAATCTCCCCCTATGCCTTTATTCTGTAGCCACTCAGGGCAGATCACGCCCGGCGTCTGCCTCATCCACACGCCTGTCCTCAATGAACCAGTTCATAAAATACCTGAATGAACGGTTCCGACGCTTTGCAAGACTGATGTCAAAACTGTCAAGAACCCCCTGCATGAACCCGATCCTGGATATCCCCTTCGGGATAAGAGCATTGAAGGCCTCCTTTGTCACCCTGTCGGTTCTGTCAGGGGTGTGACTGAGGCCAAGCCTGATTGCCTCGTCCTTACCCAGACCTGCCAGGTACCAGCTTTCTATCTCTGCAATGACGACGACAACCATCCTGGCTTCCATGGCATGTTCATAAGATTTCAGGGTCTCCTGCACCCGGCGGCGGGCATAACGGGTGCGGTCGAGATCCCTGACAAAAATATAGGGGATCCCGGCCTTCCTGAAGATCCTGATCAGTTTTATCGTCCGCAGTTTCTTTTCGCAGGCATACTTCCAGACCTTTGTCTCATAGCCCTGGGCCTCAAAGATCGGGGTGATTATGCGGTCAAAGAAGCGCTCATCATCAGGGCCTTCGAGAAGGACGTACAGAGGTTTTTCTGCCATGGGCATGCCTCAGAGAAGGTTCTGGACATAGAGTTCGTCGATTCCCATGTTCTCCAGGAATACCTCAAGTTCGGCCCTTTCAGAGGCACGGGAGATGACTGAGTAGCCAGCCCTGTCCCTCCTGAGGAGGAGGAGGCTCTCCATGCCGCCGTATTTCACCACCTCAGGGTGGTGGGTGGTGACTATCACCTGACGTCCAAGGCTGGAGGCGACGTCCTGCATCATTGAGACAAGCTTTGCGATGAGGTGGGGGTGGATGTTCCTCTCTGACTCCTCGATGATGACCACCGGTTTCTCCTCAAAATAGAGAATGACTACAAGGGCAGTGAGGTTGATAGTCCCATCTGAGAGCAGGAAGGAGGGGATCGCAGTGCCGGATGTGTATCTCTCTTTCACTGTTGCGATGAGAGATCGCTTTGCAATGGTGTCGACTCTGATCTCCTCAATGAATGGCAGGAGGTCACGTATCAGTGACCAGGCACGGTGTCTCTTCTCAGGGTCAGCAAGGATTGTCCTGAGCACCAGCGCAAGGTTGGAGCCGTCATGTTCGAGTTCAGCCATTCCAGGGATTTCGGAGGCTCTCTTTGCCAGGCGGGGGTCGAGATCATAGTGGCCGATCCTGCGGAAGAAAGTCCCGAGTCTGGAGACCAGGGGAGAGAATGTCGGGTAGATCGCAGGGCTCTCCAGGATCGACTCATCAGGTGCAAGTCTGGTCGGCACCAGGGGCGTGCACTCAGGTTCAGGGGCAAGTCCGGCAGGTGTGACTGTGCAGCCGACTGTACCGTCAGCAGACCTGACCAGGGTGATCTCTCCCTCGCCGAGGGAGGAGACCTGGCCGTCACGGCCAGCAAGTGTATAGGTGCAGGACGCGGTGATCACTTCCTCTGATATTGTGCAACCATCAGATGAAAGGGTGATTGTATAGGTGCCTGACAGGGCGGCTGCCTCGATCACCCGGCTGCCGTCCCTGAAAAAACGCACTTTTGCCGGATCAGCAGTGGCGTCGAGTGAGACTGAGATCCGGGTCGTCTCGCCAGGGGGAGCCCGGAGGTTCCTGATGTACTCCCCGCCCCCCTGTAGTGAGACGGCATTGGCAAAGCCCTCGTGTGCACAGTCTGAGAGAAACGTGAAGACATCCACAAAATTTGATTTGCCGGCGGCATTCGGACCAATTATCACCGTGAATGGACCAAATACAACCGATGTCTCACTGAAACTTTTGAAATTTCTGATGGATAGTTTTGAGATTTTCATCCTGCACCTCAGGGAAGGGTATTGCGGCGAGGGCAATAAAACACCTCCTGACATAAATATGGACATTTATATCTGGCGGATCCAGATACATGTTTATGAGTTTCTACATAGAGGTGCTTGACAGGATTGCGACTCTCATGATTGCCGCATTCGGGCTGGTCGCGGCACTCGCCTGGAACACTGCGATCCAGGCGCTCTTTGTCCAGTTCCTGGGGACGGCAGAGAGCCTCGCGGCACAGTTCAGTTATGCGATCATCGTCACGGCCATTGCAGTGATCGCCACGATCTGGATCGCAGGGGTGGCAGCCAGGGCAGGTCTGGAGGTGAAAGAATGAGGCAGTCATTCAGCAGGGGGTCCAGACACTGAGAGATCATGGGCATTCCCACATTTATATAATATAATATGCATATGGGGGGCATGACATTCTATGAAGAAGTCCTTGACAAGACCACAGCCCTCATGATCGCGGCATTCGGACTGGTCGCGGCACTCGCCTGGAACGGCGCGATCCAGGCGCTCTTCCGCCAGTTCTTCGGGACGGCGGAGAGCCTCACAGCACAGTTCAGCTATGCTATCCTCGTCACGATCCTCGCCGTGCTTGCCATCATCTGGATTGCACGGGCGAGCGCACGGGCGGCCGAGGATAAGGAGAAGAAGGAGTGATTGGAACCCTGGGAATCAGGGGCGCCTGGAGGGATCAATCTTTGTGATCTGAGCGCCTACAGGGATCTCCCCCCGGATCTCAGGCGGGATCTGCTCAAGGATATTTACGTGAAAGAGGTCCCCGCCAACTGAATGACTGAGGCCCTCTGAGACAGACAACTCAAGGTCAATGAGAATTTCCCCTGCATCTGGGTCCAGGGGCGTTAGGTTCAGAGGCAGGATGACCACTGATATGTACTCTGTATCTGGTTTCCATTCCTCAGAGTCACCTGAGGCCTTGCTGGTGAGGGGAGAGAGAGATTCATTCTGAATCCTGGTCACAGTCGGCTCCCCTGGAGCAAAACCCCTGAAGAACTCTGCATGAATATCAGTGAGATTCCCATCCCCTGATGACCGGAATACCAGCATGCTGCCATGAGTTGTTTCAACAATTCCCGGCTTCCAGTTGCCAGACTGCCCGTTCTGGAGGTCTTCTTCAGAAAAAACCAGTTCTCCGTCTCTCATAGGCACCGGCACAATGATCTCAGTGACAGGGCCGCCAGTATACTGGGAGAGGTTCTCCACCGAGACTCTATATATATAACAACCCGGATTCGAGTTTATCCAGGCAGCCCCGGCAAAGACTGCAAGTAATAGTATGGTTATCCCGATAATTACTGACCCCAGAATCAGGGCCATGGATTTGGTTTTTGATGACATTTTGTCTCTGCCTCACGGGGCCTTCGCACATGGCCCCTGTTCATTTATATGGGATTGTATTATATGCAGCTGCTGAAATGTGGAATGGGCATATTGGAGTTTGTTTGGGAGTTATCAATGATTGAGCAGGGCCTTTGTGAAGCATTAATTCTCTGCCACCAATATCCTACATGCTGATTAAGGAGAATACAATAAATCTGGAGGCAGGTTAGATCTGCCAAAAAAGATCATCACCCGTTGTTTTAACCGTTTTTTCAAAACAATTTATTATATACATAAATAATGAAATATCAAATATATATGAGATCTGAATTATCCAACAATAAGAAGATGACAGATGAATATCATTATTATGAGACATTAGGATTGAACCGTGATGCAAGCCGTTCAGAAATCTCAAAAGCATACAGAAGTCTTGCAAAAACATATCATCCGGATGTATCCTCACATCCAAATGCCAAAGAAAACTTCCTGAGAATCCATGAAGCATATGAAGCTCTTTCAGATGCAAAAAGAAAAAGAGAATACGACACCTATCTTGATACTCTTGAAGAGGATAAACCAAATTCAGAAAACGATGATACTCATATCGAACATGAATTTTATGTCCAAAATGAAACTCTCACAATAGATGGGAAAAATTACACTATCAACAATGCTTACCATATGATCATCAATGGGGAGGAATTTGTTGAATATAATGGGGAGACTTTCACCTATGAAAGAGAGGATTTCCCCTTTGATATACATGATATTGAGTATGAGTTTTATGTCACTGATGAGACCATAACAATTGATGAGGATGATTACATCTTTAACAATGCTCATCACATTGTCGTCAATGGGCAGGAATATATTGAAAGTGAAGAGGGATATTTACCATTTAACAACCAGGATGCTCAAGAAGATTATAGAGATTCATACCAATCAGGAGGCGGAATCGGAAAAATTCTGGTGAATGTGCTCATAATTCTTGTCATTGCGTTTACAGTTTTTCATGGGATTTCAATAATGAAATCATCCCCAGATGCTGGTGCATTTCTTGAAAATATCGCCCCGGCAATACCTACTGAAAATCATATTTCTCATGAAGAACAGTTTGCTCAGAAGATCAAAGAGGCAATGGATTCAGAAAATACAACAACCAGGAATTATGCCCTTTCATTAATTGACAAATCACATGGTGGCGAGAGGAATATCGCTCAAATATGTGACATCTGGGAAAATGTCTATAAAGATTGGACTTATATCTCTGATCCAAAAGGATTTGAATATTTCTCTCATGCGAGCAATACAATCAAAATTGATTTAAAAGGAGATTGTGACGATTTTGCGATTTTGATCGCCTCACTTGTTGAGTCCACGGGAGGCAGCAGCCGCGTGATTCTGGCGCAGGGTGCAAACGGAGGCGGCCATGCCTATGCTGAGGTCTATGTGACAGATAACAAAAAGGACTTTGATAAGATTGCAAAATACATCACAAATCGATATAAGTGCAGGTCTGTGGCATATCACATCAAATATGACGACGATAAAAATCCCCGTTACTGGCTAAATCTTGATTGGCAATCAAAACACCCCGGAGGAAAATTCTATAATAGCAAAGGGATATTGACAGTATATTATCCTAATGGATATTGGGATAAGATGAGATCCAACACTTAAGACAGGCAAGGACGAATATCACTTAAAACAGTGTAGAATGGATTTTCCTGGACCTTCCTTATTTCCAAAAGGAAAAGAGAATGGTCAGGAGGAAACCATCTCTCCCTACCCAGATCTTTCCAGTATCTCTTTCAGTTCTTTCAAATTCTGCTGAATTTCCTGTTCTATTGACTCGATCTTCCAGATAATGACCTCAAGCGGTCCATACTCCACCTCTTCACACTCAATCTCCTTGTACTACGATATAGAGAGGCCATAGTTCTCATCTCTGATCTCTTTGACGGCACATAGAAGCACTTGCCCTTGCGGTCAGAGGGGTCTTCCTCACGACGCTTTCTGAAGTTTTCGATGATAGCAGGGATGTCGCCCTTCCGGTCGAGCGGCGTGCATTTGTCATCGAGAAAATAGTCGTCAGCCTTGATCTGTAGGCTGTCGTCGATCTGGCTGTTCTGGAAACGGAGGCTTTCGAGATCTTTGCGGGCGTAAAAACCCTGAACCCTTCTGAGTGGGCAATA
>Ga0265294_10007610_pt1 | contig 12791 bp, 15 predicted proteins | sample MunlanPumphouse3_FD_192504 | JGI IMG/M metagenome (GOLD analysis project Ga0265294, IMG submission 192504) | Groundwater microbial communities from a municipal landfill in Southern Ontario, Canada - Pumphouse #3 | ecosystem: Environmental > Aquatic > Deep subsurface > Groundwater | place... | reverse complement strand
CATGTCGAACTTCCAGGCCAGCATCGGCAGGTAGACGGCCACAAAGAAAGTGAAGAGGAAAGCCGGCAGACCCCGGCCAATGCCTGCTCTTTTGGCTGCTGTCAGGACCGCCCACAGTGCCAGCGCACTGCACGCAATCATTTCGATACCGAACAGGAAAGCATAGCTCCACAGGTCGGTCGTGAAGATAATCGGGAGATAGAAGAACGCCATGGCGAACGGCGGGAATTCCAGTTCGAAGTCCCGGTAAGGCAGCAGTCCGTTACGGACGTCCATCGCCTGAGTGTAGAAATTCAGCACATCCTGATCGGGCATAGTGCCGTTCGAATAGAACCAGAGGACCGCCAGCAGAAAAACGAAGGAGATCAGCACCAATAACGGAACATCGTGCTGCCGATACCAGCCCGCCATGCGTTCCGTTCTTTCCATAATGCTGTGACTGCACTCTTCTATAAGAAGTGGGGGTCTGCAGGATCAGGATAAAAGGAGTTTCGGCCCGGGCAAAACCCCAGGTAAGCGGTTTTCACATTGTACGCGCAGCGTAGACAGGTTTGATACCCTCTTTGCCGCACATTAGGCACTTGCCGGTCCAGTTCTCTTTCCGGTACGGGGTTCCGAGAATCTTCATGTCGTACTTGTCCTCGAACGCGTGACCGCACTTGGGATCGCCGCACCAGCCGAACTTCAGAATCACACCGTCTGGCACGGAGTCCATGCCTTCCGTCGTCGTGATCTCCTTAACGAACTCCTGTTGGTACTGGGTGGCCTTGACGAGCATGTTCTGGGCAACGGTGTCGAGCAGCAGCTTGACACCGGGGGCCAGGGAATTCGTGTCGAGCGTACCCTTTTCGCCGGTATCCCGACGGGCGAAGGTAACGACCTGACTTTCCAGATCGCGGCCGCCGAGTTCCAGACGCAGCGGGACACCCCGCATCTCCCAGTCGAAAAATTTGTTACCCGGCCGGAGGTCCCGGTCATCAACCTTGCTCCGGAAGCCGGTGTCCTGCAGGGCTGCGTTGACGACCTTGCAGGCCGCCATGATCTCGTCCCTGTTGTTCTTGGAGAAGATCGGGACAATGACAACCTGTACCGGCGCAATGGCAGGCGGCAGAATCAGGCCCTTGTCGTCTGCGTGGACGCCTACCACGGCACCCAGCAGCCGCTCGGACATCCCGTAGGTGGTCTGATGCACGTAATGGTGCTCGCCCTTGTCGTCCTCATAAGTGATGTTGTACGGCTTCGAGAAGTTGGTCCGGTAATGATGGATGGACCCGAGCTGCAGGGTGCGGCCACTGGGCATGACGGTGTCTATGCCGACGGTGTAGTAGGCGCCGGGGAACTTGTCCCACTCGGTGCGGACAAGCATTGAGTACGGCAGGCAGAGCTCTTTGGCCACGTTGTCCATGATGACCATGTCCTGTTCGACCTGTTTCTGCGCATCTTCTTCGGTCTCGTGGCAGGTGTGGGATTCAAAGAAGTGAATCTCCCGGACCCGCATGAAGGCACGGGTCTGTTTGGTCTCGTAACGGAAAGTGTTGACAATCTGGAAGACCTTCAGCGGCAGGTCCGTGTGGGACCGGATCCACAGCGAGAACATTGGATACATGGCGGTCTCGGATGTCGGACGGAGCAGCAGCGGAATATCCAGATCGTTGTTGCCGGCCTTGGTAACCCAGTAAACTTCTGAATCGAAGCCTTTGATATGCTCCTTCTCCTTGTTGAACTCGGTCTGCGGGATCAGGAGCGGGAAACAGACCTCGTCATGGCCGGTCGCGACCATCTCACGCCGGATGTAGGCGTCGATCTGCGTCATCAGTTTCCAGCCGTACGGAGTCCAGACGTTCATGCCTTTGATGGGATACCGTTTATCGCAGAGCTGGGCCTTCTCCACGGTCTCGTTGTACCACTCGCCGAAATCGGTCTTTTTGTCTGTCATAATTCACCACTTCCCGGCCTGGGCATCCCGGACCGCATCGGCGATGATGCCGGCGACGGAAATGTGCGAGACCGCGTTCTCCAGCGTGTTGCAGGAAAGCAGCGCATCCAGAGAACTGCCTGCGAACCGCTCGAGGGCGTTGTTCACAAAGACGCCGTGGGTACAGGCAACGGAGACGCCGGCCGCACCGGCCTCCTTGAGCGCCTGGGTGGCGGCGATGATGGTGCCGCCGGTGGAGATCATGTCGTCCACGATGAGCACGTGCTTGCCGCGGCAGTCCATCGCGGCAGGGGCGATGCGAACGTCAGTGCCGGAGAGGCGGGTCTTCTGCAGACGGTCGTAGGGGACGCCCATGGCTTCGCCGACGGTCTTGGCCCGGCCGGCCGCACCGATGTCGGGAGAGAGGACCAGGTCAATGCCCTTGTCCTTGAAGTAGGCGGCGATGACCGGGGCGGCCTTCAGGTCCCGGTGCGGGTGGGTAAAGTTGTCCAGAACGACCTCTTTGTGAATGTCGACTGTGATCACGCGGTCACAGTCGGGGTCCAGATGCTTGCACATGACCTTGGCTGACTCCGGCTCGCCGGCCTTGAAGACCCGATCCTGCCGGGCATAACCGAAGTACGGGATAACCAGCGTGACAGAACGGGCGCCGAGCCGGTGCACCGCGTCCTGAAGAAGGAACATCTCGACCAGGTTGCCGTCGGGGTAGGTGTTCTGGACGATTATCACGTCGTCGTCCATCTGCTCCTCGTCGATCCGGGTATAGCATTCTCCGTCCGGGAACCTCGTCGTCGCAGCCTGAATGTATTTGCAGTCCAGCAGACCCGCCAGATCCTTGGCCAGGTCTCTGGAGGCCGACCCGCCTACTACTATCATGAGTACCGCCATCATTCCGCTCTTAATAAAATATGCGCGCGACCAGCGCGCCAACACATGTATAAGACGGGGGCGCGTAGGGCCCTGTATGACGGAAACGATGCAGAACATCGTTACTGACGAACGGATTGACCGGTACCTGGATATCACCCGGCGGGCCCTGGCGAAATTGAAGATTTCTGCGCCCGACCGCTCGTTCGGCAAAAGAATGGCGGACGACTTCCTGAAAATGGCGAACGCCTATTACAGCGACGCCAAACATTTCCGGGAGACCGGTGACCTGGTAACCGCCTTTGCCGCGGTAAACTACGCCCACGGTTGGTTGGACTGCGGTGCCCGCATCGGTCTTTTCGACGTCGGTGGCGACGACCACCTGTTCACTCTGTACGAATGAGCTTGGCGGGCGAGGCCGTCGAGCGGCACTCCCACATCGGGACGTCGGCAGCCAACACCTCCCGGACTTCATCAAGACCGGCATCTGCGAAAATGCTGTTGCCGAGCATGCACATGCCTGCCCGGATCCCCTGCCCGCGCAGCCGGCGGACTGCATCTGCCACAGCTGGACTTTCCACCATCGTGAGTACCGAGAACTGGTTTGCCAAACGGAACAGTGCCTCGTGCGTCGGTGCCGCCAGGAAGGCGTTGACCGTTTCTTTGCCGACCCGTTCGATTAGCGACCGTCTGTCCGAATCGCCCAGAACTGTGCCGGTGTTCATTTTCGGTCCCAGCACGGCGAGTGTCAGCCGGCGGAATATCAGACCGGTTCCAGTCACTTTACCCAGCGGCGGCAGGCCCGGTGTCTCGCGGACCGGCTGATCGGCTAGACACTGCAGGGCGGCAACATCCCCCAGTCCGCCGCCGCCGACGATATCTGCCCGGTGGGCGGCCCGAAAGGCATCGTCTTCGTTCAAGTCTGCCATCTCCGATGCGCAGAAGGCGGCAGCGACAGCCCCGGCGGCACTGAGCCCGAAGCCCTGTCCGCACGGGATCTGGTCGGTGACGTCCACGTCGAGGCCGCGTTCGGGCAGCAGCAGACGGAGCACTTCCTTGGTTACAGGAGCCGACGACTCGGTCCCGTCGATGACAACCTTCACTGTCCGATCGGAACGCTCGCTCACGGTTACCGTAGCACCTAATGAAATGCGGATACCCGCCCCGCGAGAACCTCTCGCCGCATAGTTCCCGTCGGTCGGACCGGCCGGCTGGAAAAAGCAGGTGAGGTGCCCGGGGCAGAAAGCGGTCGGCATGGTTCACAGCTTCTCGGCCACGAAATTGAGGATACCGTCAGAGATGGCTGGCTTGGTACCGGTGATGTCCTGCGTCCCGTAGACTGTTATAAGAATCATTGAGGCCGAGGTCTTTCCTGCCGTGTCCACATCGTTGGCAACGATGGCCTTGAGACCGTATTCCTCAAGCCGCTCCCGGGCCCGCTTCTCCAATTCCGGCCGGGCAAGCCCGGATTCCGCCTTGAACCCGATGACATTCTGACAGTGCTGACGGATCAGCGGCAGCACTTTGGGCACCGGCTTCATCTGCATCTCGAAGCCCTTGCCGCTGGGGACCTTCCCCTCGACCCGATGCTCCGGCGTAAAATCAGCCAGGGCCGCCGGGACGATGACCACATCGTGATCGATGTCATTCAGCATGGCAACCAGTTCGCTCACGGATGCATACCGCCGGAGCGGGATATAGTCGGGCAGCGGCACGTTGCAGCCGCCCATCCAGAGCTCGACATCCGCTCCGCGTTCAAAGGCCCGCTGGGCCAGAGCAACGGCCATCAGGCCGGTGGAACGGTTTGTGATCATGCGCATGGAATCCAGCGGCTCTTCGCTGCGGCCACCGATGACCAGTATGCGCCGGCCCCGCAGGTCGTCGTGAGAGAGCAGTTTGATGGCCCAGGCCACGACCTCGGAGACCGAGGCGGCCTTGGCCCGGCCATCGGCCCGGCGGGGACCGATGATGCTGACGCCTTCGGATGCCAGGGTCTCCAGGTTCCGCACGACCGCTGGGTTTTCCAGCATTGTCTCATGCATGGCCGGAGCCACAGCCACCGGGACCTGGCTGCCGAGCGCGACGACTGCCATGGTGGTGACCGAGGTGTCGGCTATGCCGTTGGCCATCTTCGAGACGGTGTTCGCCGTGGCCGGATAGACCAGGAACAGGTCGGCACCGATCGGCCCGCCCAAGTACTTGATATGCTCGGTCTGTCCGGTCAGTTCGATGATCGGCGGCATGCCGGCGGCGAATTCGATGGCATCGGGCGCCACCAGCTTGACAGCCTCTGACGTCATCACAGGGATCACTTTCGCACCGTTGCGGATCAGTTCGCGAATCAGCGAGAAACAGTTCACTGCCGCAATACTGCCGGTGATCCCCAGCACAATGGTCTTTCCCGAAAGCCGGTTGCTCTTCTCACCGTAAATCTCTTCACTCGGATGCATACAATCCTCTCTCCTTCAGCGCCCGGACCGCTGCCGCATAGACCTCTTCCGGGGTCTTTTCCGCATCCAGCACGCAGTAACCGTGTTTCTTGGCCAGTTTTAGATAGGCCGCCCGGACCCGACCAAGGTAGTCCAGTTCTTCAAAGCGGCTCTTTTCTTCGTGCCGGGCATCCACCCGGCTGAGCGCCGCCGCCGGGTCCAGGTCGAGCAGGAAGGTAATGTCCGGTTCAATGACCGAATGGACCTGGATCTCCTCAAGCCAGGCCTCATCTGCCGCACCGGCCGCCGACTGGTAGGCCACCGTAGAGGCGAAATAACGGTCGCAGATGACCGAGCAGCCCATGCCAAGCATTTTTTTGACCTCTTCCGTGTGCACAGCCCGGTCGGCCGCAAACAGCAGGGCCTCAGCGACTGCCGGAATGCTCCCGAACGTGCCTTCACGCAGCGCCGTACCTACAGGTCCCGCAGTCGGTTCCGCCGTCACTGCGGCGTTGCGGAGCAACGGGACCAGCCGCTGCGCCAACGTTGTCTTGCCCGCCCCGTCGATACCTTCGAGGACGATGAACACGGCCTTTTTCATACAGACACCAATCGCCTTCGGATTAGTATAACTTTCCCGCTGAGACGGCCAGCCGGGCCACAAGCGAATCCAGGGCCTCGACGTCTTTGATGTAATGACGGCAGAGCCGAGCCAGGTCCGCCCGGACCTGACTGTCGCACTCCAGGTCGGAGGCGATCAGCAGCCGCACAGTCTCTCCCGCAATGACCCCGCCCTTCCGATCCCAGTCGGTGAGGATGACCGCCTTGCCGCCGTGAGCCGCCACATATTCTACGGCCTTCACCGGTCCACCGGCCGACTGAATCTGGAAAAAATCGCCGCGGACCCCGACCGTGTTCAGGGCTTCCCGGTCCTTTTTTCCTTCGATAAGCAGCACATGGTCGGCCGACAGTTCCCGCAACCGTTCGAGCACCTGCTCGATCTCCTTGAGCCGGACACCGTCATCCATCACGTCTTCGTCTGCAGATCTGCGCATATCTCCTCCGGATCGCCGGCGATCAGCACGGTCTTCTGCCGTGAGGTCTGACCGGCAATGACCGCAGTACGACGGCCGGTCAGTTGTGCCAGCAGCACTTCCACCTCGCGGTTGGCTCTGCCTTCGAGCGGCGGGGCCCGGACCCTGACAATCAGCCGTTTCCGCCATTCGTCGAACCCGCCGATCCCGGCCTTTGAGGCTTTCGGTGAAACCAGCAGATCAATCTCCAGTCCGCCGGCGGCGGGGCGGCTCACATCGGCGATTTCCATGTTTGGATATGGCTCCGTAGGCATATTGTCCTTCCGTTGCGGACCGTGGATAACGGCCCGTCGATTATAGGCGCAACCCTAAAAGCAGGGACGGTCTCTTACGCGGCTGTTACTATGGCGGCGCTGCCTGATGATCAGTTCAGTATGGAGGACCTTTCCGAGATCTACCGGGTCGAGAAGAAGACAGGGTCCCTCTCCTCGGTTCGGAGAGACCTGTACCGGGCCATGGCCTCACTGCTGATCGCCCAACGCGGCGAATACGACCGTCTGCTCGCCAAGGACCCCGACTCAATCATGTGCGAGGGCGCCAACCAGCGCCGCCGTCAGGCCTCCCGTCTGTCCAAAGAGATTGTGGAGATCCGCATGGGCAAGATCTGCAAGATGGCACTGCGGGGCGCGATGGGCGCCGACAATTCCGTCGACCTGCTCACCGACGAGGAAAAGACCTACTACAGCACGGTCCTGAAAGCCTCCAAAGACCACAACGCCGTGCTCGACCGGCTGAGCGGCGATATCCGCTACCATTCGCCAGACCTCTCTCCCGACGAATCCGCAAAACCGGAAGCTGCGGCACCCGCTCCGCAGCCCGCATCGGTTCAGGTCCCGTCAGAGCTGGCGCCTGCGGCTGCTCCGGCAGTTGAACCGGCCGCGGCCGCTGATTTTCCCGCGGATTTCCCGGCCGAACTGCCTGAGGACAGACCTGAAGAGGAGCCTGAGATTCTGGACGACAGTCTGGACCCGCCGTCCGCCGCCGAGACCGACTTCAACGACGCACCTGCTGCGGCCCCGGCCGCGCCGGTATCGGAAATGGACGAGGACACTGTGCTCATCCGCGTCACCGAGGACCTGCCTACCTTTGCCGGCCCGGAACGCGATTATTCGCTGAAGAAAGAAGATTTGGTACGGATGCCGAAGATGATGGCTCAGGTTTTAGTGAATCGCGAAAAGGCGGTCGTCGTCGCACCGACGCCGTGAAAATGCTCAGACCTTAAGAGTCCGGGTATCGCCCGGGAACTCGAGACAGTCGAACTTCATCCGTTTGATGCCGGAGATCTGCGCCACCGTCTCCCGCGCCGTGTCCGGCGTGTTGTTGGTCTTGCTCAGATGGGCCAGGAAGATCTGCCGGTCCTTATGTTCGGTCTTTTTGATGGCCAATGCCGTGGCGCTGTTGCACATGTGCCCCCGATCGCTGGCGATCAGTTTCTTCAGCGCCGGCGGATAGGGACCGTCCCGCAGCATTTCCTGATCGTAGTTCGATTCGATGACCGCCAGGTCCGCTTCGCGCAGAGCCTCGACGCACGGGAAGGTCAGCACCCCGGTGTCGGTGGCCACAAGCACGCTCTTACCGTCTGCCCGGATCAGATAGGCGTTCGGCTCGACGGCATTGTGCGAGGTCGGCAGCGGTACGACCTCCATCTGCCCCAGGCAGAAACTGCCCATGGTCTTGATCTCGCGGTAGTCGACGTTCCCCGGATCGAAGGCGTTGAAGGTAGCCCGATTGCAGAGCAGAGGAATCCCGAGCTTGCGGGAGACCGGTCCGGCCCCGGCGACGTGGTCGGAATGTTCGTGGGTGATCAGCAGGTTCTTGATCTGATGTTCGTCCACACCTTCCTGGTCCAGCAGTTTGTGGGTCTGCCGATAGCTCAGCCCGGCGTCGATCATTACGGCCTCGTCGTCCAGCTGGATGACAGTGCAGTTGCCGTCACTGCCGCTGGCGATCACATGGACCTCGATCATCTTGACCCGCTCAGACCTTCTTCTTGTAGATGAAGAAAATTATATCGGACCGCGAGATAGTGCCGATGAGCACGCCCTGTTCCAGGACTGGCAGCCGGTTGACTCCCATAGTCATCATGGCCTGCAGGGCCTCGATGATCTCAGCATCAGCGCTGATGTAAAGCACACTGCGGACCATGATGTCCTCGACCTTCATCTGGGAGATTTCCTTGTTGGCCGCGGTCACGGCCTCGTCGGGGTTCTCGCCGTCCATAGGCACACCCAGCAGGTAATGGGGCTCCGGGTAGTCGCGGATCAGCTTGTTCTGTTCTTTAACGATCAGTCTGAGGACGTCGTTCTGCGAGATGATGCCGACCACGTGGTTCCGGTTGTCTACCACCGGTGCACCGGTGACATTGTCCACAGCCATCTTGATGACGGCCTGCCTGACAGTATCCGTAGGCTTGACGGTGATGACCTGAGTGGTCATCAGATCCCTAACCCTCAGCTGAATCATTAGAACGGCTATCGGCAGATGGGCATATAGACTTTTCTTGAGTCCCCCGGCAACGACTTTCTGGCTATGGCTATAAAAGAGACTATAACAACATCTTTATCTACTAGGAAGCAATCGAGGAAATTCGTCGGGGCCTGTAGCTCAGCTAGGTAGAGCGTTCGACTCTTAATCGAACGGCCAAGGGTTCGAATCCCCTCAGGCCCGCCACTTTGTATCTGGATTACCCCCTTTTTTTGGGCTTTAAAATTGGCAGTTGTTTTTAGCTTGGATTCGCTCTTTAATGCCCGTTCCGTTATCATTTTTTCACCATACACTTCTGTTTCTTTCTCTCTCAATACGCAGTTTTTAACATGCCTTCTGCCATGCGCTTCGGGTCGGGCCCGATGTATGACAAGGTCTGTTTAATCGTATCATGCCCGTAGAGGTTGGACAGCGTCACGATGTCAATCGGGTCGTCCTTCTTGTAGTAAAGCTCCCGGCCGAAGGTCCGCCTCAGATGTGGTTGCTGAACAGGATACGGCTGCGGATGTTTACCGAAGTGACGACCGCGACATTGAACCCATTGGGACGGAGTTCAGAGCAGGGTTAGATCCCCCCGTTGCGCTCGTAGACGATGAATCTGTCACTGTCCAGGAAACATTTGTGATGGCATTGACGGGTTTTGGGGGGTTTCGTATTGAACATTCCGTCTAATCTATTTCTCAAGACGGTCTCCGGCGGTCTGCAGGTTTTGCTTATAATTTTATCTTCTTCTCGGCAGGTTCGCACTGCCGCCACTTAGTCATTGCTGTATCGGCAGACGATTACAGGTCAGGCCACTGTTCCAGCTGTTCCTGGCTCTGCCGTCGGAGCCGCCGGCGGCTGCTCCGGCTGCGGTTCGGGCGAAAGAGTCGCGGCCGCGAATGCAGATGTTTTCAGTCCCGGTAGGCCACGATATACTCACAGCATTGTGAGATGTATTCCATATTCGGCATCATTGCCGCAATTGTTTATTCAAATGATCAAGCGTTTCTGCAACCCCGCAGAAAGAATACAGAGATCAACGGTCGAAAAGGCATTGACGGCCCAGTCATGACCTCATTTATGAGTACGTATTGACCTTTTCGACCGCTGTGATCGCTGCCAATACTATGATGGAAATCCACGCGACCGCACAAACGATCAGCACTGCCGCATACAGTCCCGTCGAAGCGGCGATATCCGACCGGCCGGCCCAGGCCGTAAGAATCAGGACGAGCAGATACGAGAACATCAGCCCCGCGCCGTTGGCATAATCGCCGCGGTAGAGATGATACGAACCCGGCAGGATCACTGAGGAAATGGCCGCAACCGTCGAGCTGGTACTGGCAGATGCGGGCGCCGCGGCCGGAGCGGGACCGCCGCTGAGCCGGGCACCGCAGCCGGGACAGAAAACCACGCCGTCCGGAACCTCCCGGCCGCAGTAAGTGCAGAACATGCCCGGTCCATCGGCCGAACCGTATAAAACACTGACTGCTGCCACGGGCTCACGCTGAGACAGCACTTTTGGATGGTGGAACAGACCCTTTCAGCTGGCAGGGCCCCAGAGGAAGGAGAAAAGCATGACCAGTGCAACGATGACGACCATCGCAACAGTGATGGCGCTTTTGCGGCTGATGCTGATCTTCGGAATGCTAGACATATGACAGTGGTAATGCTCCAGACTTATAAAACTGATGCCTTTTGAAAAGCGACTGATGAAACCGATGTCGGACGGACCAGTCAGATTATTAATGTCGATTCGATATGTTAGAATATGCAGAAGGTAGATTTCGGTTCAAAGATTACAGAGTACTTTGATGCCGTTACAGATGTTATCGGCCGGCTGGACAAAAACCAGTTCAATGCGGCACTCAACGTTCTGCTGGATGCTTACGATCGCAGGGCGGCAGTCTATACACTCGGCAACGGCGGCAGCGCAGCTACTGCTTCGCACATCGTCTGCGATTTTAACAAAGGGGTTTCACAGGAGCTTGACAAGAAATTCCAGTTTATCTCGCTCTGCGACAACACCGCTTCGCTGATGGCAATCGCCAATGACTTCGGCTACGAACACATTTTCGAATACCAGCTTGAGGGCAGATTGAGGCCCGGCGATGTGCTGATAGCCATTTCGGGCAGCGGTAACTCTGAGAACGTACTGCGGGCGGTCCAGTACGCCAAGGAACAGAACTGCACGATCATCGCCATGACCGGCTATAACGGCGGCAAATTGAAACCGTTGGCCGATTGTTCGATCCACGTGCCGATTAACGATATGCAGAAGGTCGAGGACGTTCATATGATCGCCCTGCATCTAATGGCTCAAGTGTTGGCCAAACATTTCGGTCACCCGATGTGCTGAACTGCCAGATCGCGGTAACATGATGAAAACGTTCATAACCGGCGGCGCAGGTTTCATTGCTTCACATCTTGAAGACGTACTAATCAAAGCCGGTTGCGAAGTCTGCGCGGCTGATGTCACCGAACCTGCCAAATGTCACAATATAATGCACCTGATGGATAACGGGCGGTTTACCTACCAGCAGCTGGACGTAACCGACGTCAACGCGTTGACTAAGGCCACGGCAGACTGTGATGTAGTATATCACCTGGCGGCCAACTCCGACATCCGGCGTGGCGGTCAAGACCCGGCCATGGACTACACCATGACCTTCCAGACCACCCGCGCAGTGCTGGAAGCGGTACGGGTGAATTGCATCCCGAAGATGTTCTTCTCGTCCACTTCGGCAGTGTACGGCGACATCAAGGGCAGTCTCAACGAACTGACCGGCGGCCTGAAACCGATCTCGTACTACGGCGCGGCAAAACTGTCCTCTGAAGCGATGATTTCCGCTTATTCATATATGAACGACTTCGACGCCCTAATCTTCCGGTTCCCCAACGTTATCGGCCCCCGTCTGACACACGGTGTAATCTTCGATTTTCTGCGTAAACTGAAACAGAACCCGAAAAAGCTTGAGATTCTCGGCAACGGCAAACAGAATAAGCAGTACGTGTACGTGACCGACCTGGTCCGGGGAATCTGGGAGTTCTCACAGAAAAAAGAGCCCGGCCTGAGCCTGTACAACGTATCCACCGAATCTTACACCGATGTCAACACCATCGCCGACCTGGTATGCGAACGGCTCGGGCTGAAGGATGTGAAGTACTCCTACACCGGCGGTAACTGCGGCTGGAAGGGAGATGTGTCTTCGTTCGGGTACGATATCAGCAAGGCCAAAGCGGCTGGCTGGAAATACCGGTACAATTCCACCGAAGCGGTCCGTGAGACCCTGCGGCAGATTGATGTTGCTTACATCTCGTCGTTGTAAACGACCGAAGAACCGGTGTGGTCAAAGCGGAAGGCCATCTGACGGCAGTCTGATAAGGCCTGCCGCACGGAATTCTGGTCGGTCGGATCAACATAGAACAGCATAAACCCGTTCCCGCCTGCTCCCAACAGCTTTCCGCCGACCGCTCCGCTGGCCATCGCCCGGCGGTAAACATCATCGATAAAGCCGTTGGAGATGTCGGGCGCCAAAGACCTTTTGATCTGCCAACCGTCGTCGAGAGTCCTTCCCAGTGCCTCGATGCGTCCCTGTGAAAGATCGGCATACAGCCGCTGAACCAGTTCGCACATGTGAGTTTTCTTCTCGGCCGACTTGGTCGTAGGGACACTGTACTCCTTTAGGATCTCTGAGGCATTACGAGTACCGCCGAGATAGAACATCATCAGCCGGTCGGACAAGAACTGCAGGTCATCTTCTGCCAATTGAATCGGCGTAACTTCCACGGCCCCATCCCGTTTAAACTGAATGTAATTCAGACCGCCGAAAGCCGCTGCATACTGGTCCTGCTTGCCGACCGGTTCGCCCAACCGGTTGATTTCCATGTCGCAGGCTTCCTCGGCAAGCAGCGCCTTTGTACACGACATTCCACACAGCGTCCGGATTCCGTTAATCAGACCAACCGTGAAAGCACTCGAAGAACCCAGTCCAGTTC
>Ga0265294_10007609_pt1 | contig 12792 bp, 13 predicted proteins | sample MunlanPumphouse3_FD_192504 | JGI IMG/M metagenome (GOLD analysis project Ga0265294, IMG submission 192504) | Groundwater microbial communities from a municipal landfill in Southern Ontario, Canada - Pumphouse #3 | ecosystem: Environmental > Aquatic > Deep subsurface > Groundwater | place... | reverse complement strand
TAATATTAAATGACATTTTTAAAGAAAAGGGTAATTTTACCCTATTTTATCAAAATATTTATTTAGTTATGTCTTAAAATATTTTATACTTTTGAATCTTTTTTTAATTTTAGGGTACTTTTAGATTCCCATAAAAACTTAACTTGACGTTTGTAATATATAACGTATCATGAATATAAGAGGTGATGTATGCAAAAGAACACAACAAATGCCAAAATCGTAGCGACCATAGGACCTGCTTCCTATAGTTATGAGATGATTCGTGATATCATCAAGTCAGGGGCAAGCGTCATCAGACTCAACTTCAGCCATGAAAATCATGAAAAACACCAGCAAACTGTCGACTGGGCACGCAAGGCATCTGAAGAACTCAATACTCCAATCGCTATCTTCCAAGACTTGCAGGGACCGAAAATCCGTGTGGGGCAGTTGGATGTGGATTCTTTTCAGGTGAACGAAGGGGAAACTCTGAAGATCACCACAGAACCCTGCAAAGGAAACAGAGACCTAATCAGTATAGATTATCCCTACCTCCATGAAGAAGTCGAAAAAGGGGACAGAATCCTCATTGATGATGGGCTAATCGCCCTGAAGGTATCAAAGATAGAAGGGAAAGTCATCATCACCGAGGTCGTTGACGGAGGGACAGTCAAACCGAGAAAAGGCGTCAACTTACCGGGAGCCTCCCTAAAGCATCTCTCCTCCTACACCAAGAAAGATGAGCAGGATCTCGATTTTGCATTCAGAAATAATCTCGATTTCGTAGCACTCTCATTCGTTAGGAGTTCGGGTGATGTCATTGCATTGAAGAAGTTCATGTACAAGAACTATGGGAGAGAAATCCCCATCATATCAAAAATCGAAAAACCAGAGGCGGTCACTGACATCGCAAGCATCATCGCAGAGTCGAGTGTCATCATGATTGCTCGTGGAGACCTCGGGGTCGAAACCTCTTCTGAAGAGGTCCCGATTATACAAAAGATGCTCATCAGAGAGTGCAATCTTGCGGGACTTCCAGTGATTACCGCTACCCAGATGCTCGAGTCGATGATGACTAACCCAAGGCCTACAAGAGCGGAGGCCGGAGATATTGCGAACGCCATCCTCGACGGAACAAGTGCGGTCATGCTCTCAGGAGAGACTGCAGCAGGAAACTACCCACTACGTGCCGTGAAAATCATGGAGAGAATCATCAACTATACCGAAGCAAGTCTCGCCTATCACAGGCTCGTCCTCGATCAGCGGTTAAATCAGGAGGATATCGAGATCAACCGAAGAAAGAGCACAACCGAGGCAGTCGGAATGGCAACACGTGAACTCGCAATGGAGATCAAGGCAGCCTATATCACCTGCTTTACCCATTCCGGAAGTTCTGCCCGACTGATATCTAAGTTCAGACCGGCTGTTCCAATCATCGCCTACAGCCCGATCAAGCAAACAGTCCAACGTCTTGCTCTCTCCTGGGGAGTCACTCCAATCCTAATACCTCACCTGAATTCAATCGATGAATTGTTCGAAATCGCACCGAACTACCTCCAGACCCTCGGGTATATCAAACCGGGAGATAAGATCGTCATCACCGCAGGAGTCCCGATAGGAGCTCCAGGCAGGACGAACATGATTAAGGTTGTAGAGATTTGATAAAGAAAGTTAAAAAAAAATAAGTATTGCTTTATTTTAAATTCCAAAACTAAAATCATTAATTTATTAGAACCCTATTAGGTTTCAAGTCTAAGTTCTGATTCTTTATGTATCTTAATGGTATTTTTAGTATTTCTATAATTTACAATTAATGAAATAATTGAAATTATTATTGCAATTCCATCAGCAACAGGTACTGAAAACCAAATCCCCATCAGTCCAAATGCATTTTGAAAAATTATAATTAAAGGAATTAAGAATACAAATTGTCTAATTATTCCAAGTAATAAAGCTTGTACACTTTTTGCAATTGATTGATAAAAACCTACTACATATATATTTATACTTAACAAAGGCAAACTAAGCATATAAATTCTAAGACCTGTTACTGCAATGTTCACTGTGTCAGAATTAGAATCAATAAACATACTTATAAAAGCTTTTGGAAATATTTCTAGCAATAAGAACATAACAGTAGAAAAAGCTATCCCAATTATTAAACCTAATTTTAAAGTTTTATAAGCTCTGTCCAGTCTTTTTGCACCATGATTATATCCTATAATTGGTTGCATTCCTTGTTGCACTCCCATAATAGGCATAATAAATAAAGTGAAAATACTGTTAATTGCTCCCATTGCTGTAATTGCAGCAGTTCCTCCATATTTTCCTAACCCTCTGTTCATAAAACTCATTGCAATACTCGTCCCCAAGGTAGTTAAGAAGGTTGTTATTCCAATTGATATAATTGAAGTAAATATTTTCCAATTTGGAATAAAATATTTTGGTTTTAGTTGTAAAACACTTTTCTTTCTAATATAGAAGGATAGTAAAAATAATAATCCAACAAATTGACCTGAAATAGTTGCAATTGCAGCTCCCTCAACACCCATATTGAAAATAGCAATAAAGATATAGTCTAAAATAATATTGGTAACTGCTGATATTAACATTGAAACCATTGATAATATTGGTTGATTCTCTGTTCTAACAGAACTGTTTAATATAAATGAAATCATTTGGAAAATAAAACCATAAATAATAATTGTTAAATAACTAGATGCATATTGAATTGTATCAGCAGTTGCTCCAAATAGAACTAATAAACTATCTAAGTTTGCTTTTAATAATATTAGAATTAAAATAGTAATTATTGTACCTAGGCTCAACATATTAGAAAAGATTTTGCTAGTTTGTTTAATATCTTTTTTTCCTAAATTAATTGACATTAAAGATGCACCACCAATACCAATTAAAGATGCAAAAGCAAAGATAATCATCATAATAGGAAAAGCAATAGTAAGTCCCGCTAATGCCTTTTCACCGGCAAAATTACCAATAAATATTCTATCTACTACATTGTAAATTGCATTTACAACCATTGCTATTACAGCTGGAATTGAATATTGAGCTAATAATTTTCCAATTGGTAGGGTTTCTAACTCTTTTGTTTTATCATTCATAAATTTCTCCATTTAAAAAACTGAAAAGTAATTAGTTAGAATCAGATATTTTTTGGAGAATAAATCGTTTAGGTTATTTTACTATATATAGCATCTAATACTCTTAATGCATTTTTTAAATCTTGGAGATCCTCATCCTCCAAATCTTTTAGTAAAGAATAAAAATGAGCATTTAACTGTTCCATTAATTGTTGAGCAATTTCTTTTCCAAAGGGAGATAAATTCAGAGTAGTTTTTCTTTTATCCTCTAAAGAAGCTTTTTTTATAATAATATTTTTCTGTACTAATTTATCAGTTAAATAAGTAAAAGAACCACTTTCCATATCTACTGCATGTATATAAAAATTCATCGTTTTATTGGGAGTATGATAAATTTCCATAATAGCCTTAATTTCATTTTTTTTGATAGGAATATTAAAGTTAGGTCTAAATGAACTTAATACTGTATGTAAAAATCTTGGTAATGTATTAATTGACATTCCAAGGTTTTGTAAATCTAAAGGGCTTGGCAAAATTAACTCCTCAAAAAATATCTTGAATTCTAACTAATATATAAGATAGCTATATCAACAAATAAAGTCAACAATAAAAGTTAGAATTCTAAGTATTTATTAATTTAAATAAAAATGGTCATACGTTTGCTGATTGGTATGGAGATTTCAATTTTGAACCTAAATGAAATATTAAGAAGAAAAAGTAAATTTAGAACCAACACAAGATAAATTACAATTATCTTTGAACTCTTGGATAAATCTAGATATTGCATAAATACCGGTGCAATGCATTGGTACGATAATATCTGGATTCATTTTTTTTAAAGCCGTTATAGTTTTTTCTGTAACATCTGAATTAAACTTTGGGGGCAAATGAAAGCCTCCAATAACTCCAAACAGTTTTTTAACTCCTGTTATTTTTTGAGCATAATTAATTGTATTTATAATTCCTGCATGTGCACAACCTGATATTACAAGTAGACCTTTGTTTTTTATGTTTAAAACTATAGCTTGATCATCAAGAATCTTATCAAACTCTTTGACCCCATTTCTCATAACATAAGATTCATAATTAAGAATTTCAAAATCTGTAGTTCTAGGAATTTGACCAGTAACAGCAAATAATCCATTTTCAGGAGTATAAGGTTCAAGAGACTCAATAATAGGATTACCATGGTTAATAATATTACCTCTACTAGGACAATCATTAATAATGGTGTTTTTATTATCCACAAAGGTTCTACCACTAAGAAATACATCAGGATGTGCAATTACATTAGCACTGCTATCTAATTGGGATATTACCCAGTTAAGACCATGTGTATGATCACTATGAGCATGGCTTAAAATAAGACTTCCAACAGTTTTTAAGTCTATTTCGAGAATATCAATATTATTTTTTAACGAAACCCCATTTTCTGCAGCATCAAGTAAGATATTATGTTTTTCATTATTTTTATAAATACTAATCAAAAGACAAAGACTGTGTTCAGCCATTAGAGGAACTTTAAGTTCTTTTCCGTTTTTCCAATCCACAGCTCGCTGTACATACTTAGTGTTTTCAAGAATCCAATCTGCATAATTATCCATTATTACAGTCACTTCAGCCTTATCAACTTCACTTAAATTTAACATTCTTACCTCTTATTATTAGTTTACTTATAATTTAAATTGATAGCAATATGGCAAATCGTTCCAGTCCCTTAGCAAACAAAATACTATTGGAAGAATCACATTTTAGTGATATAAATGTATCTTCTTGGTGGTTTTTAAATTTTCTTAAATATTCTCATGATTAATAAAGATTCTTTTTGTTTTCTCTAACATAATTCTATTATAAATTAATGAATAATTTAGTCTAAGCCATCCAAAAGAGGAGATGCAATATCTTCCCAACTTGTGGAGGCATTGCTAAAATAAGGTATATGATATAAAAACTTAAGCATAAGTATGGCTGCCCCTTCACAGGTATCATGTTTTGTATTATTTAGAATTTTTAAAAATGAAGTAGTACTTCCATTTTTTGTTAACCAAAAACTTTTGTCATTGTTTCTAAGAATTTCGTTGACGTTATCAGACCATTTTTCAATTTCACCACTTAGGTAAATAATATCGGGATTAATTAAAGTATCAGCAGTTTTTAAATTACTAAGAAGCTCTGTTAAGAATTGAGTTTGTTCTTCTGGATTAGAATCCAGATTAGTTAAAATATCGTTGGGAGTATCTAAATACCTTTTAGGATCATTTCCATGGTAATAGGCACTATAGAATTCACCAGCCTTTGAAGTAGAACCTCTCCACACTTTTCCGTTTAAAACTATACCACTACCTATACCGAAAATGGGTATATCCAACGGTAAATCTTGGGAACTGTATTTGTTTATTAATACATAAATAAAACTATCAGTTTTTGATTTACAATATTTAAATGCACAACAATTAGCATCATTTTCCATGTAAAAAGGAAAACCTTGATTTTCTAAATATGGGCTTGCATCAAAATCTTTAACACCAAAAGACCAACTATTAATTATTCTAAGACCTGTACTATCAACTAAACCAGGTATAGATATACAACCTCCTCTAATAGTAAAGCCATTGCATTTTTGTTTTACAATTTTGACAATATAATTTAGACATTGAATTAATCTTTCTTTTGTTCCTACAGCTTCATTTATTTCAGGAGTGTCAAAATTATTTTCTGTTTGTAAATAAACCGAGCCATCCATTCTAACTATAGTTAATTGGTAATGATTAATTTTTAAATCAACTCCAAAAACCAGTCCAGCTTCGGGATTAATGTAAATATTTTTACTTTTTCTTCCTGGTGTAAAATTATCATTACCAATACTCTTCTTTTCTTTAACTAAACCAAGTTCTCTTAAACGATCAATTGTATAAAAAACAGTGGAAGGCTGCAGATTTAATTCCTCTGCTAAACTCTTTCTAGAAGTAGGTCCCCTATATAATATTTCAAGTAAGGCATAGCTATTAATAATTTTCTGATATTTACTATTTGCCAATTTTATTTCCTCTTTGAGATTGATTATATAATATGATAAATATTCGGTCAATGAAAAAAAGAAAGAAATATAGTATCTCGTAAAAAAAATATTATATTTAAATACTTACTATATAAAATTTTAAATTTATTATGAAAGCTGTTATTAATTCATTAAATGAAAAAATTGCTAATTTACAGTTGACAACTAACTTTTTCAGTGCAAGAATAAATCATACAAATGAGGAGAGAAAAAAATGAAAAAAGGTCGTATTTGTTTTGTATTAATTCTTTCTTTGGTTCTGCTATTTCCAATAATAGCCGGTGGTACTGAAGAAAACGTAAATGATGAAAAAGTAGTTCTTACCCTTGAATCTTGGAGAGCTGATGATGTAGCACAATGGAATAATTTGCTTGCAGAATACACTAATGAAGTTGCTCCTAATGTAGAAATCCAGTTTAAGCCTACAAACCCACCTGATTATAATGCAACTTTAAGATTGAAATTAGATAGTGGAACAGCTGGTGATTTGCTATATGCAAGGTCCTATGCAACTGGTCAAGAGCTATTTAATGCTGGTTATTTCTACGATTGTAGTGATATCCCTGGGATTCAAGATGCATTTATTGAATCATCAAAAGCCCCTTGGCAAATGGCGGACGGTAAAATGTTTGCTGTACCTTTTGCTGCTGTATCACATGTAGTTTATTATAACAAAGATATTTTCGCCAAGGAAGGACTTGATATTCCAACTACTTGGGAAGATTTTTTAAGTGTTTGTTCCAAACTAAAAGCTGATGGAATTACTCCACTAGCAAATGGTACTAGTGATGAATGGGATATTTTTGAATGTTTCTTCTGTGGCATTTTACCTAATTTCATTGGTGGTGCTGATAGTAGAGTACAGTACGAAAATGGAACAAAAAAGTTGAATGATGAAAATTTTGTAGCTGCCTATCAGGCAATGGCGGATATAGCTCAGTATTGCCCAAATGGATTTTCCGCTGTTACTTATAATGATAGCCAAGCCTTATTTGCAACTGGTAAAGCGGCTATGTTCATGGATGGTTCTTGGACTCTTGGTGTTTATGGAGATGAGGGCCTTAATTGGGGAGTATTTGCAATGCCTGCACCAAAAGGAAAAAATACTGCAATTTGTTTCCATCCAGATACAGCAATTACAATGAATCCTGCTACAGAGCATCCTGAAGAGGCAAAAGCTTTCTTGGCTTGGCTTTGCACAAAAGAAGGAGCTACAGTAGCTTCAAACAACATGGCAGTTGGATTTTTCCCAATGCTTAATGAGGAAATTACCCTTTCAAATGACCACGCTAATGAGTGTTTGGCTTTAAATGCTGGAAAAGAAACAGATGCTCGTTTTGTATGGCCTGCTTTGATGGATTTATATTCACCAATGGATCAAGCAGTTATCAAGGTTATGAAGGGTCAACAAACAGCAAAACAAGCTGCAGATAGTATCCAGGCTTTACTAAAAGCAGAAAACTAAGGATATTTCAATCTTAAATGGGGCTCCTTGTGAGCCCCTCTTTGTTGAGGAAAATAATGAAAATTAAAAGCAAAAAGCAAAAAAAAAGTTATAGTTGTGTAGAAGAAAAAAAATATTATTGGTTACGCTATATTATTCCTGCTTTACTTTTTTATGTAGTATTTATGGCTTATCCTTTGCTTGATTCGCTTAGATTAAGTCTATATACCGGAAATACAATAAATTCTAGAACTTTTGTAGGTCTAAAAAACTTTATAGTTTTGTTTACTGATCCTCAAAAATCAACAAGATATTGGTCAGCATTTGGAAATACTTGGATTTTCTTTCTGATTAATATGGTAATGCAAAATTGTCTAGGCATTTTGTTTGCTGTAATTCTTACAAATAGAACCATGAAAGGACGTCAGTTTTACCAGACAATAATATTCATTCCTACGACATTTGCCGTTTTAGTTACTGGCTATTTATGGAAATTATTATTAAATCCTATTTGGTCAGGTCCTACCCTTGAAAAAATAGGATTAGGGTTTCTAGCTCAACCTTATCTTGGTCAATCAAGTACAGCCTTGATTAGTTGTACTTTGGTTTCCTGTTGGCAATGGATGGGAATTCCAACAATGATGTTCGTTGCTGCTCTTAGAAATGTTCCTGAAGATTGCATTGAAGCAGCAGAAATTGAAGGTGCAAATTCAAGGCAGTTATTTGCAAGAGTTAAATTACCACTAATAAAACCTACAGTTGGCATGGTTTCTATTTTAACTTTTGTTAATAACTTTAATGCCTTTGATATCATCTTTGCAATGGAAAATGCAAATGGTGCACCAGAATATTCTACTGATTTAATTGGTACTTTGTTTTATCGAGTTGGAATTGCAGGTCAACATCCAATTGGAATACCTGATACTGGACTAGGTGCAGCAATTGCTACCATTACTTTCTTTGTCTTAGCTCTTGGAGTAGTTCCGACTCTTAAAGCGACTCAAGGAGGTGACAATTGATAACTAAAAGAAAATCCTTAAAAAAAGAAAATCGACATTTCGGATCTCATATAATAATGATTATTTGGTGTTTTATTGTAATTTTACCCCTTTGGGTATTGGTTATAGATTCTTTTAAAACAAAACTTTCTATTTATACAAACCCCTTTGGTTTGCCTGCAAAGTGGAATTTTAATAATTATTTTTCAGTATTTAGAGACAGTCAGTTTTTAATTTATTTTAAAAATAGCTTTATTGTTGTAATTTTATCCTTACTAATAATGTTATTTGTAACTTCATTAGCAAGTTATTCTTTTGCCAACTGGAAGGGAAAAGGCTCAAAAATATTATTCTTTTTCATGATAGCTGGAATGATGTTACCAATTAAAATTGCCTCTATTAAGATACTTGAAATAATGAAGATTCTTGGCCTTATTAATACCATTTGGTCTTTGGTACCAATTTATGTGGCTATGGGAATTCCAATTGGAATATTTATATTGACAGAATTTATAAGAGAAATACCTTATTCCCTTACAGAAGCAGCCTTGCTTGATGGTGCTGGAAGATTTAAAATTTACCATATGATAATTATGCCTTTAATAAAACCAGCTTTGGCAACCGTCGCAATTTACAATTTAGTGCCATTCTGGAATGATTTATGGTTCCCATTAATTCTTATTAACAATGAGAAATCAAAAACCTTATTACTTGGTGTCAATAAATTATTTGGACAGTATCAAACAGACTGGTCAAAGGTAATGGCGGTATTAACGCTTTCAGCAATTCCTGTTTTAACATTATATTTATCAATGTCTAAACAATTTATTTCCGGAATCACAGCAGGTTCTGTGAAAGGCTAAGATATTTAAACTTATTTGATATTCTTTTCAAGTTAATTCAAATTTGTTTTTTTATGTTATTGATTACTAATCCAATAAAAATAAGTATTACTCCAATTAAGATTTTTGTATTATAGGTTTCCTTTAGTAATAAAATTCCTAATAAAGAAGCTGTCAGTGGTTCTGCTAAAGTATAGGTAACAGCTTTTTCTGCGGAAACTTTTTTTATTCCAACTGAAAATAAGGTATAAGATAAACTTGTAGCAATAATTCCTAAATGTAATAAAGGTAATAAATCACTGGTTTCTAATTGATAAGAACCTTTAAAAATAAACAAAAAAGGCGAAAGGCAAATTGCCCCAAAGAAAAATATAATCCCATTAGTTTTTATCCTTGAGTTCTTTGAATAAGCCTTTTTTGAATTAAATACAAAAAGAGAATAACTTAGTCCTGCTGATAGAGCACTAAAAACCCCTAAATTATCAATATGACTTTGATCATTATCATAAAAAATAAAAATACAACCAATAATTGATATTGTTGTGGCAAAAATCCATTGTTTTGTATTCTTGATTTTAAATATCTTATTAATTAATCCCGAGAATACTGGAGCACTTGAAATTGCCAAAATTGTTCCAAGGGCAACCCCAAGTCTCGAAACACCTATAAAGAAAAAAGGTTGATAAAGCGAAATACAAACAGAAGATATAATTATTGATTTTTTATTATTCAAATCTCTTATTGTTGATTCCTTATCTAAAAAAGATATCACAAATAAAAAACTACCTCCAATTATCATTCTAAGAGAAGCAACTACTAAAGGAGGAATTGAAGCTGATAAAAAAGCTTGCGAAGTTCCCGTTGTTCCCCATAATACAGCACTTAAAATGATGAAAAGAGAAGAATAATCCATAATCATTGAATAATAATGAAAAATGAAAAGAAATACTACAAAAAATAGAAATTTGACAAATGAAACTTGAGAAGTAAGTAATAATTCAAACTTATTTTAAAATGTTTAATAAGCGAAAAGAACTTCATTAGGTTCAGCTCTTTTTGTGTAATTAGCATCAACCCATGCTTTAATAATTTTATGATTGCTATCAATAACATAGGTGGCAGGTATTGGAAAATTATAATTTGTTTCACCCGTAGCTTTCACCATATAAGAGTTGAAAAGTTTTTGGAAGGTGAAACATAATTCCTAGTTTAATTGCTAATTTATTATCAACATCACTCAAAACGGTAAAATTTAATTTACTTACATCTTGTTCCACTAAGGTTACATCAGGTTTTTCAGGAGAAATAGCAAACATAACTACATCTTTATTTTCTTTCTTACTTAATAGTGACTCATATTCTCGTAATTCTAAATTACAATAAGGACACCAAGATCCCCTGTAGATACTAATTATAGCGGGACGTCCCTTTAATAAATTATACAAGTCTACTTCTTTGGATTTTAAATCTAAAAGGACTGCGTTATCAAAAATATCACCTGTTTCTTTTGCTCTATCTTCAATTCCTGATTCTTTTAGGTTTAAAGTAGCTTCAATCATTTGATTTGCTGCTATTTTAGAACGATTTTTTATAGATTGTTTTTGTTTTTCTTTTAATTGTTCGCTTAATGTCATTTTTTTCCTTTCCACACTCTTTATAAACTTTTATATTAAAAGAAATTCAGTGTTTAATTAATACTATGCCCTGCACCAACATAGGTCAAGTTATAATAGTTCTTCCTTTAATAAAAAAGACAGCCTAAGTTATAGACTGCCTTTAATAAAAATTGACTATATTCTTAAATATAATCTTCAATTGCAGCTGAAATAGCTTTTTTGATACCTGTTATAGCCATATACTCTACTTCACCTTGAGCGTTATCTTTAAATATTTGCATACCTTTATCATAGAATTCTTTATCTCTCAATTCTAAGTCCGAAGATGAATAATTAGTTCTATAAGCCCAGCCGTTATTCCCAAAATTAACATAACGATAATCCACAATATCTTTAATACCTAGAAGTTCAGCAAAATTCTTCGAGGTGCTTATGCTCCAGATATCAGGGGTAAGTGTGTATGTTCCAGTATAAAAAACAATATCACGTGTAAATGTCTTATCTTTAAAGTCTGCAAGAATTTTGTTTGCATTTACATCTACAACATAATAACTATAATTAAGACTAGTTTGTTTGGAGGATCTACTCCAATCTAAATCCAACACATATTCTACACCTTCAGTGCTTGTGCCACTAAATTTATCAGTATGGTTAGTGACTTTGATTTCATCACTTTTTAAACCATCAAAAGAGGCGTAAATTACAATATCGGCACCAACTTCCCTTCCAAAGTCTATAACACCTTTGCTACTTTTCATTGTTCCTGTTTTAGAATCCAAGAAATTTTGTCCTGCATTAGCCAATTCCCAAGCACTATATGCCATATCAACTTGAAGTCCATAATGGCTTTCTACCCAATCCGAATTGAAATTAAAAGCTTCTTTAATTGACTGTCCCATAGAAACTTCACTAACGCTAAAATCTAGATCATTAGCAACAACTATATAAATATCAATGGTACCTTTAATTTTAGCTGTTTCCATTCTGCTATCAATATCATTAAAAGGAATTGCTTTGTTGGCGTAAATAGATCTGACAAAATTAAGATTAGCATATGCCGTTCTATATTCAGCTAAAGTACCTTCACCCATCTTACGAACAGCTGCATCATAGTATGTTTTACCAGCATCTTCTCTAGCTGTATCTAGTTCAGTGGTATAATCTTTAATTTTCACACTATAATTCATTCCACCCGCAGTGAAGTTTTCAAGATTATTTTTAGAAACTACATTGTACATTTCTGCTAGTGCCTCATATGCCCGATAAATTCTAGCTGTGGCATTATCTTGGTCTGGTTGACGATATTGTTTAACTAAAGCATTATAATAAGCATCACCTTGATTTACTATTTCTATAATAAGATTAGCCGCTTCAGTATTTTCACCTTCACTACGAGTTAATGCAGATACTGCCAAATATATAGCTTCGGAGTACTCATGTTCTGTAGCTTTTTTTTGAGCACTTTTTAAATCCATAGATGCCATCATTGATGCACAACTACTCATTAACAATAATACCCCCAGTATAACAGTTAGACGCAAAAAATTCTTTCTCATTCAACCCTCCTTAAAGTTTTTCACAAATAACAGAGAAATATTTATATATATATGTGAATATATATGTATACACGTACATATCCTTACTTTATCAGCAACATTTAAAAGAATAGACGAATAAATTCTTTACTTCTAATAAGTAGGGTCTTTTTTTTACACTTTTCTAACAACATTTTTCTTAAAGGACTTACAGAGGCT
>Ga0265294_10007608_pt1 | contig 12792 bp, 10 predicted proteins | sample MunlanPumphouse3_FD_192504 | JGI IMG/M metagenome (GOLD analysis project Ga0265294, IMG submission 192504) | Groundwater microbial communities from a municipal landfill in Southern Ontario, Canada - Pumphouse #3 | ecosystem: Environmental > Aquatic > Deep subsurface > Groundwater | place... | reverse complement strand
TGTCCGAAGGGTTCTTGTCAATGGATCCAGTTACCACCTCACTGAAATCTTCTGCAGTGGCTCCTCTCGCCCATAAACTGTAATCACACAAAGAACCAGTCCCCATTTCTTGAAAGGGAATATTTGAGACTGAAATTATTTTAACATCATACTCATTCGGCTTATAAACCATAGCTTTCTCTCCCGCCGTTCCTCGAGCCAAAACATAATCAATTCCCAATTGATCGGCCGCCTTGAGCGTATTTTCGTCGTAGGCAAAATATTTACTTCCCAACACTCTCATCGGTTTACCGGTTACGACTTCCACCGCTTCCTTGGTCTCTTTCATTAAATCGTATTGTTGTTCATAAGGCATGTCCCAAAAAGGATCGCCCGAGCAAGTTCCCGATATCTCGTGCCCTTCTTCGGCCAATCTCCTAAATTCATCACTATATTGATTTAAGAGATCTTCTTGAACACTTATTAGAGCTGTTAAATTCCTCTCTTTTAAAGCTTTGTCCCAATTCTCAATGCCTTCCACACTCTCAAACTCTATAAGCATAATAAGCCCGTTAATTTGATCTTCTATTCCAACTTCCATTTCGTTCTGTTTTTGATCACTTAGAAGATAAGCGACGGTAAAGGTTATTAAAAGAATTCCTAATACGATTAAAATTTTCTTTTTCATCCTGATTTTATTAATTACTTCTAAATTAAATGATTTTAACCTTTAGGTCTGAAAATGCAAATATCGCTCTAATTTCTCATAATCTAATAGTCAATCTCTTTTAAAATCAATTCTCTATCCGATAATTGAGCAGGCAGCTATTAAGAAAAGAACAGATATTACGATCAAAAATAAAAGTCTCGGGGTCTAAGAATGCGACTTCAGAAATAAATATGTCATTCCATTAAAACAAAGAATCGCTTTAAAAGCGATTCTTCCAAAGAGAGATTAAAAGTTTTTTTATTCTTCCACTTTTTTGTAACATAGCCACCAATCAAGACATGTGAATTCCCCACTTTTACTCTTTTCCAGTCTCTCTTTTGCAGTATCCACATCTGTTGCTGGAGAAATGATTACCTGATCTCCAATAATCTCATTATTGGGCCAATCGGCCGGCATAGCCACCTTATTCTTATCGGAAAATTGCATGGCTCTCACAATGCGAACGATCTCATCCATATTGCGACCCAACTCTTGGGGATAATAGAGTATGGTTCTGATCAATCCCTCACTGTCTACTACAAAAACAGCTCTTACCGTATTGGTTCCCTTCCCTGAATGGATAAGCCCCAACTTTTCTGCAACTTGTCCCGTATCAGCTATGATTGGAAAGGTTATCTCAACGTTAAGATTATCTTTAATCCATTCTTCCCATTTGATATGAGAGAAGACTTGATCAACGCTCATTCCGATTAACTCACAATTCAAATCTTTGAATTGGTCATATCTTTTCTGAAAGGAGACGAACTCGGTCGTACAGACCGGGGTAAAGTCCGCCGGATGACTAAAAAGAACAAACCATTTACCCGAAAGATCGTTTGGCAGACTCATTTTGCCTCTGGTGGTAACAACTTCCATTTCCGGGAATTTATCACCTAACAATGGCATGCCTTTCTGTTTTTCCATATTATCCATCTTTTTATTATATTATTTTTTAATATTCTGATTATACCACATATTTCTTTTTTTCACCTTAAATCAAAATTATTAATATGCCATCATTGCAAATTAATTCATACTCAATCTCGTTTTAATTACTAAATTTGGTTTTTTGTTTGTGAATTTCTCGTTTCTATTGATGACATCGCTTTATTTACAGATATCAAAAAACAAACAACACTAAACCAATGATAAAAAATTAGAAGGTCTAAACAAAAAGAATCATGGTTTTAAGGTTAAACCCTTTTGTTACTTAACAACCTTCTCGTAATAGGCAGGTTTTGAGGAACTGATTAACACTTTCTTTTGGTTTTGTTTCGGTACGGTTTTGTATACAGGTGCGTTCCATTGTAAGACTCCGCCGTGATGAGAACACGCGCCTCTGCCTGTGGCGCAAGTTGGTGAATATGTACCATCTTTACAAAGAGTGCAATAACCTACAACCTCTTTATTATACGTCGTTACCGTCTCATAATCATACACTTCCGGCACTTCGGGATGGTATACATAAGAGCTGTAAACAACTCCTTCAAAGATACAATCTTTTATTATTAAAATACCGTCACACTCGGGTATACTCTCGTCTTTTCCATCGGGCAGATCAACAGTCTCTTCTACTTTGGCGGCTTTCTCTACATTGGCGGATTCCTCTGTTCCGCCGATCTCTCCCATATTCAAAGTTTCTTCACTGACCGTTTCTTCTGTATCAACAACTTCCTCTATGATAATAGCTTCTTCTATCGCAACTCCATAACTTCCCAGAGGTGAATGATTTATGCTTGCTACGCTTAAAACACAAACGAAACTAGCTAGAATGGTACCTATAAGGACTCTTTTCATTAATTATTTCATAACAGAAATCCGTTCTTTTATCAAATAAATTATCTTAATTTAGAATTCTATTGTAAGAAGAAAAAAACTGTGTTTTCGATAATTCTTCTTCCAATTTAGATAGAATTATCAGATAATCCTATTTGACTCAGAGCCGTGTGTGAACTTAGAACCGTAATAATGAACGGCTGGCACTCCTACGAAATGGACGCGGCCGTCAAAATGCTCCGCCACAAGTCGCCATTTGATTGGATTGAGTAAATCCTTTATATCTTAAAGGCTAAATTTATATTTTAATAAATGTGCGTCCTTTTTGTTAAATTTTTGTTCCAACGCTCCTATGATTTTATTCTGAGTTTCGGGCGTCCAATAAATTTTCAACTTCTTTTTTGCTCTTGTAATCGCCGTATAAAATACGTTGTGAGAGATTCTCTCTTCTGTTTCATTCGTAATAACAATTTTTACAGAATCGTATTCTAAACCTTGCGCCTTATGGATAGATACAGCGTAAGCAACCTGAAAAGGTATAATATCTGATGCAGAATCATCGTCATCTTCATCCGTACTCCTAAGCTTGTTAGCACTAAATCGGATGACAGATGTGGCTTCTTCAATGCTATCTAACAACTCCAGGTCATCGTATCCTCGAATGTCTAGCTCAGAAATCACTTTATCAATTTGAATATCAAATTGAATTCTTTCCTCGAATATTTGAATATTAAGTATTTTCCCTTTTAGATTGTTGTGGATTACTGATCCAAACCTATTGGATTCATTAAATAAAACAGGATCGTCAGTTTTGTATGTATGAACTCCCCACGCTACTGGTTTTTTCTCGTTACTTTCCTGTAAAAATCTGTTGATGTTATTTATGCCATAAAATCCATCGTAGTTTAGACACAAAATTATTTCATCATCTTCGGAGTGTTTAAAAATTGAACCATCCAATTTACTCGAATATTTGTTTTGTGTTATGTGCTCATCAATATCTTCCTCGAGGTTTCGAACTTTATCCCATAATCTCAACAGGTCACTATTTTTTTTGCGCGCCAGGGGACGGTTAATTCAATTGCGGATGATTCTGGGACAAAACTCTTGGCTATATAAAACCAATTTCCAAATCGAATTGATTCTATTTGGAATACATCTCCGACAAGAATTAGGGCCCCAAAGGATGCCTTCCTAAGTATGTCACGCATATCTATATTGCTCACGACGCTACACTCATCAATAATTAAAATATCAAACTCTGTTCTTTCCCCATTTTCGTTCAAAAAACTTCTTATTGTTTTAAATTCGGTGTTTTGAGCAGTGATCCTGCTTCTTAAATTACTAACTGCAGAGTGTGTATTCGCCAAGTAAAGTTTTGATCTTTCATTATGAAATTTGGAGATATGCTCTATCAACTTTGTTTTCCCTGTTCCTGCAGCACCATAAATTAACGACACTTTGGAAGCCGTAAACATACCCCTAAGCGCTGCTTTTTTCTGAGAACAATCAACATCCGAATCCGGCGAGGCTAGCCATGCATTAATTGAATTCGAGTAATTTTTTATACCTGATTCCGATAAATCTTTTAACTTTCTAACAATTTCAATAACAGCGTTTTCGTATCCGGTAATGTAAACGTGATCTTTATATATTTCAAGTTTGCGATCCCTCTGGGTTTCAGTACCCTGGTAAAGCAAACTATTAAATTTATCTATGAGTCCATTAATGTCCTCGAAATGATTCATGTCTTCTATCGGTGTGTACAACCATCCCTTAATTTCCGCGTTGCTTGTTATACGTCGAGCAAATAATTCATGCTCTCTACCAGTGTCATCTATACAATCTAACAGATCATAAATTACGGGAGTATGCTTTACGGGACAACTAGCAAAAGGCATTTCATCAAAAGGAATACACCCGTACAGAAGATTAAGGTTTGATAATTTTAAGTTACCGTCCCTATTATATTGCTCTTTTATAACCCTATTATTTAGGTGGTAAAGTAAGTATCTAAGTACATTGGTTCCGGGAGAACGCTTCTGCACAAACTCACGACTTTTATCTAACAAATCAAGTATTCGGGCCGTTGTAGCCTTTTGGGTAATTCTATTTTTAAATCTATTGTAGTAATTATCGGGAAAATCTATTATTTCAATCAAGTTCAAACCAGTTTCTGTTAAAAAAGACATTATTTCATCGTATTCTTTAGTTCTGCTGTATTCTTTAGAGTCTGAGGCAAAGATATTTTCATAATTCTTAAATTCACACGGGCGTATCGAAACTTCCCAATCATCTACAATCTGTATCGGCATTCTCTTACCCGACACCTCAATGTAATCTCTGCTAACAATAAATTTCACTGCATAGTTCTCAATTATTTCCAATTTTGTAAAAGCAATAAGCCTATCAAACTTGCGAGTCTTGTCATCAGCAATTCTAAAGGTCACTTCATAAAATATTTCTTGGTTTACAAAGAAAGGTTTTACTTTTTGTATATAAAATCTTTCGTTATATCCACTGCTTGCCAGTCTTGATTGTGGTTCTTTTATTTTTTTTGCTATTTTCTCATAGTACTCATTGAGCGTCCGATCCGTATTTAATGGGAACTTATCGATATTATTTAAAACCTCAAAATTATAGGCTGTCTTTAAGAAGGATTTAATTTTAAGTAGATATTCATAGTACTTCAACATTAATCTTTCTGAAACCTCTTCGTCAGTCGCATAGTGTGATTTTGAATGTTGAAGAAATTTATGAAATTTACTCAAAAATCTTAAGTTAGCTTTCGAAGCGACGTAATTTTTTGCTTTATCCTCAAAAATCTCATAACTATATTCGGTTTCACCAGCAGCCTTGACAGAGATAGCCTCAACAAAAGTCCTTAGTTTATCCAAGATGTTTTGTGATAAAAATCCTCGCTGGTCCGCACCAAATGTATCAATTAGTTTGCATATTGATTCGTTAACTATATTGATTTGTTCATCTACTTTTCTCATAGCTCGTTTCTGCTTATTCTCCTAACCCTGGTTTCTTAAGATTTATATTTGTATTTCCACAGGAACACCTCACTGAATCCGGCGTCTTTGGCGGCGTTGTAATTAAACAAAAGAGACTAGAACACTCTGGCTTCTGACAGAAGAACTTACTTACTAAATTGCGGAAAGCGGTAACTACGGGAATAAAATCATTAACAGCAAAATTTGCCCATTCATTATAGTGAATGGCTGGATTAACTTGCCATTGTTCAGCGTTAGTCGCGAGAAAAGAGTCGCCAAGGCTCTTTTCTCGAGCCTTAAGAGCTTCGGCTATATCAGTTTTTTTCCAAGCTTCAGCGGTCTTTACGCCATCAAGCATAAGATCACGAAAATGTCGGACAGCCGGAGCAAGCATGTCTCCTAATTCATAACGACCATCACCTCTAAACCCAACTCTTACATGAAGACTATCACATACCTCTCTAAAAACATGCTCTAGATAATAACGAAGCAGGCTGGCAGCCGTACGAACATCATTTGCTTTTAATGCGTTATCTATTTCAGTCCACACATCGCGCGTTCTCCATTCAGCTGGTCCATGATCGGGAGTCCAATTACTAAAACGAGTGGCGTTGCCAGGTTTAATGAGGCCGGCTGTTGCCATTAATTTTAACCAAACTTCGTCGTGTGTTGTGAGAATAAATTGTGTATTTGGAAAATACTGTTTTAACAAATTACAGACTTCACGACGATGGACCGTATCAACCGACATCAAGACGTCGTCAAGCACTGCAAACCTAAAATTATTCCCTTGCAATTTTTTCATCAACGCCAAATACAGACAGAGACCCATTGCGTCTTGATGACCTTCGCTGTGATACGCGCCCGGAGGAAAATGCCCACGACCATAAAAATCAACATCAAAACCTAACTTACCAATAGATGGAGCGAGTTTCGCAGTAAAACTTCCTTCGTCCTCGGTATTAATAGCGCAGTATAAGCTCGAGAATTCGCCCTCAACATCCTTATAGACATCTTCTAATGCTTTATTGCTAACATCCGTATAAATGTCATATATCTTTTTAGTTAATTCAGCGCGTTTTTTTGCCTTATCAGCTTCGCGAGCTGCTTTTCTATAAGTTTCAAGACGATCTTGTGCTCGGATAATATAATCGCGTGCAGCCTCCTGCTGTGTAGGTTCTGGTATGGCTGTCACGGCCTTCTCAATATCCGCGATAATTTTTGTAATACTTTCCGGTATAACTGGAATTTTTTCAGTGGCAGATATTGTATCAGTTAGAGGGAGAAAGTTTTTTAGTGATTTGCGATAAGACGCCAGTGATGCCCGATAAGCTGCAAGAGATATTATGTGTTCAGTGGTGAAAACTTTTGCCAATTTTTCTATTAAAGTAATGGCGTCATCGACTTTGTCAATAAGTGAAATGATTAGCTCTAGTCGAAGTTCAAGTTCTGTTCGCGTTTTTGTTACCTCTTCAAATTTTTGAAGTTTGGCACGAATAAATCCCTGCAGCGTGGGCATATCCCATTTAGTGTCACAAACTGGGCAAGCTTCTTCCGTAACAAAATCAATAGCAGTTCGTAAAAATTTTTCGCGGGATACACTTTCCGTGGCTATTGGGTTGTTGCTTAAAATACTAAGTTTATCTTTCAAATCTAAACACTCTGTTGCCATTTTTTCGCTGGTAATTTTTTGCAATTCGTCAGAGCATAGTTTCAAATCTGCCAACGCAGACGTTTTATTAACCTTTGGGAGGGCTGCCACTTTTGTACTAGTTTCCAACCCATCATTAAAAGCCGTGGTTGCGGTTAAATCTACAAGTTGTGTTAAACCGAGAATAACGCGACGTAAGTTAATAGCTTCTAAAATCTTGTTCTTTTCTATGTCGGAAATTTCTAGAGCCTGCGCCAAACTTTCACTAGCTTGAGATTGTACTCTCTTAAAATCCTTTGACTCCTTATCATATGAATTTGAGATAGTTTTTAAATTACTTCGTAATTCTCCCACCTGATCAAGACGCAAAAGTGCCTGCACCTCCTCTGATCTGTTTCCTGGCTTTGATATTACATAACGTATAATTTCTCGGCGTGATAACACAAACTCTGGATGTCCATCAAACTGCGATAGAGCAGCAAGTATTTCGGGAGAAGTAGGAGTAATGCTTGGTGTAGTCGGGTTTTTAACATTCCTAACAAGCGTCACTTCCTTATCAGCAAGCGATGATATTTTTAACACAACGGTAATACAAGCTTTTTCTGGGTTATCTCGACTATCGACGTGCGGAGCGTGCTTTTTAACCGAAACATTGCCCATGCCTTCACCTGATAAACGAGAAATATTCCCCGTTAAAGCAAACTCAAGCGCATCGACAACCCCGCTTTTACCCGTGCCGTTTGGACCACATATTGCATAATTTTCACCGTTAAAATCGAGGGTTAGATTACGAATACCGCGGAATTCTTCAATTTTAATTTTTTCGACTTTAATCATGTTTTTATATTTCCATCGGAAAATAATGCTGCCTTAAGTACCTCAACTGAAACCCTACCCTCATCCATGAGAGTTTTCTTAAGACGTCCGATAACTTCTTCCGACACTTTCTGGGTTCCCAATTCTTTTAAGAATTGATCAAATACTTGTTGCGGTACACTTATTATTTTATTATCTGTTTTATCTGACATGTTTTTGATTATTTAAAATAAATTGCTTTATCTAGTTTCTTAAATAAAAAATTCAGAAAAGATAGTAAATCTAGTGTTTCATCTCTATCAATTGGCCAATCCAACGCTGGCTCGTGAGCCTGGGGATTACGAATGGCTCTCATCAGCCCAACTGAGAGATGCATGACACCCTCCTGTTCATTCTTTTCCATCCTGGTTTACTGAGCATTAAGTTTAAGGGTTCCATTAAGCGCCAACACATTCTCCATTAAACGCGATCCATATTCCTGCGACGAGGATTTTTCTTGGACATCTTTATCGTAGACTTTGCAGCATTCAAATACCGCGTGGAAATAATTACCTTCGGTAAACAATTTTCTTGCGTGCTGATTAATTTTGTTATGGAAACGACGTTCATCAAATATCTTGGCGTTCTCCGGTATTGTTTTGGTAAGAGACGTTGCCTTCTCATTGGACTTCCTTAGCTTACCGTCCTCGCCAACTAACAGACCATAGAATTTAAGAATTTGATTTACTTGTTTGCAAATTTCCTCATGTCTTTCTGGCGCGGAAAAATACTCCTGAGGATCGCATAACTGTTGAATCAGTTTTGCAATGTTAAACGTGCCATAAATCTGTTTCTGCATTGCCTCGAGCGAGGCATAAACAAAACGCCATTTGGTTCCGCCATCGTGGGTTATCTCCAGAAAACCAGCCTTGCGAAAAAGCTCGGTTATTTCCGATCCGGTGTAGTTATCCCCAATTATTTTAGACAGCGCTTCAAGCGCAGATAATTTGAATGGTTCTAATTCCATATTCACTACATTTTCAAATAATTCACTATCCACTTCCGTTTTCGTAAGATTTTCGGTATACTATGAATATATCACTTGGAGATAAAACATCAATCACACTTATGGCCATTCCGATAACAAAAAGACAAAAAGAAGTCCTAGACTTCATAAAAGGCTTTATCCGAGATAAAGGCTACTCCCCAACCTTAGAGGAGATAAGGAAAAAATTGCAGCTGTCCGCAGTGTCTACGGTGCACCAGCACATTGACGCTTTGATTGATAAAGGTTACATCAAGAAATTTAATAACCTGGCCCGGGCTATTGAGATAAATGATTTTAATGAAAAAAGGCAAAATAATTTTATTGAAATTCCCTTGCTGGGAATGATTACCGCCGGTGAACCGATAGAGGCCATCGAAATACCAGAGACAGTTTCAATTCCCAAAGAATTAAACGCCGGCCAGGGACGACATTATGCCCTAAGGGTCCGGGGAGACAGTATACAAGATGCCGGAATCTTTGACTTTGACGAAGTGAGTAATAAAGAAAAACTTGATGTAATGATGAAGTTTTTTGATGCTTTACTTGTTGAGCTTAAACAAAATATTAATCCACATATTGGCACTGAATTTAGTGCATACAAGTTGCAGGAATTTTTTGAAGAAGAAGTTAAAAAAGGGTGAAAAAGACGAAGAAAGCAACAGGATCGAAGGTGATCTTAAGTATCAAGATTGGTATGTATTAGACCAATTTTACGGAACGAGTGAAGAAAAAGAGTTAATTGAATTTATACGGGAAACAATAATTAATCTACAAAGCAAATATAAAGAGGTATATCTACTAAGAAATGAAGAGCAATACAAGATATATGACTTCACTACTGGACAAGGTTTTCAGCCTGACTTTATCCTTTTCCTAAAAGATAAATCAAAGCTATATTATCAGATTTTCATCGAACCAAAGGGAGATAACCTTTTAGATGATGATAAATGGAAAAATGATTTCCTTAAAGAAATTACTGAAAAATATTCCGATAATAAAATCCTAAAAATAGAAGGTAAAGATTACAGCTTAATTGGCTTACCGCTGTTCAATAAAAAGGACGTTAAAGAATTTACTGAAGCTTACGACAAGCTTATAAATTAGCATATGAAAGCAGTAATTTTAGCAAGGGTATCAACAGAAGAACAGAAAGACACCGGTAACTCACTACCAGCTCAGATTAGGCGTATTGAGGATTATTGTAAGAGAAAGGGCTTCAAAATAGACAAAACCTTTAGCTTTGATGAAAGTGCTTACAAGGTTAAGCGAGATGAGTTTGACGGGGTTTTAGAGTACCTGAAAGAAAATAAAGAGAAGGTTGCCATTTGTTTTGATAAAGTAGATAGGCTTTCAAGAAATGTTTTTGATAAAAGAGTTTCTCTACTTTATGAAAAAGCGGTTGCCGATGAAATTGAACTTCATTTTGTCTCGGATAGACAAATCATAAACTCCAAAATGTCCGCGGTTGAGAAATTTCAATTTGGAATGAGCTTAGGTTTAGCGAAGTACTATTCCGATGCTATCAGCGACAGTGTAAAACGAGCTTTTGAACAGAAACGCAAGAAAGGCGAATGAATAGGCGGAATACCGTTTGGCTACGAAAATGTGCCTCTGGACGAAAATAAACGTCTTAGAAAGGATATTATTCCGCATCCTGAGACGAGTCGTATTGTAGTGGAGCTTTTGAAAAATACTCAACAGGTAACTATTCTTGCCGGAAACTATCTAATGAGATGGCTAAAAGAAAAATAAAAACAGCACACAGCAAGCCTTTGTATCAAAGTGTCATTCACAACATACTCAAAAATACTTTCTACTATGGAATGGCTTATTCCAAGAAATATGATGAGCACTACGAGCATAGATACCAGCCACTTATTAACAGAAAGCTCTTTCTTAAAGTTCAGGACGAATTAGAGAAGAAGAATAGTAATCCAGTAAAAACCATGGGGAGAAAGGAGTTTATCTTTAGTGGACTTCTGAAATGTGCAAGGTGCGGACGCTCAATGAGTGCAGATCTGAAGAAAGGCAAATACATCTATTACAGTTGTTCAAATGGGAAGAAAAACTGTAAACGAGAGTATGTGAGAGAAGAAGTGCTTCTAGAGCCCATAAAGCGGTTTTTGAGGAAAATAAAGCTGGATGACGAGCAGATAGTTCAACTTGTAACGTACCTCAAAAAGAACCACGAAAATCAGGCTCTGTACCACACGAGGAAAATAAAAGAAATTGATCAAAAGTACAGCAAAATCCAAAACAGGATAAGTAGATCTTTTGACTTGCTTGCTGACGGTAGTATTACTAAAGACATATATGATGCAAAACTGAAAGAGTACAAAGAACAGCAATACGACTTAGGTATACAAAAAGATGAGCTTACACAAGCAGACGAAAACTACCATATTGTAGCAAAAACGGTGCTAAATATAGCTCAAAAAGCTGAAGAGATATTTGAAAGTTCGGAAGTAGCTGAAAAGAATCAATTTATGAAGTTTCTACTTCAGAACTCTGTCGTTGATGGTAAAAAGCCAGTATTTACGATGAGAGAGCCGTTTTCTTGCATCGCAAAGGCATCTAACCATCCTACTCTGCTCCGCGGGTAGGATTCGAACCTACGACCAACCGGTTACAATTGCCTCCAAATTTCTTTGAAGATTGGACTATATCATTTCCCAATATCTGTTGGGAATCGGGCGCTTCCTTCAGCTCATTTGACGCCAAAGTACTCCATTTTAGGATAGTCTCTGCACCTTCCTTGACGAAGATCAAGGCTTGGCTCAGGATTGCCTTATGTTAGATACACTTAGGTTTCCCTGAATTCACCCGATTTTTCAACCACAGTTACCTGCAGAAGCTGCAACTTGGTATAAAGCTTTGACTAAGAATGAAAGATATATACCTCTTTACAGCCGGTCGCTCTACCACTGAGCTACCGCGGAATATTTATTCAATTATTAACGAAACAATCTCACTATAGCTAAAACAATGAAATTTCTCAATAGCCTTTAAGCTTCTTAACTGACTCATGCATTCTTATCTTTTCCAAGGACTTTGCTTCAATCTGTCTTATCCTCTCTCTGGTCACTCCAAAAACTTTACCCACCTCCTCAAGAGTATGAGTTACTTCATCTTCAAGTCCAAATCTCATTGAAAGAATCTTCTGTTCTCGAGGACTTAAATCAACCAAGATATCCTCGAGTCTTTCTCTTAACAAACTTCTGGCAGCTTCAAGTGACGGAGGAGCTGTCTTGCTGTCTTTTATGAAGTCGGCCAATATGCTGCTATCGGCATCGTCACTCACCGGAGCTTCCAAGGAAGCCGTTCTTTGGAATATCTTTGTGATATGGTTAACTTTGTCCACCGGCAAGCCCATTTCTGCAGCCACCTCTTCTGTTGTGGGTTCTCTACCCAGACTTTGTAAAAGCTCTCTCCTTATCTTGCTGTATTTTGATATCGTCTCGATCATATGAACCGGAATTCTGATTGTTCTTGCTTGATCGGCCAAAGCTCTGTTTATCGCTTGTCTTATCCACCAAGTGGCATAAGTTGAGAATTTATACCCCCTCCTCCAATCAAACTTCTCAACCGCCCTGAAAAGCCCCAAGTTTCCTTCTTGAATAAGGTCAAGTAGGGTTAAATTATTGGATTTACCGATGTATTTTTTAGCGATTGAGACTACTAATCGAAGGTTGGCTTGAATAAGTCTTGATGTTGCTTGAGAATCTCCTTTCTCTATCCTCCTGGCCAACTCTTTTTCTTCGTCCGCAGTTAAGAATGAAGTTTGTGATATCTCTTTCAAGTATATCTGTATGGGATCAACTTTGAGCTTCAGATC
>Ga0265294_10007607_pt1 | contig 12793 bp, 15 predicted proteins | sample MunlanPumphouse3_FD_192504 | JGI IMG/M metagenome (GOLD analysis project Ga0265294, IMG submission 192504) | Groundwater microbial communities from a municipal landfill in Southern Ontario, Canada - Pumphouse #3 | ecosystem: Environmental > Aquatic > Deep subsurface > Groundwater | place... | reverse complement strand
TACTTCACTTACACTTACCATATTAAAATCATGCTCTATTGTATGTTTTAATGCGGAAGCAGCAACAGCAAAGTTAATTGTATCTTGGTATGAATAGTTATTAAGTAGTGAGTAAATTAAACCACCACCAAAGCTATCTCCACCACCGACTCTATCAACAATCTGAATGGTATACTTTGGAGAAAAATAAACTTTACCATCGACGTAAAGCATTCCAGCCCACTCATTCACACTTGCTGAAAGACTACCTCTTAAGGTTATAGCAACTTTACTGCAACCAAACTTCTCATTTAATTGCTTTGCAACGCTTATATATCCTTTGTTGTCGATTTTACCACTTTCAATATCAGTGTTATCAGCCTTAATTCCAAATACATCATAAGCATCTTCTTCATTTGAAATACAGACATCTACATAAGGAACAAGCTTACTCATTACTTTTCTAGCTTCTTTTCTAGTCCAAAGTTTCTTTCTAAAATTAAGATCACAACTTATTGTAATTCCTTTTTGTTTTGCAACTTTACATGCTTGTAAGCAAATTTCAGGATTATTACCTCCCAAAGCCGGTGTAATTCCTGTAAAATGAAACCAGCCTACACCTTCAAAAATACTGTCCCAGTCAAAATCAGAAACCTCTGCTTCAGCAATTGAAGAACCTGCTCTATCATAGATTACCTTGCTTGGACGTTGACTTGCACCTTTTTCAACAAAATATTTACCAAGTCTTTTTCCTCCTCTAACTATATTTGAAGTATCAACCCCAAACATCCTTACAGCATTTTCGGCACTATCTCCAAGATCATTATTAGGAAGTTTTGTCACAAAACCAACATTTACACCATAATTTGCTAAAGATACAGCAACATTAGCTTCTCCACCAGCATAACTAATCTCAAGCTCATTTGCCTGTTTAAAACGAAGGTACTCCTTGGGATTCAACCTCATCATTATTTCACCAAAAGTAATTACTTTCATTTTAATTGCGCTCCTTATTCCAAGCCTCAATAGCTATTTTTGCTCTTTCTTTGATTCCTTCGTAATCATGGGCATTCATATCTGAAGTTTTTGCAATCCAACTTCCACCGATGGCAAAGATTAAATCACTTTGAGCATATTCGGTTAATGAAGATTGTTTTACCCCTCCAAGTGGAAAATATTTCAAACCAAGATAATTATATGGACCTGCCATACTCTTTAGATATTTTAAACCGCCAACTGCTTCAGCGGGAAAATACTTAAAATATTTAACACCATTCTCTATTCCTGCTTCAATTTCACTTGCAGTACAAATTCCAGGGGCAAAAGGGATACCAATTCTTTTAGCTTCTTCCATTATTTTCAAGTTCATACCTGGAGCAACAGCACCATCGGCACCAGCGTCTTTAACGAGTTTTAACTGTTCGGGGCGAATAACAGTTCCTGCCATTACCATCATACTACTAACTTCTTTTTTGATTCTTTTAATAGATTCTAAAGCCGCATCAGTTCTAAGGGCTAATTCAATTGCTGTTACTCCACCTTCTACCAAAGCTTTTGCAGTAGGAACCGCTGTTTCTACATCATCTATGACTAAAACCGCCACAACTCCACGTTTTTCTAATTCTTGAAATACTTCATTCATAATAATTTCCTGTTTCATTTTTAATTTTGTGTTTCAATTTTATTACACTTTTTTTTACAAGTCAATAAATTTAACCTTTCCTGTCTCATTTTTTCTTCTCTGTTTCATTTTTAATACTTTACATTTCTAAATCAAAACTTTAAATTAGGAATAGGAAGTAAAAATGGAAGAGAAGAATCAGAAAAATGTTCTTGCAGCAGAAAGAACCATGGCTATTTTTGAAGCCTTGGTAAAATTTGAAGAAATTGGTGTTTCGGAAATTGCTAGAATAACCTCAATTCATAAAAGTACAGTATTTAGATTTGTCCAAACTCTTACAGACTTAGGATATTTAATAAGAAACGAAGAAAATGATACCTACAGTCTTTCCACAAAAATGAATGCCTTCCACCGTTATAGTGACAGACAAGAACTTCTTAAACATTATAGTGTTATAGCTATGAAAGAAATCTCCAACCTTACGGGAGAAACAATTCATCTCGCAAAGTTAGAAGACATGCAATTAATATATCTTCATAAAATCGAATCAACTCACACTTTAAGAGTTTGTACCATGATATCTGCAATTGGAAAATATGCACCTTTATATTGTACAGGACTTGGAAAAGCAATGTTAGCTTGGCTCCCCAAAGAAGAACAATTGAATTATATTGAAACTAATAATTTTAAGCGTTTTACACCTAATACCATTGTTGATGCAGATCAATTACTCCAGGAACTAAAAATTATTAGAGAAAGGGGAACGTCTTTAGATAGGGAAGAAAATGAAAAAGGTATTTTTTGTATTGCTTCACCCATCTTCTCAAAAAATCATCATGTATTGGCTGCTATCAGTCTTTCTGGACCTACAGTTCGCCTTGATGAAGCAACCATTTCAAATTATTCTTCCCTAATAAAAGAAAAAGCTCAGGAAATAACAAATCTCCTGAACCAATCTAATTAAAACTATTTTTTAATAATTAATTGAAATATTACCGCTGCTTGTTGAAGCTTTAACTAAGTATTTTGAATCAACATTTATTTCCTCAAAATCCACGTTCTGAATTTTCCCATTAATATAAATGTTACCACTGGAACTTTGAGCTTTTAAACCAACTGGAACAGAAAAATAGCAATCAATATTACCACTGCTTGTTGAAACTCTACAAGTTTTAAAACTTCCTATTTCAAGGATATCACAGTTTCCACTAATAGAGCTTGCTTTTAACTCAAGAACATCCTCTTGGGAAGAATAAACCTTTGCTAAATCAATTTCACCACTTGTACTCCCTAAATTTAGAATATTACAAAGAGCTGTTGATCCGTCAATATTACCACTAATAGTGCTTATTTTTATCTCTTTCGACACAATGTCATTAAAATAGATATTGGAAGAAACGCTTTGAAGTTGTAAAAGGTCTTTCGTTTCAAGCTTATCACAAATAATATTTCCAGATACAGAATTCACCTGAAGACTGTCAAAAAGAAAAGACGAAGGAACTGTAATTGAAAGAGAGCCTGAATCAAAACCGAACCAATTAAATTTAGGAGTTTTCACAGAAACTTCCAATCTTCCGCCGTTTTCATCAATCACAAGCTCATCCCTTCCCGATCCAACTAATGAATACTCAACAGAGCTTATTCCATCTTTAATATAGAAGTTAATATCATTTCCTACAGCATTAATTGTAACATTTAAGCTACTACTATAGTATAAGTCTCCTTTCTCCTCGCCTTTAAAAACTTCCAAAGCATTTGTAGGAGATTGAGAAAAATACCAAGCTAGAAGAACGATTATAAGTAATAAGGTTATAAAAATTTTATTGTTTCTTATCTTCATTTTGCGCTATTAAACCTTGATTCCCAATCATTTTCTTTATCAAAAAGGTCTTCTTCCATATCAGCTACTCGGTTTTTTAATTTATCAAACCTTTTCTTTAAATCTTCGTCAGACATACCATTTGCAGTGTGTCTTTCGCCCCTCTCACCTTCATCATAGTAAAAGTGACCAGGTCTATAGTTATCTTTGTTAAAGAATTCTTTCATCCTTTCTTCAAATGATTTTTCATCATCTTTCTGTCCAGAATTTACAGGCAAAATTAAAGCTAGGATTAGGTAAACGGCTACAATTGGAAATCCTTTTGCAAAAAACAAAAGAACCAAAAATACAAGCCTTACTGTTCCCACCGGAAAATCCTTCCATTCAGCAATTCCCCTACAAACGCCTAAAAACATTCCATTCTTTGATCTATATAATTTTTTAGTTGCCATTTTGCTTCCTGTCCTTCATGATAACATCCATGTTATCAATTCTTCTCTCAAGTTTATCCAATTCCCTGATCAATTCTTGTCGACTTATTTCTGCTTCATCTGTATTATTAGCTTTGTCTCTTTTCCCTTGTTTTATTTGAGCTTTTTTCAGAGAATAAGATTGTCCCATTGCAATAATCACAATTATGAAAACAAAAATTACACTTAAAATTCCTACACCCTCCATAAAGCTACTTACTCCTATTTTTCTTTAATTCTTCAAATTCTTTTTCAATTTCTTGTTGTTCTTCAAGATTTTGAAACTTTGTCTCAGTAGAATTCTTAAAATTATTTAATTCATTTTCACTTGCCATTCGATCAATTTTTTCTTCCATCTGAGAAAAACGATTAAAAGTTTCTTCTTCTTTCTTTCGATCATAGAAATTTGCAGCCCTTCTTTCTTCTTGAAGAATTTTACTCTTCTCTTGAACGGCCTTTAATTTAAGGCGAACTTCACCGAGTTTTGACTCAAGTTTGGAAATATCACTCTTAGCACTCTCAACATTTTTTTGAGAACCAACTAACAAGTTCTTAAGTTTTTCACTCTCAGCAATAACTTTTCGTTTTTCAATAAGTGCTTCTCTTGCAAGATCATCAAGGTTTCGGCTTATTGCCAACTCTGCTCTTTTCTGCCAACGCTGAGCCATTTTATCGGCTTCTGCTTTACCTCTTCTGAGTTTTGCTTCCTCAGCCATTTTACCTGCACAAGAACTTTTTAACTCAATTAAAGTGTCCTCCATTTCCTGAAGCATCATCTTAATCATTTTTTCAGGGTCTTCGGCCTTATCAAGAAGAGTATTAATATTTGAATTTAGAATATCTTTAAATCTAGAAAAAACTCCCATTTCTTTCTCCTTATATTTTATATAACAAAACAGTTGCAATTCTTGTGCCAAGTATAAAAAACTCAAGAACATCTCTAGATTATAATATTTTTACGGTTTTTTTAAGGGCTTAGTACCTATATTAATTAAAATTATTATTTTCACAACAATTCTCATTTTTTTATTTGGTCTTTTCTCCCTCCATATGGTATAATTCACCTATGGATTCAAATAATTATATCGGACAATCTGAGGCTTTTTTGGATTTCCAGAACAAACTATCTAAAGCGGCTTTAGTAAATAGAAGTATTCTAGTTATTGGAGAAAGGGGAAGTGGTAAAGAAATTGCTGCAAGCCGTCTTCATTATTTATCACCTAGATGGGAAAAACCTCTTATTACCGTAAATTGTGCCGCTTTAACCCCTTCCTTAATCGAATCAGAATTGTTTGGTTATGAAAAAGGTGCTTTTACTGGAGCTCAAAAACTAAGAAAGGGAAGATTTGAAGAAGCTGATGGAGGAACTATTTTTCTTGATGAAATTGGTCAAATTCCCTTGTCCGTGCAAACTAAAATCCTAAGGGTTGTTGAGTATGGAACTTTTGAAAGAATTGGAAGTTCCACAACCCAAGAAGTAGATGTCAGAATTGTTGGTGCTACAAACTCCGATTTGCCTAAACTTTGTAAAGAGGGAAAATTCAAAAAGGATCTTCTTGACCGTCTTTCATTTGAAGTAATATTTGTCCCACCTTTAAGAACCAGAGGAGAAGACATTATGCTTTTAGCCAATTTCTTTGCCTCAAAGATGGCTATGGAATGCAATATTAAAGAAGAAATTGAATTCTCCCCAGAAATTATTGAAAAGTTAAATTCTTATAAATGGCCAGGAAATGTTAGAGAACTTAAAAATGTAATTGAAAGGGCCGTTTACAATAGCAAAGAGGGATTTATTGACAGTATTAATCTTGACCCCTTCTTAAGCCCCTACAAAGAAGAAATTAAAAAGGACAAGGCTAATTTTACAACTGAATTAAACCCCATCTCACAAAAAATTGAAGAAAATTTAAGAAAAAACGATTTGACAGGTTTAGAAGAAATCAAACAATCACTAGATTCTATGTATCTTAATTCCGCTCTAAAGCAATCAAGAAACAACCAAAAAAAAGCCGCTAAATTGATGAGTCTTACTTACGATCAATTTAGAGGCCTCTATAGGAAGTATAAAAAAACTAATTAGTTTTCTTTTTTGCAGGTGCTTTTTTCTCTTTTAAAGCATTCAGTTCAGCTTCGATTTCTTCATCTCTTTCTAAATCAGAAAATTTTTGGCTAACAGTTTTATCTTTTCCATAATTTACCATTTCAGCGTTTGCTTCCATCTTCTCAATTTTATTTTCAAATTCATGGAATTTTTGAATAAAGTCACTACTATCTACTTCATGAACTATTTTTTCAACTTTTGATTTTTCTTTGGCACTTCTGGCTCTAATAACAAGTTCATTTTTTCTGTCCTTCATTTCCTGAAGTTTGTCAGCCAATTTTTCAACTTGAACATCTTGATCTTGGCTTACTTTTAAAATTCTTTCGTGTTCAGTTTCTAAGGCCTTAATCTTAGAAGTTACTTTCTTCTTTTCGATTAGAGCTTCTCTTGCAAGATCATCAAGATTCTTATTAACGGCTAAATCAGCTCTTTTTTTCCAACGATTTTCAGCTTCTAAAAGTTCTTTTACCATACTCTCATTTCTTTTCAAACTAGCAAGAGTGGATTCCCTGGATGTTTTTGCCTCTCTTAGAGTATCTTCCATTTGACTAATCATTAAACTAATCATTTTTTCAGGATCTTCAATTTTGTCTAAGGCACTATTTACATTTGAATTGATAATGTCGGTTAATCTACTAATAATTTTCATATAATCTCCTTTGCCCCACGGCTTTTTATTTTCTGTAAATCATGTTGCAATAAACATGCCAACTTTAAAATTAGTTTTATTTAACTATTAAATATTTACCATAAGGCTCTTTATTGATAGAATGGGCAAATGAATAACTATAAATTAATAATGAGTGATATGGATGGAACTTTATTAAACTCAAAAAACACAATTAGCCCATTTAATAAAAGAATAATTGGTAAAATTTACCAAGAACTTCATATCCCTTTTGTTCTTACTAGCGGAAGATCAATTCAATCTCTTAAACTCTTTCAAAAAAAACTGAATATTACTGGACCAATAGTTTCTTTCGGTGGAACCTTCATTACTGACGGAGAAAAAGAGCTATACTCAAAAAGCATTGAAATTGAAACCACTTCAGCGATTATTAATTTTCTAAAAACTCAAGATATTGAAACGTTTATTTTTGCTGAGGATGGTTGGTACCTAAATGAAATGAACAGTTGGTATGATTATGAAATTTCTTTGGCCCTTGTAAAAGGAATAGCTAAACCCTTCAATCAAGCCTTAGATTACTTTAAAAGTAACAACATAAAAACCTTTAAACTTCTATGCCTTGAAAAAAATGAGGTTAAAATTACCAAAATAAAGGAACTTTTAATCCAAAAATTTTCTGATGTGGTTGATGTTTACCAGTCAGATATTAATAACATAGAAATAATGCCTAAAAATATTGATAAAGGAGCTTCAATTGATATTCTTTGTAAATATTACAATATCTCCCCTAATGAAGTAATCGCCTTTGGAGATTACCTTAATGATCTTAATATGATGAAAAAAGCAGGATGTAGTGTAGCACCATCAAATGCCCTAGATATCGTAAAAGAGTCTTCAAATATTATTGGACCTTCAAATGACGAGAATTGTGTTGGAAAGGTTCTTGAAAGATTATTGAACTTGAAAAATAAATAAGCTACTATCTGTATATGAATAATTTATATATTGTAGCCACTCCGATAGGAAATCTTGGAGATATTACCCTTAGAGCCTTAGAAACCTTGAAAGCAGTAGATGTAATAGCTTGTGAAGATACAAGGCATACCCAAATAATCCTTACAAAATTTGATATACATAACAAAAGGCTTATTGCCTGTCATGCAAAAAATGAAATGGCTTCTAGCCAGGGAATTATAAAATTACTAGAAGAAGGTCAAAATGTTGCATATGTCAGTGATGCTGGAACTCCAGGAATAAGTGATCCAGGTAATCGTCTTGTTAGGGAAGTTAGAAATGCCGGTTTCACCATAGTTCCTATTCCAGGAGTTTCCGCAATGGCAACATTAGTGAGTGCCTCGGGAACGTCTGATAAAGCTTTTACTTTTGAAGGTTTTTTAAGTCCCAAATCAGGTAAAAGAAGAACTAAAATAACAGCTCTTCTAGACCAAAAAAATGCCTTTATACTTTATGAAAGCCCCTACAGAATTGAAAAACTTCTCCATGAACTTGAAGAGCTTTGTCCTGAAAAAATGTTAACTATTGGCCGAGAAATGACAAAAACCTTTGAAGAGTTTATAACAGGAACCCCTTCACAATGTATAGAACAACTTAAAGTCTTTAAGGGAGAGTTCTGCGTACTTGTTAGCAACCCTCCAAAAACTAAAAGAGATAGTGATGATAACACTTAAAAAGCTCTTAAGTTTAAAACCACGAACCCGGTTAAGAAAAATATCAATGATCTTTCATCAAGCAGCAGTTGAATTACATACCAACAAAGAAAGCTCTCCTCAAAAATTGTCTTATTTAAAAGATTGCTCTCTGATTATAGAACCAGCTTTTAAGGAACTTAGTATTTCTAATTATGACAAAGAATTTTATCATAAGATTATATCAGAACAAAACTTTGAAGAAATAAGTTCTATAATCCTTAAGGTTCTAGATGAGGAACCTTCCGACTGGGATTTCACTGATTCTTTTTTTAAACTTGATAAAAATGAAAGAACGCTTTTTCCAATTACCCTTGTTGTTGATAGAATACGATCGCCCTTTAATATTGGATCAGTCTTTCGAATAGCAGACTCCTTTGGAATTCAGGAAATTCTTCTCATTGAAGGATGTGCTTCACCTCTTCATCCAAGAAGTATCAAAACTAGTCGTGGAACTACACAGACGGTCTCTTGGAGATTTATAACTGATAGCCAAATAATGGACCTTCTCTCAAAAGAAAGAAAAAAGAACTCGCCAATTTTAGCTCTTGAATTGGGAGGAGAACCTTTAAAAACTTTTTCTTTTCCTTCTTCAGGTTATGCTGTTATTGGAAATGAAGAATTTGGAATAAGTTCAAAACTCTTAAAAATGGCTTCTTCAAGAGTCAGTATAAGCCTTGCAGGAACGAAAGGTTCTTTAAATGTATCAAATGCAACTGGAATTTTCTTATACGAATGGTTCTCTTCTCTTTCATCCTAAGTCTTTTTAACAAGAGAACCTATCAAATTTACTGTATTTGCACAACTTTTCCTGCAATCACTTTTCATTTTTATTTAAAAAATATATATTAAATAACCGAGGTGTTTTATGGAATATAGTCAAAGAACTGTTACTTGTGGTGGTCTTACAAAAAAAGACACTGGTAAACAAGTTACACTTAATGGTTGGGTACACCGTGACAGAAATCACGGAGCCGTACATTTTATTAATCTTAGAGACCGTTATGGTATTACTCAGGTCGTAGTAGATGAAGATTCCGGAGCAGAACTTCAAAAGCAGGCAAGTCAATTAAAAATGGAATACTGTATTGCAGTTAAAGGACTTGTGCGTCAAAGACCTGACAACATGATAAATAAAGATATGTTGACGGGTGAAATTGAGGTTAAGGCTGAAAGCATAGAAATCCTTTCAAAATGCGAACCTCTTCCTTTCATGATTGAAGATGAAACAAATGCAAGAGAAGACCTTAGGCTAAAATATAGATTCCTTGACCTCAGAAGCCAAGGAATGCAAGATAGAATTAAACTTCGTCATTACTTTATAAAAGCTATCAGAGAATACTTAAGTAATAGAGATTTTTATGAAATAGAAACTCCAACCCTCATTAAATCAACACCTGAAGGTGCTAGAGACTTTGTTGTTCCAAGTAGAATTTACCCAGGTAAATTTTACGCTCTTCCTCAAAGTCCTCAACTCTTCAAACAAATTTTAATGGTTGGAGGCTTTGATAAGTATTTCCAAATTGCAAGATGTTACCGTGATGAAGATGCTCGTGGTGATAGACAACTTGAATTTACTCAACTTGATGTTGAAATGAGTTTTGTAAAACGAGACGATGTCCTATTATTGATGGAAAACCTTTTTAATTATGTATTTAAAGAAGTAATGGACTATCAATTACCTGCTCATTTTAGACGTATTTCCTACTATGATGCAATGAACACTTATGGTTGTGACAAACCAGACTTACGTTTTAATTTAGAAATCCAAGATGGAAATGCCATTGCTAAAAAATCATCCTTCAAGGTTTTTCAAGACTGTCTTTCAAATAATGGAACAGTTAAAGCTTTAGTAGTACCTGCAACCGAAGGTGTAAATTTCTCAAGAAAGTTTATTTCAGGTCTAGAAGAATCTGCCAAAATTTATGGAGCTGAAACTTTAGCTTGGATGAAAGTTGGAGATGACAACACATTAACAGGTGGCGTTTCAAAATTCTTTGAAAACAAGGAAGAAGTAATAAATCAGTTCAATGCTAATAGTGGTGATTTAATACTTATGATTTCCCATAACAATTGGAAAAAAGCTTGTACTTCAATGGGCGCTATTAGAAGCAAACTTGGAAAGGACCTTAATTTAATTAAGAAAAGTTTTGAATTTTGTTGGATTGTTGATTTCCCACTTTTTGAATTTAATGAAGAAGCAAATCATTGGGAAGCAGCACACCATATGTTTAGTATGCCTCAAGCCAAATACATTCCAACCTTGGAAGAAAATCCAGGAGAAGTCCTTGGAGATTTGTATGACTTAGTGCTTAATGGTTATGAAGTTGCTTCAGGGTCTATAAGAATTCATGATGTTGAACTCCAAAAAAGAATATTCAGAATTTGTAATTTTGATGATGAAACAGCGGAAAAGAGATTTGGGTTCCTCCTTAATGCCTTTAGATATGGAGCTCCACCTCACGGAGGAATTGCCCCTGGAATTGATCGAATGGTAATGATAATGTCAGAGCAGACTTCAATTAAAGAGGTAATCGCCTTTCCAAAGAATACTGTGGCAGTATCACCAATGGATGATTCTCCATCTTATCTTGATCAGGAACAACTTGATGAAATCCATCTAATAATAAAGGATAAAGAAAAATAATTAATCCAATTTATAACGAAGGCAGAATTTTTTTATTCTGCCTTTATTTTTTGATCACAACAGGTAAGATGTTTTTCTTTCTTGATTAATCCTTTCTGGTCTATCATAAGATCTGGATAATCATTTAAATGCTGTACAAGATTGTTAAAAAAATCCTTAACACAAATATTATCAGTTTTAAAAATATAATAAGTGAATTTTCCAACTCGTTTTGTATAAACAAAACGAGTATCTCTAAGTTTAGAAAGGTTTTTTGAAACTGTAGGCTGGGTAAGATTTAAAATCTTTGTAAGTTGACATACACAAAGATCAGATTGAAATAATAAAAACATTATTCTAAACCGGTCCTTATTAGCTGCTAATTTAAAAAAATCATATAATAAACTATCCATTAAGCCCTCTCTTTTTAATTCACCTGTTCATTTATTATATAAGGCTAAAAGTATTTGTCAACTTTATATTAATCCAAAAAGCAATCCACTAATAGTAGCAAAAACAACCACGAGTAAAACATAAGTAAAGGTTTTCTTTACACCAAGAACTTTTCCAATAACTATTATATTTGGAAGACTTAGTGAAGGACCCGCTAATAATAATGCTAATACAGGACCTTTATTCATTCCTAATGCAATAAATCCATTTACTATTGGAACTTCTGTAAGAGTAGCAAAATACATAAATGCACCAAAAATACTAGCCAATAGATTAGCACCAAAAGTATTTTGACCAACTGTTTTTATCATAAAATCCTGTGGAATAATTGTTGTTAAAATTCCCGCAACAAAGACACCTACAATAAAAAGTGGAACAATTTTCTTAGCTAAAGACCAAGTTTCATAGCACCATTCTTTTAACTCTACTTTTTTAAAAAATAAAATTAAAATTACGATTAATCCTACACTTAGAATGCCAGTTAATATTAAGTGACTAACTCCCGAAATTAATATTCCCATTAAAACTAAAAAATAGATAAGTGTCTGCCACCAAGTTCTGTTATTTTGATCTTCAAGGGTAAAAGCAGATTCATTTGGGTCAACAACTTCTCCTTTGTGATACAAGATGGACATTATAAGTCCAATTACAATTGAAAGCAAAATTGCAAAAAAGGTTCTGGCAAAACCAATATCAATACCAATCAAGTTAAAAGTAAAAATGATTGCTAAAAGGTTAATTGCAGGACCTGCAAAAAGAAAGGTTATAGCAGGACCAATACCAGCACCTTTTTTTCTTATACTTGCAAACATTGGTAATACACTACAAGAACAAACTGCCAATATTGCACCTGAAACAGATGCTATCGCATATGATATACCCTTTTTGGCATTAGGGCCAAAATACTTCATCACAACACCTTTACTCATAAAAGTAGCTACAGCGCCTGATAAAAAAAATGCTATTGTTAGCGAAATGATTCTCGTAATAGTCAAATAATCAACAAGGGCTTGCCACCCTCCTAGTAAAATATTCATCATAATAAACCTCCATAGATAAATTTTTAATTTTAAATACTTTATCTATTATTAGGTACCACTCCATTTACATTTACATTTACTCATTTTTACCAACTTAATTTAAAAAAGCTTCAATTGCTTTTGGTGATAAAACTTGTCCAGTTGAAACAACTTTTCCGTCAATAACTAAACCTGGAGTAGCCATTATATTATATTTAATTATTTCATTAATATCTTTCTCATGGTCAATAACCGCAGTCTTTCCAACACTTTTAAGTGCTTTCATTACATTTGCTTCTAGCTTTTTACATTTTGCACAACCGGAACCTAAAATCTTGATTTCCATAATTTTCTCCTTAGAAAATTAAATA
>Ga0265294_10007605_pt1 | contig 12794 bp, 10 predicted proteins | sample MunlanPumphouse3_FD_192504 | JGI IMG/M metagenome (GOLD analysis project Ga0265294, IMG submission 192504) | Groundwater microbial communities from a municipal landfill in Southern Ontario, Canada - Pumphouse #3 | ecosystem: Environmental > Aquatic > Deep subsurface > Groundwater | place... | reverse complement strand
CTATAAATCGGAAGGAGATTTAAAAATGGATGAAAAGTTACAAGAACTCTTAGGTCAAGAAGAGGTACAAAAACTGATCAATGACAAGGCAGCTGAATTGAGTGCCGAGCATGTTAAGAAAGCACAGACAGAAGTCAAACGTTCATTGAGCGAAAAGTTAAAGGTCAATTTGTTTGATGATAAAGAAGTAGAAACATTTCTTACATCTAAAATTGATAAAAAAGAAGTAGAAACTGTTAAGAGTGATTATGAAGCTAAACTAGCAGCAGCAACCGCAGCACTAGAAGAAGCCAAAAAGAACACACCAAACGTCGAAGAATACGAAGCAAAGGTAAAAGAAGCTTCAACAAAACTAGAAGATGTGTCAATCGAAAATGCGCTTCTTAAGAATAACGTTGAACCAAACGACACACTTAAGAAACTTGTCATGCTTAAAAAGCAAGAGAATGCAGAAGTAGACGTAAACGACATCATCAAAGGTGTTGTTAAAGACTTTGGTATTACCCAGACAAAAAGAGTCGGCATGCACATTGACACTTCGAACATGGTTAAGACAGGTCATGAACAAGCTATGGAAGAAATCCTAAAGCGAAAAACACACAAATAAAAAGGAGAAATAACACATGTCATTTATTGATGTAGATTTAGTCAAATACGGTAGTGAAACCGTTGACACGGCGTTTACGCCACTTTTAGAGCCCAACCTATGGGCAGCAAAGATTTTCCAAGACGGTATTACGTTCACTTCAAAATATGAAGTAACAGAAGCTGGTCAAATTGCGGTACGTAAATTAGGTAATCCAGCAAGTGCGAATACATCACAGTCATTAGACTTTACACACACTTCAACTGCTGATAGCTTAATTCCTATCAACTTTGACGTTCATATTCGCAGATCAGAAAAGATTTATGAATTAGTAGAACAAGCTAGAGTGTCTGGTAAAGGTGCTCAAAAAATGGATATGGTCGTTGAATCGGCAGGCGAAGAATTCCAAGAAACAGCGATTCAAAAGTTAGCTGAACAAGCTACTGCTGGGTCTGTTACAACTGTTATCGACGGTTCAACTTATACCATTAAGAAAGCAATCATCGACGCACGTAAAGAATTAAGAGAAAATAAAGCACGCCCAGACGTTCTAATTTGCTCAACTGATTCATATGCGTTATTGCTTGAATTAAGTGGTAAAGAATATATTCCTAATGCTAATGAAGACGTTTTAAGAACCGGCGTTCTTGGACGTATTTATAACATGAACGTTTTCGAAAATGAATTCTTGGGAGACCTTGAAGATACAGGCGGCGCAGGTGTTGATGAATCAATCGATTTCGTAATGTATGACCATGACGCATACTCTGTATTATCAAGACTTATCGGCTTGCGTTTAATGCCAGCAATCGATTTTGTTGGATCATATGCACAATATCATTCAACACACGCATTCAAAGTTTCAAACGCTGACAGAGTCCTTAAGAAATTATCCGTAGTTTCTGGTATTTAATAGCCGATGAAAGTTCAAAAAGGTAGTGCAGTAACCAACATACTAGATAAGAACCTTCCTAAATATCTTGCGAACGGATGGAAAGTAGTTGATGATGTTAGCCCATTTGTTAACTACACAGAAGACCAATTGAAAGATATAGTCAAAGCAAAAGGACTCATCGCCGAGACGAAAGAAGACGCTATCGAAATGTTGGAGATTATCACAACCAAAGAACAAGTCAGTAAAGAAGGGTTTACTGACAACCTAATCAAAGACATAGGGTAGGGGCTTAAACCCTTACCCTTCTTTACTAAAGGAGCATAACATGAATCCAAAAGACTTAGACAAAAATATCAGCGTATACGACTTTGATAATCATTTACCTGTACCAACCGTAGGGTACTTTAAAAAGACTACAGGAGAAGACATTATGCTTGAATTAGGGGTTGACGCACAGAAAGCTGCAGCAATCATGTTTAAGCACGCTAAGGACTGCATGAACATTCTACAAGCTAGCAAACTCATGCAAGATAGAAAAGTTGTTGAATATCTGATCGCAACAAATCAAGACTATCGCATGGACTTTGTAAACTATGTTTGTACCTATGTCGCAAGCACGCTCATCAACGGAGATGAAGCGATAACAGAATTAGGGCATACAAGCAATCCATTGGATAGACTTCCACAGTCTGCACAAAATGCTATTAAATCCACTAAAATAGGTATACAAAAATTCACAGATAGAATGCGATTTGAAGTAGAACAAATCTATCGAAAGGGGTATTAATCATGTATCCAGGAAATAAAGAGTTCCCGAAACGCGGCCAATGGCAAGAAGCTGTCGTGCCAGGGGATGTTGACGAAATAAACAGAGAAGAAGACGACGAACATTTTGTCGGTCTAGTACCTTTTAAATATCGTAACGTTACAAAGAAACGCGGATATACAGAAACTGAAAATATCGAAATTAAGAAGTATACCGAAATCATCGAAACAAGAGCAAAGATTCGCTTCAAGGAAGGCGACAAAATCATCACTCAAGAAGGTGCAGAGTTCGAAGTTCAAGAAGTCGAAAGTTACACCGAAGACAAGTACAAAGACGCTGTTAGAGTTTATCCTAATCTATCAAATCGATACAAGATCAGTAGGATTTATCTATCATGACGCAAGAAGAATTACTACGCGAAATAGAGATATTAAAACTTCAAGCTGTGGTTGTTTTCACAGCCAATGCGCCACATAGAACAGGTGTTTTGAAAAGGGCAATCAGAGTTGAACCGGCAACAGAAGGTTATGGCTTTAGAATAGTCTTAGACATCTATTATGCAGTCTATACAGAAGAAGTATGGTTAAGCCCACAATGGCGCGGAAGAAGAAATCCTAACGAAGCGTGGTTTAGAAAAGCGTTCGAATATGTACTTAAGTATATCGAATCGAGATTAGGCGTACAATTTGCAAAGGGGTAAAATAAATGGAATATCTATCTAATCAGACTATAGCAAAACTCATAGAAGATAAATTAAACGATTACAGCGACTTGCTTTTTTCAAATGAATTAATCACAGAGCAAATACGTTTTAGAATCACTGACGACTTTCAAAAATACACGAATAAGACGCTTTACGAAGGTTTGAAGTATGTACCGGCTGTATTGCAACTAACCGCGCCTAGAATGCCAGAGTACGCGTTTGCGGGCATATTGGCAGAAGATTACGTTATCACTTTCTATGGTGTGATTAGACAACGTGATGATATTCAAAAAATATTGAACTACTACGTAAGAGTTGAAAACGACGAGAGAGTATTTACTCAAGACGGTTGGACTATTACAAAGACGGTTCAAAAACCAAGATTTATTGAACGTTTAGACCACAATGAAGGCAAGAAAGAAGATAGTTTTATCCTTCAACTTGTTTTAAATTGGTCATATGTTTTAGGTGGAGTCGTCGGCAGAGATTCTAACGTCAAAGTAGATAACGTCACTATGGATTACTATTCAATTGCATATCGCAATGACAAGAGTTTGCTTCCAAACATCACATTTGGCACACATTCAAACGATAAGCTCGTTTCTGAACAAGTCGTAGTTAACTTCCCTATACAATCAGGGAATGCTAAAAACGCCGAATTATTAGCGAGTATACTCAATAATTCATATAACAAAACACATACAATTCAATTCACGGTTGGGACTGTCGTTAAATCAATTACAGGCGTACTAAGAAGTGGCACACTAAGCTACAATAACGACAATCAAATTGTTGGTTTTATTGTGACATTCCAAAAAGCGTTGCCAAGAATAGCAATATACATCGACGATCAAACAGTATTAGTCGGTGCTTTTAGCGTTGACATGGAAAAAGGTATTGAAGTTGTTCCAGAAGTCGGACAAGGTAGATTATCAGTCAATGCAACACCTGTTCGAATTGGGCGATCAATATCTATGACTGTAATCCTTGACGGAAGCACTAAAGCAAATGAACTTGCAGAAGACATCGCTAACGACCAACTTATGAAGAAACAATACGTCATCAGGCACTCTATCGGTGGTGTTGAAAGAACGTATAACGTCTTTATGCAGAAGGGACACTATAGATACACAGAAAATGCAGCATTAACGCTTGAGTGTATCTTTGCTGGTGCAGCATAATGGCTGACGTTAGATACATTGCTGAAATAGTTATAACCGATAAAAAGTTATCTCAAGCAGAAAATAAAGCTTTAAGTGAAATGATAGCAGAAGATAAGTTGCAAGAAGAACAAGGGTCTAATCCTGTACTTAATCAAAAGCCAGAACGCGACACAAAGAAAAACCTATCATCAAGTATACAAAAAGGCGCTTCTGTAGGACTTGCAGTAGCTACCCTAGCAACAACCTTGATTACAACGTCAATCACGACTAACGCCGAATTACGCGGGGATTTCCACAGTTCACAACAATTGAAGAATAATGTTGCAATTGGTCAAGAGATAGGCGGCGTCGGTGCAACACTCGCGTTTGGTGCTGCATTTGGTGGTCCTGCGGGATTTGCAGTAGCCGCTACAGCTGTTGCAACTCAATATGCGATTAGAGCATTCAATGTTGCAATGGAAACTAAAAGATACGTTGACCAAGTAGAAAAAGACAGATATAGATCATCTATCGAACAACAACGTTTGATTAGAGATATAAGCGGGGCACGTAGATGAATATAACATTATGGATGAATGGCGCTAGATATGAAATAACACAATATGTAAATCTTGATACAGTAAACATATCACAAACAATAGATTCAACTTTAGACAGTGGGTCTTTTACCACGATTCCGATGACTAAAAATGCACTAGGAGTTACCATTGATTTATCAAGATCAATCATCAGACTATCTAGAGTTAGAATTGAAATAGATAACGATACGTTCGAATTCTTAGTTGAAGAACCTAAAGTAGATAAAACGGGATACGATACAATCGCAAACAATGAATTGTATACGCACACAGTTAGACTGATTAGTTTAACAGCGTTGTTACAACGTAGACCAATACCAGATATGGCCGTTACGCAAGGTCTAGGTACACTTGGCCTTTTTACGCGTTCATCCATGCTTCTACCGGATTCTAGTAAGGATACCATTATAAACTATCTTGAAAGTGAATCGAGTCCAGATCCAGAACTTGGTGTGGACTCCGCATACCAGCCTTCATCTGGATTTAAAGTCAGAAATACACTTGTCACTATTCCAATGAATACAGTTACACAATCAACAGACTTAAATGTCATTGAAAACAACGTTATGAAGCAAGCTGATAAATCATATCGCATTAATTACTCACTAGAGATATGGAACGTTCAAAGAAATAGAGAAGCTGCGGCAGGGGATACATACAAGAGTGCAGATACCAATGTAGTTGTTGAAGTATACATAGGTGGTGTTCTTTACTCATCAGAAAACTTTTACATGCCGGCTGCTGATGTCAAACGCACATCATGGTTCATATTCACAAGTGCTGTATCAATACTTCCGTCAATAAAAACCATTAATAGAACGATAGAAATAACACCTCAATCCGCAAATCAAGCGTTCGAAATAAAACTAAAAACAATCGGAAAGTACGAAATTGATTATTTCGGAATCGGTGGATATTACGAAGCTGACGATTTAGTTTATGTTAGGGACGCTTCATCAAGTATAACGAATATTGATGTTGTCAAGGATGAAACAATTTATTTAGATCAAGTGATTGACAAAGTTTTATCAGTCGGTAAAATTGGTAAATCTCCAGAGTTTGTTCAAGGACAAAATACGCGCGCAAGATTACGCCAAATAAAGTCTCCTGATTACTTATGGAAGGGTTACTATATGTGGGACGCATTAAATGAGATTGCTGGATATGTTGGCGCTCTTGTAACAATGAATCAACGAACAAACACTAATGAATGGACGCAAACTACAGAGTTGGAATATTTAAACTCTCCGACTAAGATAGAAGTCATATCAAGCCCAGAACGTTTCATGGACTATCTGGAGTGGTTTTATGAAAACTATCCATTAGGTACTGTCGCAAAAAGGTTTATTACTGAACCTTACGAATTTGTAGAAGGTAGTATAGGGGAATGGAACGACGGTAAAACGTACCAATGGGAATCTCAAACACTTTTGAACGAACCGTTTAATTATGATGTAACGAGTTTGCAATCGTTACCAGAACCTACATCAGCTTTATTAAAAGCAAGAGTAACAATTAGAAATTGGTTATCTACAACGCAACACGTAGCTGACTTAGGATTTATTAAGGCACGTGTTCAAGACTTGCCTTTAGCAGAAGTAAGTGGTAAAAAAGCAATCATAACCGGTTTTGATATGATACAAACAACATTTACGGAATGGCAAGAAGCGTATCGTATCCGTTGGGCAGAAAGAATAAGCTTAGCTGCGCCTTATAATTATGAAATTACAAATACTAACCAATTACCAACGCCAACACAAACAGGGCGGAAGGCAAGATTAACGACACTCGCGTGGGAAGTTAAAACATATCACACAGCAGATTATGGCTATATATTTTCAACATATGCAGATTTACCAGCAACACAATTAGACGGGAAAAAAGCGATCGTTACAGGATACAACCTTATTGAGTCGAGTTATTCAGAATGGATTTCAACGTTTCAAATGACGTGGGTATCCAAAATCACACTTGCTTCTCCGTACACCTATGACGTCCACAAATATAGTGACCTACCACAACCGCCTTCAACGTTCAATTTGAAAGCTAGAGTGAGAGTGCCAAATTGGAACTATCTTGGGTACAAATATCAAAACGAACCCTTTGTTGCCGATCAAGGATATATCCAAGCAACCTTAGATATGATTCCATTTAGTACTACAATAGGCAAAAAAGCAATCGTGACAGGCTATAATTTGATACCTTCTAACTATTCAGAGTATCAAGCGTCATCATCTAAACTTAACTTAACAACACCAGAGCTTCCAAATGTTTCGGATGTGTGGTATGCAATGCAAAACCAAGCTGAGCAATATTTTAACGATTTAGGCCAAGCTTGGGGCTATGGCACAATTATTAGAACTGATGACGGATTAGGTAATAATTACTATAAACTTTCTCCGGTAACAGGAGATGAATTAAAAGCTTATTCCTTAGGTTCAATTTCAACGAGCTACTATTTATCAGAAAATATTTCTAGTGCACCTAGACTTACCGTAACAGTACCTGAAATGCCTGGCGTTTCGGATGTATGGGATTCTTTGCAAGCGCAAGAGATACAAACATTTCAAGACTTATCACAAAATGCAGCTGCAGGGCTGGTTATAAGAACGGATGACGGACTCGGTAGTTTATATTTTAAATTGCAATATGCCGAAAACGGAGATCTTAGATACTATGAATCAAACGTAAGTTTTAGATATTTTGAAACAGAGAGTTATTACATTGAGCCAAGAGTTACGGTAATAGTCGGAGAAGGTGGCCACAACGATAATGATGTATGGGCTGCGCTTCAAAGCCAACAACCAAGTATATTTAATAGCTTGCGCCAAAATTGGGAGTACGGTCTCGTGATAAGAGCAGATGACGGTACAGGCAATTTATATTGGAAACCCGCGTATGCTTATGAAACTGACTTCTTATACAGGTTATCAGATGTTCAAAGAAGCTACTATCAATCAATTGAAATACTAGCGGGTAATAGACTTACGGTAACAGTACCAGAACTTCCAAATGGGCTAGATGTTATGGAAGCTTTAAAAACACAGTATCCGCAATATTATGCAGACCTAGAGTTGTTTTATTTATATGGTGGAATGGTTAGATCAGACGACGGACTAGGAAACGCATATTGGAAACTATCAGAGATTGTTCAAATGTATGCTAAAGTTGTTGAGTCAATAAGTGTCAAACCAACAGTAGAATTCAAGTTCTTTGATGATTTAGAATCACAAGTCCAATATGACGCTCCTAATGAAAAGAGCCATGCAGCGATAGCTTACTTTGAAGACTATGTAAACGCGATTGAAATAAACGCTGAAAACATCATAGGAGATGAAAACGCAATTAAGGTAGAACCTTACTATAATGGTTGGGCAACGCTTAGAGCAATTGAAGACGGATTGGCGCAAATCACAACACAAAATCTCGGTTATCATACATCTTTAAATATCGATAAACCTAGAAAGATACTTGTAAAAGGCATTCCTGTGGCTACCGCTAATCACACATTCAGTGCGAGTACAGTATGGGATATTACAGAACGCGTATTAGAAAAGACATATTGGGATACGCTAACAAATGAATCAGCCTATACGTTCATTGGGCGGTCATCATTCAACAAAAACAACACACTGTATTATGTTAAAGGTCAAAACAAGATATTCAACATGTCGTTTACAGGCACATTCGAACCACAACTCATTGGCCAACCACAAGTTATCAGAGCTTTATATGAAGCGGTCTATGCTGTAGCAACTTTGCAAACGCAAGAGAATGTAACGTCGACTGACCCAGGGACTACTGCAGCTGATGAAAACGTGTTGATCTATATTGAGTACAAACAGTATTCACAATCAAGAATGACGATATATAAAGAAGATCAAACAGGATTCCAAACAGAAGCGGTTAAGTTTTACAATGAAACAGCGCGTGTTAACGAAGCTAAGGCTCTGGGGAATTATGCACAAAACATTGTCAATCGTATGGGTGGTACGAACGTATCTAAAACAGGCATAACAGCAACAATCGGAGAGATACCGAAAATTGGACAGCCTAATACAAAAGGTCAAATACTCGTTGTTCGAAATATCCAACCTAGAAGTGATCATGTGCTTTACAGTTTAAACTATGTTCAAGATTACGCAATTATATCAAGTTATGTCGACATATCAAGCAGATTAAGACAGTACGAAATACCGCTTGATGAAATGGTGTTAAGAATTGACAAGTATAGAGAAATGATGATATTCACTGATTGGAATCAATATTCTGATGAGACGTCATATCAAAATGTTAGTCTATTCTTAAATGTTTTAAAGAACCTAAAGACACCGGGAAGTCCAACGTATGCAAGAATCGAATATGAACATTCAGACGGAAGCATTAAGCGCGTAGACGCAAACGTAGACGTTATTGCAATGGGCAAGACGTTATCAATTAACGTACGAATGAAAGACAATTTCTCCGCCGGAATTAGAAAGTATACAACTGTAGTTGGCGGGGTAACTCAAAAATGGCAAGAAGATGTTCAGTATGCAGATGTTTACGGTAGAGCTAGCCAAATCAAAGTCGACCTCTATGTCAAAGGAAATACAACATCAGTTAGCAGAATGAACAGTTATCCGCTATCATCCTTCGGATTAGGCAACACAATGATTTCTAGCTTAGAGTATGAACTGAATAAAGACGCTAGAGAAATAACCGCTTTAGCACAAGAAATGACGTTCCTAACGGAATCAACTAGCGTGGTTGTATATTCTGGGTTTGCTAGATTTAATCCATTAGCGCTTCCGGAAACTGCGACTTATAACATCAAATCAGCCGTGTTAAATTATCGCCCTGGGAAGAACTCGACAATCGTTGATCTAAACAAGATAATCGCTGACACAGTGGGTGTAAATATCGTAGGCAATAGAATCGATATTACAACCACACAAACCGGTCAAGGCGTTGTATGGTACGAAGAAAACACGTTAGAACTTATTATGGTTGTTTTCATGACAGGAACTTCTAAATCCATATACTACAAGATAAGAAGGTAGAAACATGAAAAAATTAACACTTTTAACCGTTTTCATGATATTATTATTAATAATAAGTGCATGCGGATATAAACAACCAGAAGGGTATGTTAAATTATATTTTCACAATAACGGTACAGATTGGATCGCCTACGTCAAAGAAGACGGTCCAATCATAGACCGCTACGATTATAAAGGGGATACGGTGTACGTCTATTACATCTATGATGATGTAAATAACCTATTCGCTAAAGCTGCAGATGAAGAAATACAAGTATACATACTAGAAGGCAACCTATGGTATGTCAAAGCAACAGATATTAAATATATCAAGATAGGAGATAAAACATGAAAAAAAACGCACTACAATTCATTATTGACTCTTCCGGTAATTATCTCGATTACTCTGGATCAGTCAGAGCGTTATCGAATTATGTCGGCATGGTTCAAATTATCACGCCGCTGCCACTCGATGACGCAGTAGGTGTCAATTTCCTAGTATACGATAGCAAGATTCAAAATCTATCACAATACGTGATACCTACCGCTTACAAAGGAAAAGACGTTATACCAGAAACAGATGTGTTATATCAAACAGTTTATGATTGGAATGTCTTTGAAGTAGAAATCTTCGAAAAAGCATTAGCTTACATTTCAAAACATCATCAAGGACGAATTGGTGCAAGCTTCACATTCGAAGAAATTGTACCTTCTGCCAGAGCTGTGACGTATAAAGGTACATTTGGTTCAGAAGTAGCGTTACCGATAAGTGGTATGTCTACCGGAGACTATTACGTTTGTGAAGATTATAATTTCAACGTACAAGGATTTATATTCGGTAAAGGACAAATTATCTATTGGAACGGTACAAAGTGGATTAAAGACCGTATGGTTATGGTTTTAACAACATCTACAATTGATATTCCTGTAGATCCTACGTTGTCTGTTGAATACGAACTCACGTTAGAGGAAATCAACTATCTTGCTTCGATTGGTGCAGACGTAGCATTGCTTGGACAAAGGATGAACGTCGTTGAATCAGACATCCAAAATATCGCCACAGGGGACTTTGTTTTAAAAAAGATAGCCTTAGATACCAACGACCCAGCGGAAACGCTAGGAATAGGCGAAACAAGGTGGAATGACGAGCTTAAATGCTTAGAAACTCGTTTAAGCGCAACGGTTGTTATCCAACATGGCCAAGAAACACTTATTAAAGTCAGAAATGATTTAGGGTTTGCAATGAATAACGGCTCTCCATTTTATGTAATAAGTGGTATCAGTGGAAGCAATCATATGCTTATTGGTGCTGGAGATAACACAGAAGAAGAAATAGCAGAGAAAACGATTGGACTAACGACCGAAAACATCGGAGCAGGTGCTGACGGATTCGGTTGTTTGTACGGATTAGTCAATGGAATTAAGACAGACTACGCTACATGGCAGACAGGACAAAATGTATGGCTCGGATATGGGAACTTAACAAATGTTAGACCTTCTGGGAATAATTACATTGTCAGAGTTGGTATTGTCGGACGTGTTCATGGATCAAACGGTTCAATATTTGTAAGTCCTAGATATTATCCAACGATCGATCAACTATCCAAAGTCAATGTAACAAATGGTGCTGCAAATGATATCTTGGTTAGAATGGCCGACGGCTCATGGGTCAACTCACAATGGCTTAAAACACTACAAGACGCACACGACGCACACGTTGCAAGAATTAATAATCCACACCAAGTCACGAAGGCTCAAGTTGGTTTAGGTAATGCAGATAACACATCAGACGTCAATAAACCTGTATCAACACTTCAAGCTGCTGCAATAGCTGCTGCAGTGTCTAATCACAATAACAGCGGTTCAGCACACGAAGATATTAGAAATATGATTGCTGCACTTGTTGGTGCATATGTATATCGCGGAACTATAAACGTTAGTGAACCTACAGACGCGCAACTTAACGCAAGAATTGTTGAACTTTTAAGTAGAAACCCTGTAATTGGGGACGTGTTAGTTGACGCTGATAAGAACGAGTGGTATTTCAATGGTTCTGAATGGAATAACTACGGTCAGTTCATCATTGGATTAGCAAGCGCTACATCAGACGGCCTAATGACTAAAGAATTCTTTACGAAGCTAGATGATCTATACACAAGAACAGATTTAGATTTAGTTCTCGCTACTAAAGTAGATAAAGAAACAGGAAAAAGTTTAATTGATGATTTACTCATCACAAAGATTTCGGACTTGTACTCTAAATCACAGCTAGACGCTATTTTATCAAACATTTATACGAAACCAGAAGTAGACGCTATCATGAATCAATTAAAAGCGATCTACGGTTGGAAAGATACGTCGCTTGGTACACTAAATAGTGGCCAAACAATTGCGGTAGCAGTTTTAAATGATTATGACTTTATTTTAGTTCAAGTTAAGACAAACGGGCAAATCACAAGTAAGATGCTTGCTCCAAATAAAATATCCGTAGGCGAAGCAATTACCGAGATTATCAATACAACGCCAACGGTCACATCAACAATTGCAAAAGACGCGACGAATTACACCTTCACAATTTCAAGCGGAACTGCTACAGCTGAATTTATCGGCATTAAAATGGATTATAGTTTGCTAAACGAAGTTAGACAAGTTGGCACAACCCAAATGTCATTTGTAAACGGCAAATTAACATCAGTAGTTAGTGACAATGTTAGCACATACCTAGCATACGATCAAAACGGTAACATCCAAAAAATAACCGAAACATATGCGGACGGTAAATCATACGAAACAACCTATACAAAAGACGTCGAAGGACGTATAAAAACTATGACGAAAGCAGAGGTATAAAAAATGGGAGTCAATTTAACTCATGTATTGAATGATGTTTTATACATCAAAAACGTGGATGATGACGTAAACCACATTAAGCGAATAACCGAATATGGTGTTCGTGAAGTTGTTGGTCAGTCTGCAAGTGAACTTGAAAGAGTCACAAGAATCAATGGGGTCAAAACAATTGGCGCTGCAACAGGCTTAGTGGCAAACGTAGCTATCGACGGCGCATTAGCAGAGAACTCAT
>Ga0265294_10007604_pt1 | contig 12794 bp, 11 predicted proteins | sample MunlanPumphouse3_FD_192504 | JGI IMG/M metagenome (GOLD analysis project Ga0265294, IMG submission 192504) | Groundwater microbial communities from a municipal landfill in Southern Ontario, Canada - Pumphouse #3 | ecosystem: Environmental > Aquatic > Deep subsurface > Groundwater | place... | reverse complement strand
TCGGATTCCTTCTCGCGGCTTCCACCAAACCCGCTCCAAATCCCGAACGAGTATCTTTAAATTCACTACATACAAAAGGGTTCATATTTTCGTTTTTGAATTTGCAAAAGTAACATGATTTTTTTAATTACTTCTCCATCAGGTTATCAATTTTTCATCTTTTCATTATGCTCCCCCATTGGGTCGTTGAACTGACCTCATTTATTTAAAATTATTAAACCATTTCCTCATCAGTAAAACAGTTTTGGGATCGTTGTTTAGGGAGACGTGCAGTGTTAATGATTCAAAATGTTAAAGATGCTTAAAACAGACTATAAGTCGCTATTCATAGCACAAAGCAACAATAAATAAAAAAAAATGTCGTTAAAACGTCACAAAACCGCACAACATGGATAATATTCACTCAATTTGGCATAAAACAAGACACATCTTCATTTTAAGTGTTTTGTTGCTATCGCTGACTGCTCAAGCGCAGCGCTTTGAGTTGAGATTCGACAAAGAATTTTCGAATAATGCAATCGTCAATAAATCGTTGGGTGGAGGTGCATCGTTGATCATCGACAGTTGGAACGAACATTTGGATTTTCAGTTTAATTTTGATTACGACACCTACAAGACCGGTGACGACAATGTGGGAACATCCACTCAATTTAATAAATTAAAAGGCGGAATATCAGCACTTTATGTTCTACCAATAGGAAAACGCTTTTTCTTTCGCGTGGGAGGGGACGTTTCTTACAATAATCTTAAAAAGGTGGACCAATGGCAAGATACCACGCAGACCAATCTGGACAATGGCAAAAGCACGATTTTATGTACCCATCGCGGGCACTACCTCGGACTTGCCGGCGTAGCGCAATTCCAAGTTAAAGTAGGAAATTTTTTGCGCATCGGAGCCGGAATAACCCCCACCTATCTAATTCCTTTGGCAAATAAAACCAGCCTGCCCAATGTGGAAAGCGACTATAAAAAAGGTATGTTCGTCCTACAACTGCAAGTCGGCATTGAAATCAAATTATCAAATAACTAATAATATGGCACTTATCAAATCTATTTCAGGCATTCGGGGAACTATTGGCGGAAAAGTCGGCGAAAACTTAACTCCACCGGATGTCGTTCAATTTATTTCTGCTTTTTTTACTTTTCTCAAAAAAAACGATACTCCTCTGACGATTGTGGTTGGTCGCGATGCCCGTGTTTCGGGAGAGATTATTAATAAGCTAATATGCAGCACTTTACAAAGTTTGGGAGCTCATGTTATCGACTTGGGGCTATCTACTACACCCACGGTTGAAATGACTGTCATCGGGAAACAAGCGGACGGAGGAGTGATTCTTACTGCCAGCCATAATCCCATGCACTGGAATGCCCTGAAACTCCTCAACAGTGATGGCGAATTTATTTCTGCCGATGATGGAGAGAAAGTTTTGAAAATTGCAGAGGAACAAAGATTCGATTTTGCGGATATTCAGCACTTAGGCACCTATACTTTATATGAAGATGCCATCAATGACCATATTGATAAAATTATGGCATTGGATTTGGTGGACGTACCTGCCATTAAGAAAGCTCATTTTTCCATTGCCATTGATTGTGTCAATTCAACCGGTGGAATTGCGTTGCCGCTGTTGCTCAAAAAATTGGGCGTAACGAAAGTGAAAGTCCTGAATGGTGAAGTAAACGGCGTTTTTGCACATAATCCCGAACCGCTGCCGGAACACTTGCACCAAATTGCAGAACTTATCAAGAAAGGGAATTTTCACGTTGGTTTCGTCGTTGATCCCGATGTGGACCGCTTGGCAATTATTACGGAAGATGGAAATATGTTCGGCGAAGAATACACATTGGTAGCCGTGGCAGATTATATTTTACAACATAAAAAAGGAAATACGGTTTCCAATTTATCTTCTACACGTGCGCTGCGAGACATCAGCCAAAAATATGACGTGCAGTACGCAGCGTCGGCCGTAGGCGAGGTAAATGTAGTGGCAAAGATGAAAGAAACCGGTGCTGTCATTGGCGGCGAAGGAAACGGCGGGGTTATCTATCCGGAACTTCACTACGGCAGAGATGCCCTGGTAGGCATTGCCCTGTTCCTCTCTTATATGGCAAAAACAGGGGATTATTGCTCCGTAATCCGCCGCAAATATCCGAATTATTACATTTCCAAAAACAAAATAGAACTGCGCCCCGGAATGGATATTCAAGCTATTCTGGCTGCTATCGCCACAAAATATGCTGATAATGAAGTAAATACGATTGATGGTGTAAAAATTGACTTCCGAACCGGATGGGTACACTTGCGTCCCTCCAACACCGAACCCATAATCCGTGTGTATGCCGAAGCTGAAACAGATGGTATCGCACAAAATATGGCGAATAAAATCATTAGCGATATGCGCGAATTTTTACACTCCTAATTTCAAATATAATTCGTATTTTTGCAGCCGCTTTTAAAAAAATAAAATGCTCGCAAAAGACTTTAGTATTTGGGAAATTTCAATGCTGCTCTGCTTCGCATGCAGCTGGCCTATTTCTATCATTAAATCCCTCAAAACCAAAATTGTTATCGGAAAAAGTCCGATATTTATGTTATTGCTTATGCTCGGTTATGTAATGGGAATTATTCATAAAGTATTGAATAACTACGATATCGTTACTTTTCTGTATGCTTTTAATCTTCTTTTAATCAGCTTTGACTTGGCAATTTATTTCTACTACATCAAAAAAAATAAAAGAGATTTGCTCGCAAAAAATCGAAATAATTAAACCCGCGTATCTTGGAAATATTCATTATTTTACTTCTTATTTTAGTCAATGCTTTTTTTTCTTTGAGCGAAATTGCGTTGGTTTCTTCTAAAAAAATCAGGTTAGAGCATCTGCGCGAAGAACATAAACAGGGCACAAAACGCGCCTTTCAACTGTTAAATGATTCCGAGAACTTCCTCTCCTCCATTCAGATATGCATTACATTAATCAGCATTATCAACGGTTTCTATGGTGGAGACAATCTGGCAATTTATCTCCAGCCTCTTTTTGAATGGATGAACTTATTGCCCGATACTGCCCACATATTGGCCAATATCTTGGGAATCGTGTTAATTACTTTCTTCTCCATCGTTTGGGGCGAATTAGTTCCTAAAACCATAGCCCTCTCCAATCCCGAAAAAGCTGCCGTTAAAGTCGCCCCCATCATCTATATTTTTAGCAAATTATTCTTCCCCATCGTGAAACTCTTGGCTTTCGCTACCCGCCTGACAAACAAGATACTCGGCATCAAGGAAAGTGAAGTTCATGTGACCGAAGAGGAACTCCGTTCCCTGATTAAAGCAGCCTCTAAAGAAGGAGTGATCGAGGAAGAACAAAACGTTTTTCACGAAAATCTATTCTATTTTTCAGATAAAAAAGCCAAGCATATTATGACGCATCGCTCCGAAATTGCTTGGATTGACATTAACTTGGACCCCGATACTTTTACCCGCACACTTCTACAATTCAAAAATAGCAGAATCCTTGTCTGCGACAAAAATTTGGAAAATTACTTGGGCGTTTTATCCGTTAAGGAGTTCTTGATAAAAAAAATGTCCGGTGATCCTTTTGACGTACGTGATTTATTGGACGAGCCCATGGTATTTCCTGAAAGCGTTGATGCCCAAGATGTTTTGTCGGAACTTCGTAAAAATCAATTCTATTTTTGCATCATTGTTGATGAATTTGGCACGCTGGAAGGGATTATTACGCTCCACGATTTGCTGGAAAATATTGTGGGCGAAATTCCGGAAGAAGAGGAAATTGTGGAACCTGATATTTGCGTTCGTGAAGACCAATCGGTGTTGGTGAATGGCGACGCTCCCATTGAAACTCTGGTCAATGTCATTGACGGTTTGGAGTTGGATTTTGAAGAGATGGACTACGCAACAGTTGCCGGCTTCGTTTTAGAACACATGGAGGGGCTGCCCCAAGTTGGTGCTAATTTTCAATACTTGGGCTATAAAATAGAAATTGTGGACATTGACCATAATCGAATCGATAAAATACTGATTTCCAAGATAGATACAGAACAATAATGGAACTGTCGGCTGTGACTTTTTATCAACATCTGAAAAAAATTGTCCCGGAACCTGAACAAGTTGTTTTTCTTTTGGCAGTAAGCGGCGGCAAAGATTCTTCCGCCATGGTGCACCTTTTTTCCCAATGTGGTCTGAAAATTGCAATGGCACATTGCAATTTTCATCTGCGCGGAGAAGCCTCCAACCGTGATATGGAATGGGTAAAAAAAATGTCTGAGACTTATCATTGTAAATTGTATATTCAGGAGTTCGATACTATTTCAGAACAAGCCGATTCCGGAAAATCCATAGAGATGGTGGCGCGCGACCTGCGCTATCATTGGTTTCGGGAAATCGGGAAACCCTATCATTATATTGTAACGGCTCATCACGCCAACGACAACGTGGAAACGCTATTGCTGAACCTGTCGCGCGGAACCGGACTCAAAGGGCTTACCGGAATTCCAACACTCAGTGGTCAGTTTCTGCGTCCTTTATTACCCTTCACATCTGACCAAATTGAAAAGTATATTGCTGATAATCAAATTGATTACTGCACCGACGCTACCAATTTCTCCGAACAGTATCAACGCAATAAAGTCCGACTTTCCGTTATTCCCAAGTTGCGTGAAATAAATCCGGAATTAATTGATACTTTTACCCAAAATATTGCCCGTTTTAGCCAACAATATAACTTCTATTCGCGCCAAATTCTTCATTTTCAAAATGAAATCACCTTTTGCGAAAATGATATTTGTTATATTTCCATCGAAAAACTGCTCCCAAACAAAGATAAAGAATTGCTGCTGTACGAGTTCCTCAAACCATACAATTTCCGAGCTGCAGTCGTGCAAGATATTATCCGCCATCTTTCCGATGAACCGGGAAAAGTTTTCTATTCCGCATCTCATGAATTATTAAAAGATAGAAAGTATTTGATTGTTAAAGAAATAAAAGAAATTAATTTCTTTTCAATCACCATTGAAAGCAGCGAAGAATTAGAAAAATATGGATTTTCCATTACACGTCATGAGAAGAATATGCCACTCCATTTTGAAGATGACCCGCGAATATTATATGTAGATGCCGAACATTTTCATTTTCCGGTGGTTATTCGCCATTGGGAAAAAGGAGATTATTTCTATCCATTAGGCTTGCGCGGGAAAAAGAAAATTAGTGATTTTTTTGTCGATAAAAAAACAGACTTATTTGCCAAAAAGAAAATTAAGCTGTTATGTATTGACAATCAAATAGTTTGGGTAATCGGACAACGTGCCGATGACCGTTTTAAAATCAAAGAAAAAACATTTAGTTATTATAAAATTGTTTACCATGGAAGAATTTGAAGTTCAAGAAGAAAACCCGAAACGCTCAACCTTTTTATTGGTTCTTTGTATCTTAACCTTCATCGGGTCAGGTTATTATGCCCTTTATTATTTACTGTTACCGATGGCGAAACCAATGTTGCCCCAAATGTTGGAAAGTTACCAAAATTTATTGCCCCAACAACAGGAACTCAATGCCCAGATGAAAGACCTTTTTATTTTTTTAGGAGAAGTTGCCAATATAAAATATATTTGTCTTTCCATTACGTACATCATTGCCATTGTAGGGGCTGCCCTCATGCTCAAGATGAAAAAAATAGGCTTCCATTTATATATTATAGCTCAAATTCTCACTTTTTGCTGCCTGAATTTTTTGATTGGCGGTCTCTTAAAAATGAGCATTAGCAGTATTTTGTGGTCGCTAATATTCATCCTTTTGTACGGCGGACAGCTTCGGAAAATTCTTTTTGTAAAAAAAGAATTGTAAATTAATAAAGAGATTTTAGTTATGGATCGCGCAGCCATGATTATTTGTATTTTTGCGCATTAAAACAGCCCCGACAATATGGTAAATGAGAATTGGAGTGAGGCAACATTTTATCAAAATCATTGTCAGGTTTAAAAGCGTTGACTTCTAATGATTAGTGAAAGTGAATTAGTACGCAAATGCAAGGAGGGAGAACCGCGGTATCAGGAAATGTTATATCAAAAATTTTCTGCTGTTTTGATGGGTATTTGTGTGCGTTATGCGAAAAATAAGGAAGATGCGGAAGATATTATGCACGATTCTTTCGTGAAGATTTTCACTAACATCGGGTCATACGAAGGAATTGGTTCTTTGGAGGCTTGGGTTAAGCGAATAACCGTGAATACGGCAATTAATGCATATCATCTGAAAGTAAAAACGGGATTTGCCGTTGATGTTGATGAAATGCAGGGAGTGATTACGGACGTGAGAATTAAAGAAAACGATTTTTTGTCAGAGTCCGTTTTATTACAATTCATCAATGAGTTGCCGGACGGTTATCGTACAATTTTTAATCTTTATGAAATTGACGGCTATTCCCATCTTGAAATTGCTGAAATGACCGGCGGAACTTACAGTACGGTGCGTTCCCAACTCTTTAAGGCAAAACGGGCGTTGAAAAAAAAAATTGAAAATTATTTTGGAACAGAATTAAAATATTATACAGATAGAAATAAATCGGAAAAATGAAAGAAAGAGAGATAGGAGAAATATATAGGGAGAAATTTGCCAATTATCAGCAAACTCCCCCTGCCCATTTATGGGAGAGTATCCAAAAGGATTCTTCTCTTCTAAAATTTAATCGCAAACATCAAATACGCCGATTCTCCATCTATGCCGGCATCACCCTGTCAGTTTTAACGGTCGTTATTTTGACGGCTATTCACTTTTTTGCCCCATCAAATGCCGATAATAAATCGGATATTCAACAAGTTATTACAAAAACCACTCCTTCACAACCGACTGCTGCCCCCGCAAGTAAGCAGGCAGAAATCGCGGACGCAGAATCAAATCATGCCTCTCCTGCTGTTCCTTCAGAGATGAATAACACCCAAAGTCCGGTAAACCATAACGATCCTTCGACGCTTTCTTCGATAGTTTCTCTTCATCCGGAGAAAAATAATATTTCCGCATCCGAACCACTTGACAATAAAAGCCTGTCTATTAATGAGAAACCGGCAATAATTCCCAACGAAGAGAGTCAGCCCTCATTGCCCATCTCCAAGGACAACCAAGCATCGGATGACCAGGTTTCCCATGTTGTTCCTACCGACATCAGCCATTCTGAATCACTTATATCTTCTGATAAATCACTATCTGACAATGGATTCCCTACTTCTCCCGATTCAATTGTGAGGACAAAAGTGGGAATATTACATTATAGCAAAGATACATCGGTATGCAGAAATTCGGAAGTGGTGCTGTATGTTGAAAATGCAGGTAAAGTGCGATGGAGTACGGGGATTGTGTCACCCTACATAACGGTTTATCCCGAAGATTTTACCATCTTTTATGCAGACATCACCACGCTGGAAGGAAAAGATACCATGATTTATATCAGAGTGGATGTTTTTGATTGTAAACTTTTTGTGCCAACGGCATTTACGCCCAATGGTGATGGATTAAATGATGAGTTCATGGTGCATGCGCCGATGGGAATTACGAATTATGAGTGTATCATTTTTGATCCTGCCAGCCGAATCCTGTTTAAAACCAATTCCGTTATGGAGGGGTGGGACGGAACCACAGATGGAAAAAAATTACCACACGGAGCCTATTTTTACGTCATCACTTATCGCGATCCACTCGGAGAAAAACATGTTGACAAGGGACAAATTGTCTTGATTCGATAGCTGTTTTTTGCGAAAAAATATACTTTTTTTTCAAAATCATGAATGAAAGAGCTACAAAGAGTAAGCCATTTTTAAATTATTGCCAAAAAAAATCTTATCGTTTTTAATGTAATATATTGTAAATCAATCAATAAACAAATCTGTAAAAAAAAATATCAAAAATAGAATCACATAAGAAAAAAAATGTATTTTTGTGACCTCAAATAGCGATGACCAATGGTGTAACGGTAGCACTACAGTTTTTGGTACTGTCTGTCTAGGTTCGAATCCTGGTTGGTCAACAAAAAACTCTCACTCTAACAAGTGGGAGTTTTTTATAAGATGGAATTGAAGGGGGACGCAGTCCCTTTTTTTATAATAAGGACATAAAACAATAATTAAATATTCAAAACAATGGAAGAACGTTTAAACTTAATAGAAACATTTGCGGAATTTAAAGATTTCAAAAATATTGAGAGAGAGACTTTAATGCGTATTTTGGAAGATATCTTTCGCTCGGTACTGACGAAAAAATACGGACCTGATGCCAATTTTGATGTTATTGTCAATGTGGATAGAGGCGATTTGGAAATTCAAAGATATAGAGAGATTGTGGAAGACGGCGAAGTGGAAAACGAATTCACTCAAATTGCTCTTTCAGATGCAATTAAAATTGAGCCGGACTTTGAAGTGGGCGAAGAAGTAATGGAAAATATTCGTTTGTCGGACTTTGCCCGTCGCGAAATTCTTTCGTTACGACAAAATCTGATTTCCAAAATCATGGAATATGAAAAAGATTTGATTTATAAAAAATACGAACACCGTGTTGGTGAACTCGTTGCCGGCGAAGTAAGTCAGGTATGGAGAAAAGAAATATTGGTCTTAGATGAAGAAGGAGTTGAATTGGTATTGCCCAAATCTGAGCAAATTCCCGCCGATCATTACAAAAAAGGAGATTCTATCTCTGCTGTTGTGGAAAAAGTTGAAATTCGCTCCTCAGCCCCTTTGATCATTATCTCCCGAACCTCCCCGAAATTCTTGGAGAAATTGATGGAAACCGAAATTCCCGAAGTATATGACGGTCTTATCAGCATCAAGAATGTGGTACGCTCCCCCGGCGAAAGAGCCAAAGTTTTGGTGGAATCTTACGACGACAGAATTGACCCCGTGGGCGCGTGCGTAGGTCTCAAAGGTAGCCGCATCCATAGCATCATCCGCGAACTTAGAAACGAAAATATTGATATTATCAATTATACATCTAATCCGAAATTATTGATCGCACGCTCTTTAAATCCTGCTAAAATTACCGAAATCGAAATCGACGAAGAAAACAAAACCGCCAATGTTTATATGAAACCTGACCAAGTTTCATTGGCAATCGGTAAAGGCGGCTATAATATCAAATTAGCCGGAAAATTATCCGGTTACGAAATTGATGTGTTCAGAGATGATATTATCGAAGAAGAAGATGTTGATTTAAAAGAATTTAACGACATTTTCGACCAATGGGTAATTGATGAATTTAAGAAAATCGGCTGCGATACCGCTAAAAGTATTCTAAAACTAAGCCGCGAAGAATTAATCCAACGTACCGACTTGGAAGAGGAAACCGTTGATGAAGTAATTGCCGCAGTCAAAGAAGAACTGGAAGTAGAATAGATCTTACAATAACTCATACTGCTACATTAACGTAAACAATTGAAAAACAAAAAGAAATAATATATGGGCGAACAAAGGAAAATACCACGATTAGGAAAAGCAGCCAGCGAGTTTAACGTCGGAATGAGCAGCATTGTAACACTTCTCAAAAAGAATAAATTAGAAATAGAAGAAAGTCCCAATGCTAAACTAACTCCCGAAATGTATGACGTGTTGGTGAGAGAATTTAGTGGCGAAAAATTAGTAAAAGAAGAATCCAAAAAAATTGATTTGGACCATTCATATACGAAAGCAACGACAGATAAAGAGGAACAACCAACCCAACCTGCTAATACAGAGGAAGAAATCGTTGAAGAAGTTTTAATCAAGGGAAATACCATCGAAATGGCTAATACTCATACCATCAAAGTCGAGCTTCCCAAACCTAAAATTATTGATATTATTGATATTGACGCCCTTACTTCCAAGAAAAAATCGAAAAAAATTAAAGAAGAAGAGGCTGCAGAAATACCTACAGAAATTGCAGAAATACCGGTTCAAGAAGAACCCGTAAACCCAATCGAACCAGAACGAGATCCCGAATTACCCAAAGAAATCAAAGAAGAATTTCAATTCGTTCAGACTGAAAATGTTCTGCCCAAGGATAATAAAGAACTAAAAGAACCGGAAACAAAAGAAGAACCGGCACAACCGGAAGAAATTTTGGAAACACCGACAGATACCCAAGAAATAACGCCCCCAGCCACTGCCCCCACACCGGAAACCCCAACCAAACCGGAACCCGAACATATTAATATTGTAATTGATAAAATTAATAGCGTTAAGATTATCGACAAAATCGATTTGTCACAATTTGAAAAGAAACCGAAACAAAAAGAAAATAAGATCGAAATCAAAAAAGCCGAAACTACAAAAAACGATCAAGAAACTAAACCCACCGCTACCTCTCCGACAGAACCTACTCACGAAAAATTACAACTGGTAGTGGAAAAATTAAAATCTCCCAAAATTATGGGAAAAATTGATTTATCCACTATGAAAGAAAGCTCTAAAAAAGACAACAGTGCCCAAGCTAACGATGCCAAGAAAAAGAAAAGAAAAAGAATAAAACCATCTGCCATTAAATCCGGAGGAAAATCAGATGATGGACAGAAACTAAAAAAACCAGAGGTTAAAATAGAAATTTCCGAAGAAGACATCCAACGACAAATCAAAGAAACCATGATGCGTTTGGAACCCCTTGGCAAAACCAAGTCTGCCAAACGAAGAAGAGAAAAAAGACAACATAATCAGGAAGAACACCGTGAGCTGGAAAAACAAGAATTGCAACAGCAGAAAATATTGAAAGTTACGGAATTCATTACCGCTAACGAGTTGGCAACCCTAATGAATGTATCGGTAACGCAGATTATTTCCACTTGTATGACAGTAGGCTTGTTCGTCTCCATTAACCAACGATTGGGAGCAGAAACCATCTCTTTGTTGGCAGAAGAATTTGGTTATGAAGTAGAATTTGTAGGTGTGGATATTGAAAGCGAAGCATCGCAAAATCAAGAAGCCGACAAGGAAGAAGATTTGCGACCGCGCCACCCCATCATTACCGTAATGGGACACGTAGACCATGGCAAAACATCATTGTTGGACTATATCCGAAAAGCAAACGTCATCGCAGGAGAAGCAGGTGGTATAACACAACATATTGGTGCTTATGAAGTTACGTTGCCTGATGGTAGAAAAATAACCTTTTTGGATACACCGGGGCACGAGGCATTTACCGCGATGCGCGCCCGTGGTGCCAAAATCACCGACCTTTGTATCATCGTCATTGCTGCCGATGATTCCATCATGCCGCAAACCATCGAAGCCATCAATCACTCCCAAGCCGCCGGCGTACCGATGGTGTTTGCCATTACCAAAATTGATAAACCTCACGCCAATCCCGAAAAAATAAAAGAAGGATTAGCCAATATGAATATTTTGGTTGAAGAGTGGGGCGGAACTTACCAATGTCAGGAAATTGATGCCAAACACGGAACCAATGTCAATGAACTGTTGGAAAAAGTATTGTTAGAAGCCGAAATGTTAGAGTTAAAAGCCAACCCCAACCGCCCGGGTTCGGGAACGGTCATTGAATCTTTGTTAGATAAAGGGAAAGGCTATGTAGCCAAAGTTCTGGTGCAGAACGGTACGCTAAAAATGGGAGATACCGTGTTGGCAGGTAGCTGTTTCGGGAAAGTAAAAGCACTTTATAATGAACGTAATCAACATGTTAATTCGATAGGACCAGCTTCCCCTGTAGCATTATTGGGCTTGGATGGCGCACCACAAGCCGGCGATCTTTTTAAAGTATGTGAATCTGACCACGAAGCCCGTACCATCGCCACAAAACGCGCCCGCTTGGTTCGCGAAATGGGACTCCGCACCCAAAAACATATCACCTTGGACGAAATCGGTCGAAGAATCGCTATCGGCGACTTCAAAGAACTGAATGTTATCGTAAAAGGAGATGTCGATGGCTCCGTAGAAGCCCTCTCCGATTCATTAATGAAATTATCAACAGACCAAGTTCAAGTCAATGTAATTCATAAGTCGGTCGGTCAAGTGACCGAAAGCGATGTGCTATTGGCATCTGCCTCTAATGCAATTATTGTGGCATTCCAAGTACGTCCTTCCTCCGGCGCACGCAAATTAGCCGAAAAAGAACAAATCGACGTCCGCACCTACTCCATTATCTATGCCGCCATTGATGAGGTAAAAGCCTCAATGGAAGGTATGTTGGCTCCAAAAATCCGCGAAAAAATTCTATGTAATATCGAAATTAAAGAAGTTTTCAAAATTACGAAAGTGGGTAATATCGCCGGCTGTATGGTCTTAGACGGAAAAATTCAAAGAAATACAAAAATTCGTCTGATACGAGACGGTATCGTTATCTATACCGGAAAATTAGGCTCCTTAAGAAGATTTAAAGATGATGTAAAGGAAGTAATGGTTGGACAAGATTGCGGACTGAATATTGAGAATTTTAATGATATTAAAATTGGCGACATTGTGGAAGGTTACGAAGAATATGAAGAAAAACCAACGCTATAAAAGTATAAACATCAAAATATTTGGACACATTCAACGTTATTGTTAATTAAAAGTTTACCTATGTTTTTTAATTTTTTTAGCAGACAAGAGCCCAAACGCTTCACATACCGCCCACGCTATTATAATCCCGATAGAGAACCGGAAGATTCACAAAGAAAACTTTCTAATCAGGAACAATTTGCCAATCAGATACATAACAGCTGGGACAGAAAGCGTACTTATCGAACCAAAAAAAAATTTGGCTCATCGACTTTAATATGGCTGATTGTCATTTTAGCCCTCTTACTGATTTTTATACACAAATAATGTTCTC
>Ga0265294_10007600_pt1 | contig 12796 bp, 11 predicted proteins | sample MunlanPumphouse3_FD_192504 | JGI IMG/M metagenome (GOLD analysis project Ga0265294, IMG submission 192504) | Groundwater microbial communities from a municipal landfill in Southern Ontario, Canada - Pumphouse #3 | ecosystem: Environmental > Aquatic > Deep subsurface > Groundwater | place... | reverse complement strand
TCCCGCATTTTTCTCGTAACGTAGCTAAATACTTTTCAGCTTTAGGGTCACGCATCGGCCGTGCGACTATATTTACATTATATCCTGATTTAGCCATCATAAGACTCATAAGCGGGAAATTACCCATATGTCCGGTAACAACAATAACACCTTTACCTTTTTTAAGAGCATTTCTTAAATTCTCTTCATTTTCAAAATATATATTGTCAAATTTATCGGGGTTTTTAGAGAATTTCAAAAGCTCAAAGGCACACTGCCCCATAAAAATAAAACTGTCTCTTATTATTTTCTTCTTTTCATCAATAGTTTTTTCAGGATAAGCAATTGTCAGACTTTCCATAGCATTCTTCGTATGTTTGGAAACAAAAAATGAGACTAGCCTGCCTAAAAAACCTCCTATAGAGTATATAACAGAAATCGACATAAGCCCGGACAGCCATACAAAAAACTTCAAAAATACAAGGCCTGTCGCACGTTTAAAAACTTTTTTACGTTCTTTTTCGCTCATAGAAAATAATTATACCATAGCTAATTTTATTTTCAAAAACAACATTATCCAATAGCCAACAAGGTGAATTGTAGCTCATATCGCGACAACTTTCAATTCAAAACATTAAATCTATTATTTGTTGCTTTTAAAACCATTTCATTTGTCATCCTATATCCCAATATCTTTTTTGTATTTCGCTTGAAGGCCCAATACCGCTAATCTCCTTTGGTTTTTAGAACCATCCTCTATCTAAAGCTACTTCTACGACAATTCTTTTTTATTCTTCTTGACCCCCGTCAATCTGGTAAACTGTTCGTAAGATATTTTGGAAATATCAATTTTAAAGCATAGAGAGATTTTGGCAAATGTTACAGGATGAATATTGGGCTAAGCAAGAAAAGACTTTAACAAAACAAGAATTGACAATAGAAATAGACAAATTTATATATTACTACAATTACCAGCGTAGACATGGAAGTTTGGATTATAAATTGCCGCTTGGCAAGCTTAAAAAAACCGCTGATTTGTTACCTGAATTATGAAAATATACACCCTACAAACATTTTAACTTAAATTACACTGAAATCAATTCCTACCATCGACTCCGGGAACCTTTCCCGATACGCCCTTTCAAACTTCTCAGGATCAGCCCGAATATTTAGATATAAGTTACTGGTATTTATCTATACATTCGATCGCATAAACGAAACGAACGGAAAACGACCAACAACTAACGGTTGACTATCATCTTTTATATCCAATATTTTTCAGTAAATCCGTACGCCATAATATTTCTTTAGCATCTTCGACACCTTTAGGCATAGAACCGTCAATAACTCCGAGTATCCCCCTGCCACGTTCGTTATCTACAACAATAACATCAATAGGGTTGGCTGTCGCACAAAAAATATTGCAAACTTCAGATACATTCTTTATCCGGTTCAATATATTCACCGGATACGCGTTTTTCAACGCTATAAAAAACGTATGTCCGCATCCTATCTTAAACGCATTATCAACGGCAAGTTTTTTTAGATTATCATCATTGCCATCAAAACGGACCAGACATTTACCCGACGCTTCACAAAAAGCGATACCGAACTTGATTGCCGGCACAGCTTCGATAAGCGCCTCATAAATATCTTCAACGGTTTTTATGAAATGCGCCTGACCGATGATGACATTCATATCTTCAGGCTTATCTACTTTAACTGCTTTTATTGTTAACTCCATACGTTCGCCTCCTTACTAAAAATAATTCATTAATCAGCGTAATTATTACACAAAATATTATGAACCAGTCACCATATTTATTATAGAAACTTCTTTGGCTGGCAACAGATACGTCAAAAGTTTTTTGCGCGCTTAGAAACAGCCCGTCATCAATATCCATATCGATTAACCTTCCTAACCGATCTATATACCCGCTTATCCCGGTATTAGCACATCTTACAAAAGATATACCGTTTTCAACGGCACGCGCTGTCAAAATAGCTACGTGCTGTTGAGCCTGAGGATTGCCGTTAAACCAAGCGTCGTTAGTTATATTGACCATAAAATTACTTTTTTGCGCCTGATGTCTGACAAAAGAAGAAAAGATGTCTTCAAAACAAATAAGTAGCGTAAACTGGCAGCCTTTATAACGGAAAACTGTTTCTTTATCACCAGAGGTAGTATCTCCTATCTGATTTACTATATCTATGAATCCAAGCATATTTCTCATAGGTATATATTCCCCAAACGGCACAAGCCTGATCTTATCGTAAGTCTGTACAATATCCGGGCCGTCTTTATTTATAAGAAAAGCGGAATTAAAAAAATTACCTCTATCTTCACGAACAACTCCTATAAGCATATCCCGTCTGACATATCTAACAAAATCTTTCAACCCGGAAGATGTTTGTCGATTGATGATTATCGGCCAGGCAGTCTCCGGATAAATAACCAGCACATCATCGAAGATAGGTTTAGCCATATAAGCAAGTTTGTTTATGACACTCATTTTTTTATCTTCATCCCATTTGTCTTCCTGCGAAACATTGGGCTGTACTATCGCGAGTTTTATTGTGTCGGAAGTTTCTGCCAGACCGTTAACCTTATTAGAAGAATAAAAAAATGCGAATATTCCAAGAGCAAAAATTAAAAATAATTTCTTTAAACTTATTCTTTTTGAAAAAAATATCTCAAAAATAAATACATTTACCATTAAAGTAAAAAAAGACAAAATTTTTATGCCTGCTAAATCCACTACCTGAAAAAAATAGAGATACTTAGTATAAAGATACCCTATGTCCGTCCAGCCGAAACCACACCAAACATGTTCCTGAAGCCATTGGATCAATACCCAAAACGCCGGTACAATCAATATATTGTATTTTGAAATAAGATATCTTCCGGCAAGTGTGAAAAAAAGTACAGGGTATAAAGAAAGATAGATTATTAGTAAAACTAAGCCCAGCTTAGTTACGTATCCTATCCAGAATATAGCCGTAAGATAAAACGTTAGGCCAAAGATAAAAGACAGAGCGACACCTTTCTTGTAACTCTGCTTGCTTATACTGTAAAAAAATAAACTGAACGAGAAAAAAGATAAGCCCGACAAATATACATGCCAAAAACTTAAACCCGACAATAACCCGCTAAAAAAACATAAAAAAAAATCATTAAAAAAGATGTTTTTTAAGCGCCGCAGCATTTTTTATATTTTTTTCCGCTCCCGCACGGACAAGGATCATTTCTCCCGACCTTTTTGTCATGTACCGTTATTATCCGTTTCCCGTTTTTCTTGCCTTGGGCTTTAAGAGAAGAAAACTCATCGTGTTTGATCTCATGAGGAGTGTTCTCGAAAACTCCGCGTTTAGGGCGATCTATTAATATTTTTGTTTTAAACGCGCTCTCGACTATCATCTCACGCGCCGAATCTATCATGTTCTGGAAAAGATAGAACGATTCTTTCTGATACTCTACAAGCGGATCAACATGCGCATAACCTCTCAACCCTATAGCCTCTTTTAGTGAATCCATTATGAGAAGATGCTCTTTCCATTTGGAATCTACCGCACGTAAAGAAACCCATTGTTCCATCATGCGAAGCTCATGCGCACCATACTCCTCTTCTTTAGCAACATATTTTTGTTTTAAACTATCCCTGATAACCTGTGCAGCCTTATCCAGTTTATATTCTTGCATAGCTGTTATATCTATATCCAAATCAAATTTACTTTTAGCCCAATAAGAAAGACCGATAATGTTTTTTTCATCACCAAAGAACTCCGCTATATTATCATCAACCAGCTCATATGCCATATCCAGGATATCATCGCGTGTGCCTTCATTCATCAAAAGATCGTCTCGCTGGTTATACACAAACTCACGTTGTTTATTCATTATATCGTCATACTGCAAAAGCTGTTTACGTATTTCAAAATTATGGCCTTCAACCCGCTTCTGGGCAGTACTCAAAGAATGGTTTATAAGAGCGTGTTCTATCGGCTGGTCTTCGGGAAATCCGAATTTGTCCATTATAGCGTATATTTTATCTGACCCGAAAAGCTTCATAAGATCGTCTTCCAGCGAGACATAAAAACGTGAAGAACCGGGATCACCCTGTCGGCCCGAACGTCCGCGCAACTGATTATCTATACGCCGTGACTCATGTCTTTGGGTACCTATAACATGCAAGCCGCCAAGTTCAACAACTTTGTTATGTTCAGATTCAAATTCGTTTTTATGTTTATCTATTAATTTTTGATAGTTATCTTTATATTCATCCGTGTCCTCATCCAACTGCATAGCACCGAGCATATCTTTAACGAAAAAATCAAGGTTACCTCCCAAGACTATATCGGTTCCACGTCCGGCCATGTTCGTCGCTATAGTTACTTGATTAAGTCTTCCGGCCTGCGCGACAATATGCGCTTCACGTTCATGATACTTAGCATTTAAAACATTATGCCTCACCCCGCGCTTATTGAGCATAAAAGAAAGTATTTCGGAATCTTCAATAGATGCCGTACCTACGAGCACCGGCTGTTTACGTTTATTATATTCTACTATCTCCTGTATAACAGCCTCGAATTTGCCGTTCTTGGTTTTATATATTCTGTCAGCCGCACTTTTTCTGTTCAGCGGCCTGTTGGTAGGCACAACTACAACATCAAGTTTATATATATGTTCAAATTCATTTGCCTCGGTATATGCGGTACCGGTCATGCCTGCCAATTTGAAATACATACGAAAATAGTTCTGAAGAGTTACCGTTGCCAATGTCTGTGACTCTTCCTGTATGCGCAGGTTTTCCTTAGCCTCAACCGCCTGATGGAGCCCATCCGACCATCTTCGTCCCGGCATAAGCCTACCGGTGAAATCATCTACTATCAAGACTTTACCATCTTTAACAATATACTCCTTGTCTTTCCTGAAAAGTTCATTTGAATGCGCTCTTAACGATTGCGTAATATAGTGTAGCCATACGTTAGACACAGGATCAGGTGATTCTTCTAGGCTGGAAACGTTCAAAAGTTTCGTACATTTTTCTTCACCTTTACTTGTTAAATACGAATTATTAGTTTTAATTTCTATTATCGCGTCATATTTCTGTTCAAACTCGTCAGGCATAATGACAGACTCCGTGCCGTCGATATTTTTCACGCGGACTGTGCCGTCCTTACGATTAATAGTCTGTATAACCGTTTTTACCTGAAGCTGCCTGACAACTTTATCGGCTTTATAATATTTATCTATTGATACTTCAGACGGTCCGGAAATGATCAACGGTGTACGCGCCTCATCTATCAATATGCTATCAACTTCGTCGACTATCGCATAGAAGTAATCACGCTGTACTTTCTCTTTAGGGCTGGTCACCATATGATCACGCAGATAATCAAACCCAAACTCATTATTCGTACCATAAGTAATATCACACGCATACGCTCTGCGTCTTAATTCTTTAGGCATATCCTGCTGTATAACTCCGCAGGTAAATCCTAAGAAATTATACACAGGCTCCATCCACTCCATATCTCGTTTAGCTAAATAATCGTTAACCGTAACTACATGAACACCTCTACCGACAAGAGCATTAAGTGAGACCGGCAAAGTCGCGACCAATGTTTTTCCTTCGCCTGTTGTCATTTCGGCTATCATGTTGTTATGCAGTATCATGCCGCCTATCATCTGCACATCGAAATGTCGCATCTTAAGCGTACGTCTTGCCGCCTCACGAACACACGCATAATAATAAGGCATAATATCATTTAGTGTTTTTTTCAGAGTATTTTCGTATACATCTTCCGATAATCCTGAGACTTTATCCGCAATAAACTTTCGATATTCATTAGTTTTTTCTTTAAAGAAACTATCAGGCTTATCACGCAACTCTTTTTCATATCCATTGATCAACGCTGCCGTCTTAGCCAATTCCGTCACCTCCCGTATAGACGGCGACGGCATCTCATTATGTAAATTAACCGAGACCTTCGGTTCGAATTTAGATATTTTACGTTTAGCATTATTAAAAATTAATTTCTTAAACACAAGTCACTCCTTCCAAACTAATTATTCCCTATCATAGATTCCAAATAAGCGTAAATAAAAGAATCAATATTCCCGTCAAGCACATCTTTGGCGGTAGGAACTTCATGCCCCGTCCTATGATCTTTGACCATAAGATAAGGATGCAGCACATACGAACGAATCTGAGACCCCCACTCTATCCTTTGTTTACTCCCGGATAAAGACTGCATTTGCGCTTTTTGTTTTTCTTCTTCTATCCTATATAACTTAGCTGTTAATATCTTCATGGCAGAAAGTCTATTTTGGTGCTGCGACCTTTCATTTTGGCAAGTAACAACTATACCCGTCGGTATATGAGTAATACGTACGGCAGAATCAGTCGTATTAACATGCTGTCCGCCCGCGCCTGAAGAACGGTAAGTATCTATTTTTAAATCGTCAGGGTTTACCTTGATCTCAAGTTCGTCCGCAACATCAGGCACAACATCTACCGACGCAAAAGAAGTATGACGCCGTTTATTAGAGTCAAACGGCGATATCCTCACAAGTCTATGCACTCCAACCTCGCATTTCAACAACCCATACGCGCGCAAACCAGTGACCATAAACGTAATATTCTTTATTCCTGCCTCGTCACCTTTAACTTCGTTAAGCACTCTTATGCTGAATTTTTTATTTTCAGACCAACGTGTATACATACGATAAAGCATTTGTACCCAATCACACGATTCAGTACCTCCGGCACCGGAATTAAGCTCTACTATAGCATCGGACGAATCAAATCTACCGGAAAAAAGCAATGCCCTATGCAGCTCTTTGAGTTTAGCATTGACCTTACTGAACTCAGTACTTATATCGTCAGCCAACGACTCGTCATCAAGCTGAGCAAGTTCATTTAATTCATCAACCATTAAAGTTATCTCTTCAATATCATCCACCTCAGCCTTAAGTTTCTTGATCTCATCAACAACTTTTCCTGCTTCTGCCTGGTCATGCCAAAAAGACGCGTCACTCATCATAGTTTGAAGCTCTTCGATCCGTTTTATCTTGACCGGTACTTCAAGCTTAGTCCGCAACTGCGCTACCTCTTCCTCTAATTCTTTTATATGTTCTAAAATCTCTTCCATAAATAATTCGAAAAATATCTTTTGATATGATTATAAAAGGTCACAAGTTTATCGAGAATACGTCAAAGCAGACTCTTATTCCGCAACTCCATCTCAAGCTCTTCCCGTTTATCGGCATATTCCAACGCTGACTGCGCATCAATTTTGTTCTCTTCAACAAGTCTTATAAGACATTGCTGGAAAGTTTCCATACCATAAACATCGCCCTTGGCTATATATTTTGGTATTTCCCATATCTTATCCTCACGGATAAGCCTTGAAATTGACGGGCTTAAAACCATAGTCTCACACGCAGGCACCAAGCCCACACGCCCTTTTTTCGGCAATAACCGCAACGAAATAACGCCTTTAAGTAAAAACGACAGCTGATTCATAATAAGCCCATGCTGATGCGGCGGGAAGAAATTAATTATACGCTCTATAGTCGAAAACGCGTTGACCGTATGCAATGTGGAAAAAACCAGGACCCCGGTTTCAGCAGCGGTTAACGCAGCATAACAGGTCTCTTTATCTCTTATATTACCTATAAACAAAACATCCGGAGAATGTAACGCGAACTGCCTTAACGCATCCGCATAAGTATTAACGTCCTCTCCTAACTCGCGCTGATTAATTATTGATACTTTATCGGCAAAAGTAAATTCAATCGGCTCTTCAACTGTCAGAATATGCCTTTTATAATTACGGTTAATATACTCTATCATACTGGCTATAGCTGTAGATTTACCGCTACCTGTAATACCGGTAAGCAGCACTATCCCCCGCCTGTCACCGGCAAATTTACTTAAAACTTTTGACGGCAAGTTCAAAGACTCAAAATCCGGAATACTGAGATCGATCTTCCTGACAACCAGCGCCGGCGTATTACGTTGATAAAAAACACCTACACGAAAACGCCAATTCTCTTTATACCAATAAGTAAACTCACACGCTTTAGCTTCATTAAGCTTATCTTTGGCACGTGAATCTGTCATATCATTGACTATCTTTACAACATCCTGAACAGCAAGTACCTTATCGATCAGAACCTCTACTTCACCGTTTATTCTGCCGCGCAGATTACTGTTACTCCTTATGAACATATCAGAAACGTTACGCTCGATCATAAGATCAAATATCTTTTTGAAATCCATATAACCTCCATAAATGATTAGATATTCGTTATATCGGTCTATTTTATCATATCTTTAATTTTTTTCTCTAATTTTATTAAGTTCTTTTTAGCTCTGCTACCAAACAAATATCCCCCATAATCACCGTCACTGCGCACAACTCTATGACAAGGTACAAGCAGCGGATACGGATTTTTCGCCAAAACATTAGCAACAGCCCTATACGCTTTAGGACGACCTATACGGCATGCTACCCATTTATATGTACGTACATCTCCAAATGGTATAGCCAAAACAGCCTTAAAAACGTCTTGCTCAAAATCGGTCATTATTTTTTACCATGAAAAGTCTTACTTCTTAATAATTTATGATATCTTTGAGCAAACCTATGCGACTCATCCCTTAACCGCTGTATGAGCTGTAACGCTTGGCTATGCCTGCTTAAAACCAACGGTTTATTTCTATCAGAAAACCATATCTCCTCATTTTTTTTAGTAATACCGATAATTTTAACAGTTATGCCCAGCTTCTCCAATTCGCCATAAGCCGCATTTACCTGCCCCTTACCCCCGTCTATAACTAAAAGATCAGGCATAGTTTGTCTTTCTTTAGAAAGCCGTGTATACCTACGCCGTACAACCTCAGCTACCATGGCATAATCATCAGTACCCTCTACAGATTCAATCTTAAACTTTCTGTATCCGGATTTATACGGCTCCCCATACTTGAAAACCACCAAAGACCCTACCGGATTAGTCCCGGCAGTTAAAGATATATCTACAGCTTCAATAGTTACCGGCATATTTTTTAGACCGAGCACTTCTTTTAACTCAATAAGCGAATGACTGCCGTTTCTGCCGTGATACAAAATTTCAACAGCCGTAAGACAATCTCTAAGTCTAGCCGCTTCTTCAAACTTCAGTTTTTTAACAGCCTGCTCCATATCGGCTTTAAGCTCACCTGCCAAAGTTTTTCTCTGGCCGTTTAATATACGGCAAATACGTTTTATTTGTTTGTTATATTCTCCATTACTGATCTTATTAACACACGGCGCCGGGCATAACCCTATATGCGAATATAAACATTCTTTCCTCGGCATACGGGCACATGACCTGTACGGAAAAATCTTTCTTATAACCTTCAATGACTCACCTAAAACCTTGCCTTGCGAAAAAGGCCCGAACAATATCCGCCCTTTTTTATCTTTAGGCCGTGAAATAAAAACGCGCGGGAACTCATCCTTACCCACCTCAACATAAGGATAACTCTTATTGTCTTTTAACAAAACATTGTATTTCGGCTTACGCTCTTTAATCAAAGCCGCCTCTAAAATAAATGCCTGTTCCTCCGTAGCACAATTAATGAACTCTATATCACATACAAGATTTAAGAAATTTTCTTTACGAATATCTTTAGCTCCTGAAAAATGGCTGCGAACACGTTTACGTATAGAGATAGCCTTCCCAATATAAAGTGTTCGTCCGTTTACATCAAGAAAAATATAAACACCCGGCGCGTCAGGCAGGCGCGTTATTATCTTTTTAACCTTTTCATAAGCCATTTTTTCAGATACTCCACCTGCTTAATACGTAATAATAACCCTCCGGCAAAAAATAAAATCGATATCTGCAACAGAACCAATACCAAAAGCCAGTATCTGTTCGCCGGTAAAAATATAGAAATAAATTTCGGGATCAGGACCGCCACAATAGACAAAAAGAATATTTTAGTAAATCTATAAACAATATATCCTGTATCTAACGACCCAATTTTTATTTTAAGACATTTATATAACAGATAGCAATTCAACAAAGCTGCTATGCTGCTGCCCACAGCTACTCCGCTCACACCCATAACAAAAATAAGTATGCCGCTTAGCACAATATTAAAAACCAGTGAAACCAAAGATGTCTTGACCGGTGTCATGGTATCTTTAAGCGAATAGAACGCATTAACAAATATCTTTATCAAACAAAAAAACAATATACCAAAAGAATAACTTATCAAGACCTTGGCAGTTATAGCTGTATAAAGTGCCGAAAAAGCACCATGTTCAAAAACAACCGAAATTATTAATTTTGAAAAGACAATATAGAAAACCGTAACAGGTAAAACCATAAAAATAACATTTTCAACCGAAAAAATAAGTAATTCCTTAAACTTATCCAAATCGTCTTCTTTATGATAAAAAGAAAGATCAACCATAGTTACGCGCGATATCGCAACAGCTATAAACGCAAGCGGGAGCTGGACAAACCTATTTACATAATGGATAAACGCGATCGCGCCAGGCCCTACTATCATTGTGAAAGAACATAATACCGTATCAACAAAGACACTCAGCTGATAAATAGCACTGCCCCAAATACGCGGTATAAAAAGTTTTGATATTCTTCGTATATCCGGATCTTTAAATATGCCTTTACTATCCCTAGCCATGCCTCTGATAATCTGTTTACGCAAAAAACATAACGGCAAAAGCATCTGAAGTACTCCGGCAGTCATGACACAAATAACTAATATCCAGTTTTCAAGACTTTTATGAAAAAACAAAATACCTATTATAAAAGATAAATTGAGTATCGCGCCTGATATAGCAGGCACAAAAAACCGTTTAACAGAATTCAATACAGCATTTAAAGTTGAGGCTATCCCGATAAAGAAAAGATAAAAAAACATTAATCTCGTAAAAAGTACAGCCAAATTAAATTTTTCTATATCAGCGACAAAACCCGGCGCAATGATAAAAACCATATAACGGCTCAAAAGAACTCCCAGCGCTGATACAACAAATAACACTACGGACAAAATAACTATAAGACGCCGAGCAAGTTCATACATACGTTCCCTGTTATTCTTATATTCAGCCAAAACAGGCAAAACAACAATATCGCTGAACCCCTCGCCCAAAATACTACGAAAGACATTAGGCAGCCTAAACGCGACCAGGAAAGATTCCAAAATAAAAGACGCGCCGAAGAAATTCGCTATAAAAATATCCCGCACAACACCTAAAATACGGGATATAAATATACCTATACTTGTATATGATGTATTTCTTATTATTTTTTTAAAACTCATAAAAACACCCTGCCAATACTCGGATAAATCAGTATATACGGAAATCACGGTATTTCAAACTTAAAATGGAACTCCGTAAAATAAGACATGTTACATGCCCATATCGTAAAAATCTCAACTTAAAAACCTCTTAATAGCTTATAAACTCCAAACCAGATTCCGTCTACCACCTCATAACCAACATTTTCACGGAATACTTATTCATTTAAGCCCCTGTTTCTCTTATCTTACTATACTGTATTTTCCCTATATTTGCACCTTTAGAGATAAACCGAGTAATATAACCTATTATAAATTAACTTGACACACAGAGCATATTCTTATAGAATTCATCTAATTATATTGAATATTTAGTAAAACTAAAATAACTATTAAGGAGATAACAAATGCCACAGAGAAAATCAGCTAAACAAGCTTTAAAGAAAAGTAAAACACGTAAAGAACGCAATTTAAAAATAAAATCAAACATTAAAAACAGTATCAAATCTCTTAAAAAGGCACCGGAAAAAACAGAAACGAACGAACTTAAGAAACTTTTAGGCCAGATATACAAAGTTTTGGATAAAGCCGCCGCCAAAGGTATGATACATAAAAACACTGCAGCACGCAAAAAAGCTAAAGCAAGCAGAATGCTTAAGCAAAAAGCTTCATAATCAACGTGTTAAGAATAACCCGGCTGTCTTCACCGCCGGTTTTCATTAATCTGTCGGCATCCCATAAATATTTCAATTTACGTTGTTTGATTGCTGGGTTTTTTATATAACCGAACTTATAGTTAAGCATGCCCAGTATTTGCGGACCGAAATCCCTTCCCTTGCTATCAACATATATTTTTTCAAGAGCAAACAAAATACCGTTAATATTATTAGTCCTAAGGTTCTTTTTGAAATCATCAATAGAAGGCGGCGGGTTATAAACATTAAACTTAGTAGATGCTGCCTTAGTTATCAACAGACTTATCAACGGATCTTTAGCAAGTTTCCTATCATTTGACAAAAAGCCGAAATCTAATTCACTTTCAGCTACTATATAATTAAAATCTAATATTTTTGTTAAATTATCGACAAGTATCTTCTTGACATCCGCCGGCATAGACTCTACTTGCCGTAAAACTACAACTTTCTGTCCGGAAAAAGAAAAAGTAAAAACATCTTCTTTGAATTTATCCGCGGTAACATTATCCGGATAAAAAAACAAAACACCGCCTATAATATTATTTTTAGATATTTCTGATTTGATATTTTCAAACGCGGCCTTACGCTGTGAATTTTCGCCTCCGACAATAAAAAAAAGTTTATCTTTTACTGCCATGCGTCAACTACAGCCTCAAGGATCCTCCTGGAAGTATCATCAAGCAAATCATTCTGGGCTGCGGATTCGCTTGTACTTTTAGCGCCCGTGAGATAATGTTCGGCTTCACCGTTAATGACTCTTGTCTTAATAAGTACATCGTTCTTATCGTAAAGCTT
>Ga0265294_10007596_pt1 | contig 12803 bp, 7 predicted proteins | sample MunlanPumphouse3_FD_192504 | JGI IMG/M metagenome (GOLD analysis project Ga0265294, IMG submission 192504) | Groundwater microbial communities from a municipal landfill in Southern Ontario, Canada - Pumphouse #3 | ecosystem: Environmental > Aquatic > Deep subsurface > Groundwater | place... | reverse complement strand
TATGTTTTCTGCTAAGCAAATTGCGGTCTTAGTTGCCCTAAATATTGCTGATGAGTTTTTACGTTTGCGCCATGATTATGATGAATTAATTAAGCTACTGAATGTCTAGCCACAAAAGCTGTTGAACAGTAGGTTAGGAAATGATTATTGATGAAAGCATAATGAAGCTGTGGGATAAAGATGCATAAAAATACAGAAGCTAAGGTTAAACTTTGAGGAGGTTCTTTTCATTGCGTTTAAAAGATATTTATCAAAAATGTATAAGTCTGGGCAAAGAGTATGACCCTAGGCCTATGGAAGAAATCGAGAAATATTTAGCTCGGGTTGCAAAACAATATGAAAATTTAAAAGATAAGGAAAAGCAGTATTTTGATCGGGAAAGATTAAAAAACCCCTATGCTGATACGCGTATTTTAAATGGAGATCCTGAAGTTGAAGTTAAAAGGATTTTTGCGGGTATTGATATCGAGGCTCAAGAAGTTATTTTGGCCGATCGGCTACGGGAAAAAGGCGAAAAAATTGATTTGATACTGGCTCATCATCCCGAGGGGAAGGCGCTGGTTTCTTTACACAGAGTTATGTCCTTACAGGAAGACGTTTTGGCGCAAATGGGCGTTCCCATTAATGTTGCGGAAGGGATTTTGACATCTCGCATTTGTGAAGTGGAGCGGGGACTCATGCCGGTAAATCATAATCGGTCCGTAGATGCCGCCCGTTTATTGGGATTCCCCTTTATGTGTGTGCATACACCAGCCGATAATTTGGTGAATACTTATTTAACAAAACTGTTTGCCGAGAAAAAACCGGAAACGGTTGGTGATGTGCTGGATCTTCTCATGGAAATACCGGAATATCAAGAATCGAAAAAGATAGATGCCGGACCGAAAGTATTTTTGGGGAAAGAAAGCAACCGGGCAGGGAAAATTTTTGTAGATATGACCGGCGGCACCGGTGGCTCCGAGGATGCTTTTGCTAAACTGGCTATTGCCGGAGTTGGGACGATCGTCGGCATGCATATTGGTGAAAAACATCGTAAAGAAGCGGAGAAAAACCATATTAATGTGGTTATTGCCGGACATATGGCCAGTGATTCTCTGGGGATAAATTTACTGTTGGATCAGCTTGGCAAAGATGATGATATTGAGGTAATCCCTTGTTCAGGATTAACAAGAGTTGCCAGGTAAAAAAGAGTAGAATTAGAAAAACGAGGCGCTTCACAATGAAGCACCTCGTTTGTGTCGTATGACGGGCATTATCTATTACCGGATATCTCTGATATCTCTATCGGCGGTCTTTATGACATTGGCAGACTTTATGACTTTTTGAGGCTCTTGACGAAACTTCCGGGCAGATAGAGTTAAACTTTCTACGCCGCTTTGTAGTTCCTCTTTACTTTCATGCTCACTAATGAAAATGAGCTGTCTAGCCGTTTCCTCTTCATCAGTCTTGTTACGCTCATTCTTTCTCTCATTATATGCTCTTAAAAAAGGGGTTCTCCCATATTTTCCATATAATCGCGTTTTTTCCTGAATTAATTTTAATGTTTCATTATAATTTTTTCTCAACTCAATTTCATGTCCACTAACTGTACAATTTTCAGGATCCAAACTTTTCACTATTTCGGACAATTCTTTTTCCTCGGCTACTAACTTTTCATAAGTTTTCTTTATTTCTTTAACTAATAGCTCTATTCCAAAACTTCTAGCATTATTTTCCATACTCTTTAGTTCTTCTAACTCTTGATGATTTCTAAAACAATACTTCAAAAATTCTGTTTTTATCTCAAGCCATATTTCTTCGTTAGTCAAATGAGAATTGTAGTTTAAATTTGTTTGTTCAATAACCGATAAAATTACCTCATGAGTATTTTGAGTTTGAAATTCTTTTAATAAGTGGGCATTTATTGTTTGCAAAGGACGTGTGGGCTCCATAATTAAACTTGGATTTCTTATTAAATATTCGTTCACATAAGAGCATATTTTTTTTAACAAGGACACACTAGCTATTTTATCCAGAGTTTCTATTGTCATTAAATAATAGGCCTTTTTTAATTTAGTTTTTTCTTTTTTTTGAACCGGTAGGTCCGGTTCCTTAGTTTTGACCATTTGATAGAGCCTGTTAAAGAAAAGTCCTTCTTCTTTGATAAAATTATAACCATCTTTTAGACGCAAGCTCATAATAAACACCTCATCATAATTATAGCACAAAAGTTAGAATTAGAAAAGAATAGTATATTAAAAAAATATAGTATAATTCTGTAAAATATGCTATAATAAATGTAAATAAAGTATATTATAAGGAGTACTAATTTCAGGTGTAGGAAATTTAATAAACATATATAAGAAGGAGGTGGGTATAAATGCTAGAGGCAACGGTTGGTGGACCGGTTATTGTTGTCGGAATGGCTGTTGCTATTGTGTTACCATGTGTAGTGGTAGGAAAGTTGCTAGTCGAGTATGTTATTGAGGCGCTGGGAAAAGACGGCTATTATGCGTTAGCGAAAGGGAAGAAAGAACTTGAGAAATCTGCTCGTGATCTTGAGCGTGCCGAGTTAGAGCGAATTGCAGAGGAATATTTATTAGAAGACAATACATTATCAAGCAGAACAAATATTCAAGAATATAAAGACGGAATTGAAAAGGAAAGAGAAGGGCAGCAGGAAAAGCAGAACTCAACACAGCAGGGAAAGGCAGAAAATGAAAGAGCGACAAATCTCGGAAAGTCATCTCCGGAAATGGGCAGACCTTGATTTTGGTACAGGATTGATTTATACATAACTTTTTTCATTTTGTGTAGCAGGACTGATTGTTTTAATGAAAACAATTAAGTCCTTCTATTTTTCTGTATACATTTATATTTTCGCTTTGACAGAATTGCTTTGGGAAAGGATAATAAATAAAGACGTATTTGTTAAAGGCGGGAGGAACAAGGGACTATGCCCAAGTCAGAAAAGAAAATGGAATTATTAGCCCCTGTGGGGAGTTGTGAAGCCCTGCGGGCGGCGGTGCAAAATGGGGCTGATGCGGTTTATTTTGGCGGGAAGCTTTTTAATGCCCGTCAGTTTGCCGATAATTTTGCCGGGGATGAATTAAGAGAAAGTATACGCTATGCCCATCTTTATGGTGTGCGTGTTTATGTAACCGTAAATACTTTGGTTGCCAATGAAGAGTTACCGGAGCTGATCGAGTACCTTTATTTTTTGTATAATAGTGAAGTAGATGCACTTATAGTTCAGGATTTAGGTGTAGTGTACCTGTTACGTCTTCTTTTTCCTGATCTGCCGGTACATGCGAGTACACAAATGACCATTCATAATAGTCCGGGTGTAGAGTTTTTAGAGAAGTGGGGTTTGTCCCGGGTTGTTTTAGCCAGAGAGGTTTCTTTGCAGAATATTACTCGTATCTCAGAGAAATCCCCCATAGAATTAGAGGTTTTTGTTCATGGTGCACTTTGTGTTTGTTATTCGGGGCAATGTCTGATGAGCAGTATGATTGGGGGGAGAAGCGGTAATCGGGGCAGGTGTGCCCAGCCTTGTCGTCTTCCCTATACATTAATTGATGATGACCAGCAGGAAATAAAGGCCTCGGGAGCGCATTTACTTTCACCGCGTGATTTAAAAATGATTGAACATCTGCCGCTTCTAGATGAAGCGGGTGTTACCTCTTTAAAGGTAGAAGGGCGGATGAAAAGACCGGAATATGTGGCGACGGTAATCCGTAATTATCGTCAGGCACTTGACGAATATGATGCCTACGTTGATGACCATGACGGATCCGAGATAAATTCCGGACAAACTACAGGATTCACTGTGGCGAAAGAAGTTAATCGTGAATTGGAGCAGATTTTTAATCGTGACTTTACCACAGGATATTTTTTGGAGAAACCGGGACCGCACTTAATGAGTTATCAGCGGCCCAATAATAGAGGAAGCCGTCTAGGGCGTGTGACGGCATTTAATCCTAAATCCCATGAGGTGACCATTCATTTAGAGGAATCTTTAGCTCTTGGCGACGGTTATGAAATCTGGGTGACTAAAGGTGGTCGGATTGTCGGTGAGATTAAAGAATTAAAGCAGAATCGGCAGTCAACAGAACGAGCCGAAAGTGGGGACGTTTCGTTTGTTATTCCGCAAGGGCAGCCTAGAATTGGAGATCGGGTCTTTAAAACCATGGATAGGGCGCTTATGGAAAGAGCTAGAGAAACCTTTGCTTTAGCCCAGGATCCCAGAAAAATCCCCGTAACTTTTTCTATTAGGATAAAGGAAGGCGCTCCTGTAGTATTAATGGCAAAGGATGCGGACGGACACCAAGCCCAAGTTGAAGGGGAATTTATAGCTGAAAAGGCCCTGAAACATCCGTTGACGGAGGAGGTTATTACCCAACAATTACAGCGTTTAGGGCAAACTGTTTTTACGCTGGCTAAAATAGAAATACAAAGGGAATCAGAGGCAGGATTAATGGTGCCTGTCAGTGAACTTAATAACTTACGTCGCCAGGTTATTAGTCGTCTGGAAGAAGCCAGGCTGGCAGAATTTCGGCGAACTACACTTTCTCCCCAAGACTACAGGGTAAAAGTTGAAGCTCTTAAGGTGAAATTACCACAGACAAAAGAGATTAAAGTTAAGAGCCTTAAATCTCTACCTAAACCTAAACTTTCGATTCAAGTCGGCGAGATGGAATCCTTAGAGGCAGCCCTTGAAGCGGGAGCAGATCTTTTATATTTTGGCGGCGACAGACTGAGAAGAAAAAAGGGCTTTGCAGGTGCTGATTTTCCCGCAGTTGTGCAGGCTTGCCATGAACATGGTGCCCAAGCTGTTTACGTTTTGCCTCGTATTATGGCAGAAGAAAAGGTAGATAGTATTACAGATACCTGTTTGCGAGCAAAAGATGCCGGTGTTGATGGTTTTTTAGTCGGGAATATAGGAGCATTAGCGTTGGCCCAAGAGTTGGGGTTGCCTGGAATCAGAGGTGATTATTCGTTACATCTCTTTAATGATTTTTCCGCACAAATGTTATTAGAAAGTGGTGTGCAGAGATTATCCTTGTCTCCGGAGTTGACCTTAAAACAGATTGCGGCTTTTCATTCCGGTGATGATCTAGAGATAGAATGTTTTGTGCATGGACGGATGTTATTGATGATTACAGAGCATTGTCTAATTGGGAACATCTTAGGTAAAGGGCACTCTCTGAGGGGTTGTTCCCAGCCCTGTGCCAAGAAAGGATATGGCTTAAAGGATCGTTTAAAGATGGTTTTTCCGGTAGAAAGCGATGAGAATTGCCGGATGCAAATTTTCAATGCGAAAACCCTGAATTTATTGCCGAATTTGCCGGAGCTAATTCAGGCTGGGGTTAACGTTCTACGGTTAGAAGCCCAACGGGAAGAGCCCTATTGGGTCAGAAAAGTCGTCAAGGTCTATCAGCAAGAACTGGAACGGCTAAGCCAAGATGGTGAAAGATATCAACCTTTAGAGGAGAACGTTGCTATCCTAAAAAGTCTAGCCCCGGAAGGTTTTACCAAAGGACATTATTTTCGCGGCGTAGACTGATTTAGGTGTAGACTGAGTAAAATGATGTAGAAAGCATGAAAAACGGAGGGAAGAAAGTTGGAGGAAAAAACACTCCGGAAATTAGAATATGAGCAAATTATTAAGATGCTGGCAGAACGGTGTTCTTCAGGATTAGGAAAAGAACTTACCGGTAAGATTGAGCCTTCCTTAGATTTAGAAGAAATTAGAAAATGGTTGGCGGAAACCACAGAGGCCAAGGAGTTATTGCGTTTTAATCCGGATTTTTCCATAGGAGGGGTACGGGATATTAGGCGAAGCTTAAATAAAGCCAAAATTGGTGGGATTATTGAACCGGGTGATTTTTTAGAGATTACGGGTACCCTTTTCGCTTTAAACAGATTAATCAGCTTTTTCCGGGGAAAGCAAGGCATAAAATATCCATTATTAGCTGATTATCTACTAGATTTACCGCTTCTTGCCGGGTTGGAACGCGAGATTAAACAGAAGATTTCCGAAGAAGCGGAAGTTAGTGATGATGCTTCCCCGGATTTATTACGGACAAGAAGACAGTTAGGGAATCTGCGGGGAAAGGTCAGGGATAAGCTGGAAAGTATGATTAGGTCAGCGGAAATGCAAAAATATTTGCAGGATCCCTTGGTAACTATTCGCAATGAACGTTATGTTATTCCGGTAAAACAAGAATACCGTCCTCAAGTTCCGGGACTGGTTCATGACCAGTCCGCCAGTGGGGCAACTCTCTTTATTGAACCGCTGGTTGTTGTAGAGATCAATAATGAGATACGGCGTTATGAAGCCATGGAAAAAGCGGAGGTATTGCGTATTCTCCGGCAATTGAGTCAATTGGTAGCAGTGCATGAACAGGAACTGCGAGATATTTTACAGGCATTAGCTCTGGTGGATTTCATTTTGGCTAAAGGTAAAGTGAGTAATGACTTAGATTGTGGCGAACCGATCATGAATGAGCGTGGGTTTTTAAAGATTGTGCAAGGACGGCATCCTTTGCTCAAAGGGAAGGTAGTGCCGATTACTGTTGATTTAGGTAAAACTTTTGATACTCTGATTATTACTGGACCGAATACTGGGGGGAAAACCGTCAGCTTAAAGACGGTAGGATTATTCGTGCTGATGGCGCAATCCGGTTTGCATGTACCGGCTCAAACAGGGACGGAATTATCTGTATTTGAGGGCATTTATGCTGACATTGGCGATGAGCAAAGTATTGAACAATCCCTGAGCACCTTTTCCTCTCATCTTACTAATATTGTGGATATTTTACAAAAGGCCAATAGTCGTAGTCTGGTTTTGTTAGATGAATTAGGTGCCGGCACAGATCCTACGGAAGGTGCCGCTTTGGCTATGGCTATTTTAGAGTATTTGATGGAAACCAAAACGAAAATCATTGCCACAACTCATTACAGTGAATTAAAGTCTTTTGCTTTTCATCAGGAGAGAACAGAAAATGCCAGTGTTGAATTTGATATAGAAACATTAAGACCTACGTATCGACTTATGATTGGAATTCCTGGAAAGAGTAATGCCTTTGAAATCTCACAGAGATTGGGCTTAAAGAAAGAAATTGTAGAAAGAGCACGTGGGTTTCTTTCTAAGGAGGATGTACGTACGGCAGATTTAATCGCTAATTTAGAAACAAATCAGCTCTTAGCTGAAAAAGAGAGCCAGGAAGCTCAAAGTCTCAAAAAAACAGCGCAAGAACTTTTAATTAAGGTGGAAAAGCAAGAGGAAGAGTTGGAAGAAAAAGAGAAGACTGTTTTGCAAAAAGCGCAACAGGAAGCTTTATCTATTGTCGCTGATGCTCGTCGGGAAAGTGAAAGTATTTTAAAAGAGGTTAGAAAAGCCAAGAAAACAGCAGGAACAGAAGCAGTACAAAAGATGCAAGGTTTAAGGAATAAATTACAGGAAAAAGAAGATCTCCTTTCTGACGTAGCTTTTCGGGAAACAGAGGGAGATGCATTAAAGAGCGAGGAAGTAGAACCAGGGATGAAGGTTTTACTTAAACGTCTCAATCAAGTGGCGCTAGTTTTAGAAAAGCCTAATGCGAATGGTGAGGTTTTAGTGCAAGCAGGTATTATGAAGGTTTTTGTTGATTTAAAGGATCTGGGAAAGGTTGAAGAGGAAGAAATCAAGCAAAAATGGGAAAAGACAGGGATTGGTAAAATTGTGACGGCTAAAGCGAAAGAGCTTAGTACTGAATTGCATATACGGGGTTTGACTGTAGACGAGGCTCTTTTTGAAACGGAGAAATATCTTGATGATGCTTATTTAGCCGGTTTGCCGCAGGTATATATCATTCATGGGAAAGGTACAGGTACTCTGCGTAAGGTGATTACGGATTTGTTGAAGAAGCATAGTTTTGTTGCTTCTTATAGGCTGGGTGGTTATCATGAGGGTGGACATGGCGTTACGGTGGTAGAGTTTAAGAGAGAATAAATTATAAGTTAAGCACGCCATAATAAAAAGCACGGTTTAACCGTAATATTGGTTAAATCGTGCTTTTGTGGTGCGTGTGCGATGTTGCTATGTACTATGTAATTAAAGGGTTACTTTCAATTGATTAGAATAGCTGCTGTTTTCATTTGTGATCATATCGACGCCCCGTACCCGGTAATAGTAAGTTTTACTTTTTTCTACGTCTCTATCTGTCCAGCTATGTTCGGTAATGGATTCATTTAAAGCAAGTTGATTATTAAAATTCGGTTCAAAATTGGGAGTTTCAGAGCGATAAAGATGATATAAGATAGGTCTATTTTCTGATGAAGGCGTCCAGTTTAGAATTACTTGGTTGGTACTGCCACTTCGATAGGCTTGCCCGGTTAAATAGGGAGGATCCAGATCGGAATTTTGAGATTGAGGTAGTTTGATTTCTATTACATTTGAAGATGATTTTTCACTTTGCCCTGATTCCAGGGCCACCACTCGGTAGAAAACTTTAGATGAAGAAATAGGATTGTTATCACGCCAAGTGGTGGTATTACTTACTTCTGCCAGACGGTTCCTGTTAATGACCGGAACGGCAGGGTCAATAGCTCTGTAAATTTGATAATAAGTCGATTTATTACTTTCGGGGTTCTTCCAAATTAAGTTAATGGTTTTAGCTGTTCCATCATTGTTTGTTTCTAGTTGCCCTTCTAATTTAAAGGAGGGTTTAATCAGGGGAGAAGAACCGTTATCCGGGATTTCCCAAGATCCGTTGCCGCCGCCATGAAGAGTACAATAGTCTTTTGGTACTTCTTCAATAGCATCTTCTGGAGCAATGTTCCCTGTCCAGGGAATAGCTCTTTTGAGAAAAACTCCGGTAATAGAATTGGGACAATTATTGGTTAAAAGTAGTCCGGAATCAACACAAACCGGTATTTGCTCCCAGACGTTCGAGACTTCGGTCGGAAGATAAGCACTATTAAATTTCTCTTGCACCAGATATTTTTCTGGTGTAAGGCTAGAAGGTAAAAGCCCTGATTTATAATCAACTGTAAGTGTGGTAATCCCTTCAGGTTGAGGGAAGGTACTAGGTGGAAGCCCCTTGTGCGCAACAGTCATGATTTTTTTCCAAATGGGTGCCCCATAATTGCCCCCAAAGACATTAGTCATCTTTTCTGACTTATCATATCCTAGCCAGACACTACCTACCAGATCAGGTGTAAAGCCTACAAACCAAGCATCAACATTGAAGGAGGTCGTACCTGTTTTACCTGCTACGGGCCTATCGGAAAGAGCAGCTCTCGGAGCAGTTCCTGCAGTTACAACTGATCTAAGCATATCCGCCATTAAATATGCTGTTTGTGAGCTAATTACATCTTTCTTCATAATTTTATTTTGATAGATAACATTGCCGTCTTTATCTTCTATTTTACGAATAGCATAAGGTTTTACGTAGATACCTCCATTGGCAAAACAACTATAGGCTGCAGTCAGCTCTAAGGGAGAAACCCCTTTTGTTAAACCTCCTAAGGCTAAAGAAAGCCCCATGTCGTTAGCATCGCCGCTTTCTATTAAAGAAGAGATTCCTAGTGATTTACTAAAATTAAAACCTTCACTAACCCCGATTTTTTGTAGCATTTTTACGGCAACTGTATTAATTGAATGTTGTATTCCGGTGCGCATACTGATTAAACCACGATAGCGATTATCAAAGTTAACAAATGTTTTATTTTGTGCTCCCCCGTCATACTGTTCAGGGAAATCATCTAAAACTGTAGCTGGTGAGTAGCCTTTTTCGAGAGCGGGAGCATATACAGCTATCGGTTTCATGGCAGAACCAGGTTGACGAGTAGCATCAACCGCCCTGTTAAATTGTCTTTCCCCTTGTTGATTTCTGCCGCCGATGAGTGTACGAATACCACCATTATGGGGATCTAGTACGACCATGGCTGACTGGACGATTTTATCCTTTTTCCCGGCAGGAAAATTACTTTCATCTGCATATACTTCTTCTGCAGCAGTCTGAGCGTCAGCATCCATGGCCGTATAAATACGATAGCCGGCAGTATATAGGGAAGAAATGTCAGCTTCATCTAGTTCCATTTTATCGGCGGCCTCTTCGATAACACAATCAATGTAAGATTGAAATCTATAGTCATTTGCTTGTAAACCAACTAAATTAAAAGGTTCCTTTTTGGCGTTTTCTGCTTCATCTTTGGAGATATAGTTCATTTCTACCATTTCATTTAGAACAAGGGCACGACGTTGTTCTGCTCTTTCTATGTTTAGGTATGGCGAATATCTGCCCGGCGCATTTATAACACCGGCTAATGTGGCGGCTTCAGCGAGAGTTAATTCTTTTGCATCCTTACCAAAGTAAGTTTGTGCTGCTGTTTGTATACTCCAAGCACCATGCCCGTAATAGACATTATTTAAATAAAAAGCCAAAATTTGTTCTTTTGAATATTTACTTTCTACTTGGAGGGCAATGTAAAGCTCTTGAATTTTCCGGCGAAGTTTTTTTTCCGGGTTTTTTAATACGGCAATTTTCACCAGCTGTTGAGTGATTGTACTCCCGCCTTGAGATCCATAACCGTCTTTAATATTAGCGAGAACGGCTCCGCCAAAACGGTAAAAGTCAAATCCATAGTGAGATTCAAACCGTTGGTCTTCAATAGCGACAATTGCCTTTTTCATGATATCGGGAATTTCATTTTGGGAGAGCTCAACTCTGTTTTTTTCTGTTCTAAGGGGTATAACTTCCTGATCATCTTTATCATAGAGAATACTGGGGAGGTCTCCAGTGATATTGTTAAGATCATAGTTGGGTAATGTCCCTAATGATCCGACAATGAGTCCAAAGCCAAGCCCTAGAACAATAAAGGAAGCTATTAATAGGAACAGTAAGACTATGCGACTATATTTTATTTTTCTTCTGCGACGTCTACGTCGAGCCATAAATAATACCTCCTTTTCCTGCTTGCATTATTATAGCATATTCGTCAAATAATTTTAACTTTATGTCGATAGACATTTGTTGCACTTTTTGAAAATTGTTACATATACATTCTTAAAGAGCAGATTAAATTATACATTATTATACGCTATCTACATAATTAAATAAACAAGCTGTACTTTAATTATATGTAGAGACTTATATAATGGGAAACTTACTTTAAGAAGAGGTAAAGTTTCTTATTTTTTGAAAGGTTAAGGTGAAGCAGGATGCCTCGTTGGTATAAATCAAGGAGAGGTTTAAAGCGTGGCATAATTCATATTCCTAAAACACTGATTCTTCTATTAATAATAAGTATAAGTTCAGGATATCTTTTCTATATAATTGATCGAAATCTTAAGCCAACAATAATTGAAATTGCACGAGCAAGAGCCCATATCCTTGCCACGGAAACAATGAATAAGGTTTTATATGAAGAAATCCTTACTAATACTAATTATGAAGACCTAATTATTGTTCATAAGGATAAGGATCAGAGGATTACATTAATGCAAGCTAATACGATTAAAATTAGTAGGATTCTTTCTGAGGCTAATTTAGCAATTAAAGATTCTTTAAAGAATTTAATTAACCAAGAATTCACAATACCTTTAGGCCAAGCCTTAAATAGTTCTTTATTGGCACATTATGGTCCTAAGATTAAAGTAAAGCTTCTTCCGGTGGGAACCGTAAATGTAACTTTTGGCGATAGTTTTGAGGAAGCGGGGATAAATCAAACCAGACATATTTTATATTTAAATATTAATACGACGATGAAGATAGTAGTACCAATGGTAACAGAAGATATAGTAGTGTATAACCAGATTCCTATAGCCGAATCGATCATTATTGGTGATGTGCCTAATACGTATTTTGGGTTAGGCTCCTCCATCGCAAGGAGTACTAATTAAGCATTTTGTTCTTCAATTACTAATAAATAACTGTAAAAATACTGTGTTAATTACTGTTGACAATTTGTTCGCGAATATGTTAATATATCAAATGTTGCCGTTATTGCACTGCATTTTGTACTACAATTTCAAAAAAACCTCTTGACAGGGGATTGTGAAGTTGTTAAGATAAAAGATGCGCCGCTTAGAGCGGCAAAGGTCTTTGAAAACTGAACAGTTGAGAAGCCAAGCGTACAAAAGCTTGAAAAAAGCGGGTCATCGCAAGATGATCAAAACCAATTGAGATTCAATTGAGTAAAGTAGTACTGAGAAGTACTGAGAAGTATAAGAAGCAAGGAGTACAAGGCGACCGAGGCGAGGTGCACGGAGCATACAATGGTCTGTGAGTACACCGAGACCGAAGGTCAACACAGTAATCCGCCGCTTATTATACTTCGCAAGAAGTAATTACGAGCTAATCAAAAGGCTCTGTAAAATAACTTTTACGGAGAGTTTGATCCTGGCTCAGGACGAACGCTGGCGGCGTGCTTAACACATGCAAGTCGAACGGTCCGCGAAGTAGCTTAGAGATAGTTTACTATTAAAGAGCAACTTCAAGGATAGTGGCGGATGGGTGAGTAACACGTGGATAATCTGCCTGTAACACTGGGATAACACTGTGAAAACGGTGCTAATACCGGATACCTTCTCTTTCACAGAAGTAAGAGAGAAGAAAGCTCCGGCGGTTACAGATGAGTCCGCGGCTGATTAGCTAGTTGGTGAGGTAATGGCCCACCAAGGCGATGATCAGTAGCCGGTCTGAGAGGATGAACGGCCACACTGGGACTGAGACACGGCCCAGACTCCTACGGGAGGCAGCAGTGGGGAATTTTCCGCAATGGGCGCAAGCCTGACGGAGCGACGCCGCGTGAGTGAAGAAGGCCTTCGGGTTGTA
>Ga0265294_10007595_pt1 | contig 12807 bp, 10 predicted proteins | sample MunlanPumphouse3_FD_192504 | JGI IMG/M metagenome (GOLD analysis project Ga0265294, IMG submission 192504) | Groundwater microbial communities from a municipal landfill in Southern Ontario, Canada - Pumphouse #3 | ecosystem: Environmental > Aquatic > Deep subsurface > Groundwater | place... | reverse complement strand
AATGAATATATCATGTCTCCGAAGGATCTTAAAACTATTCACTTTTTAAACAAAATACTGGATTCGGGAGTTTCCATCCTTAAAATTGAAGGAAGGGCCAGATCTGCGGAATATGTAAAAACTGTTGTTCAGTGTTATAGTGAAGCAGTAAAGGCCTGCCAGGACAACTGCTTTACTGATGAAAAAATAAAAGACTGGGACAAAAGGCTAAGTTCTGTATTTAACAGGGGATTCTGGAACGGTTATTATCTTGGGCAACGTCTGGGAGAGTGGAGTAAGAATTACGGTTCATCAGCCACAGAACATAAAGAGTATATAGGAAGAGGAACAAATTATTTTTCTAAATTACAGGTTGCCGAATTTAAAATGGAAACCGGTAATCTCTGTGTTGGTGACCACATAATGATAATCGGTCCAACGACAGGAGTGATTGAAAAAACGGTGAAGGAAATACGTGTAGATCTTAAGACTGTGGATGAAACAAAAAAAGGAGATTCTTTTTCATTACCTATTGAAGAAAAAATACGAAAATCTGACAAATTATATAAGATTGTAAAATCTAAAAAAACAAATCATTTTTAATCCTTAAATAATATTAAAAAACAAATTTCTCCCTTTATGTGGATTTATAATTCTTAATGTTAGTGTCTTATGCGTAGAACTATTCTTTATGTTATTTTTATAATTATATTTATAGGAGTTAGTATACTGTTATGGCAGCATTTTTATAATCAGTCAGACAGATACTCTGCCCGGAGTATGGTATACAATGCGGTTCCTGTAAAATCAATGATTATTTTGAGAATACCTGATGGTGGTGATTTTTATAAAAAATTAGAAGGGGATACGTTCATTAAGAAAAATTTTAAAAAATTGATCCATTCAGACCTGTTACTTGAAGACCTCAGTCAACTTGCAGGTACCGGAAAAGAAGGATCATTTTCTGACATAATAAAAGGAGAACAAATAATTGTTTCATTTAATACAGAAGGGAAAAATAATATAGGAAGTCTTACCATTTTTTCAATTCGCGACAAAAAAAAGAAAAAAAATCTGATAACTCTTTTTAAGAACTTTAGTAAAACAATAGAACAACGCATAGATAAAAAATCTTACGACGGTGTTGAAATTTATAGTTGTAAACTAAAAAATTCAACATATTATTTTGCTCAAAAAAAAGGTTTGTTTTTAATAAGCAGGTATCATCTTTTTATTGAAAATGCTATTCGTCAAATTGACACAAAAGGTCTGGCTGATCAGGAAGACTTTAAAAATCTCACATCCACAGTAAGCAGCAGTTGCGATATGAACCTTTTTATTCAGAATAACACTTCTTCTATTCTGATAAATAAAATTCTTTCAGGAAAATTTAGCAGAACTACTTCTCCCTTTGTTACTTTTTCAAAATGGACAGAACTGGATTTATCATTTAATGATTCTGAAATTATGATGGGAGGATTCAGTATGTCTGACAATGAAGAAGAAAAATATATTGATCTTTTTAAAAATCAGGAATCAGGTCGTTTTATAATGGACAGAGTACTCCCATACGGGACAGGTCTTTTTGTTTGTTTAAATTTATCGGATCTTAATGATTTTCAGAAAAGATACCAAAGTCTTCTTGAAAAAACAGGGAAAAAAACATATTACCGCCGTAAAAATTTATTAACCAATCTGGATAAATATTCGCATAAAACATTCCTCTCAGAATTCTGTAAAATTGCAGGAAAAGAATTCGCACTGGTTTATGGAACATCTATTCCCGATAAACCTTTGTCAAACCGTTTTTTTGTAGCTGAAGTAAAGAATTCGTCAGAAGCCAGAGAACTTTTTTTACCGCTTCTTGAAAAACATGCTATATTAAATAAGAGTTCCCTGACACAGGAAAGAATTTTATGTAAAAATAATGACGGGAATAATTATTATATATATCCTTTCCCCGAATCCCATTTCCCTGAGTTACTTTTTGGAAAGATATTTTCCGCCACAGAAAGTAACTATATGTGTTTCTATAAAAGCTATATTATATTTTCTAATCATGAAAAAGATCTGGAAAAATATATTTCAGAGTTGGAAGAAGGGAGCACATTGTCAGGGAACGCTAATTTCAAAGATTTTAATTCCAAAATGTCTTCGCGTTCATGTTTTTATTCATACATTAACGCTTTCGAATCATATTATTTAAAAGATTATTATCTTTCTGAAAAGATAACAGGAGAAACCGATGGAGATAAAAACTCTCTCGATAATTTTTATTCATTGGGATGGCAATTTATGCCAAATTCCGGTACCTGTTTAAATAATGCTTACCTAAAATACGGGAACAATAATAAGGAGAATTCTTCTCTGATCTGGAAGATAGAATTAGATTCAACGCTTGAGAAAAAGCCACAGTTTGTTTATAATCATACTATTGAAGGGAACAAAGAAATTCTCATTCAGGATAAAAAAAATAATTTATATCTGATTGACCAGAATGGTAGAAAGCTATGGAAAAAGAAATTTCCGGGGGAAATAATTGGCAAAATTCATCAAATAGACATTTACGGGAATAAAAGGCTGCAATATTTGTTTAATACAAAAAATCAGATTTATCTCATTGACAGAACAGGGAAAACAGTAAGACCCTTTCCTATTAATCTTAAATATCCAGCCACTAACGAAGTATCTGTCTTCGATTATGATAATAATAGGAATTTCCGAATTTTTGTTGGTGACCAAAAACATAACATTAATGTTTTCGACGGTACAGGAAATCCTGTAACAGGATGGGAATGTGGTAAAACGAAAACGCAGATAAATTATCCTATTCAATACCAAAGAATTGGCACTATTGATTATATTTTCTTTCACGACGGGCAAAATACGTATATTTTAGACAGGAAGGGAGAAAGACGATTTGCTATAGAGTCTTTTCCACATTCTGCAAACCCACTACAATTTATTCCCGGTGAAAACCCGGCTATTGCAATTACTGATATGGAAGGTAAAATTCATCTTCAATATTTTAACAAAAAAATAAAAATTATTGATTTTGGAATGGAATTCAATCCCCATCATACATTCATTGCTAACTCTGCCCAAAACGGTGAATCTACTGATTACTGGATAAAAGACTCTAATGAGCTTTACATATTTAATGAAAAGGAAAAACTAATAAAAAAAACACTTCCCGATTATTTAAATATAACACCTGAGGTCATGAGAGATGCTATGGTTGCAGGTTTATGTTCGCCTGACAAAAAGGTATATCTGTTTAATAGTCTTGGCTCTGTAATTTCAGGTTTCCCCTTAACCGGAGATACTACACCTGGTGTGGGATCATTTACAGAAGGGTCGTCATGGACTAATATAATTGTCGGTGATGGCTGTACACTATCTAATTATAGAATAAAATAGAAAAAGTTTATGATGCCGGGTACTATGTACTGGTTTCAAAAAACCTGACAAAAAAAGAATAAAAAAGTGCTATCTTCGCACAATAATGTTAATAAACAGGTTCAATAAAAATATAAAGATGGAAAATTTAATGGTAAATGACATGAACGGTAAGGAACCGGAAGAAAAAAGCAATAAGTCACAATCACTGCATAGCAGAATCGATAATAAATTTTTAGAACAACGCAAAATTTTTCTATGGGGAGAGGTTAATGATGATTCAGCAAAAGATATTGTTAGTAAATTATTTTATCTTGAATCCGAAAAACCCGGTGAACCTATAACCTTTTTTATTGACAGTCCGGGGGGAGTAGTATCTTCAGGATTTTCTATCCTGGATACTATGAATTTGATTTCATCTCCTGTTTCAACAGTTTGCATGGGACTTGCCGCATCAATGGGTTCTATACTTCTTTCTGGCGGAGCGAAAGGTGAACGATATATTTATCCGTGGGGAGAAGTAATGGTCCATCAGCCCAGCATGGGATCATTAAACGCAACTGCAGCGGACATTGAAATAGAGACAAGACAAATTTTAAAAACCAAAGAGCTTTCTGCTAAAATATTGTCTAAGAACTGTGGACAGACAAAAAAACAAATTTATAAAGATTTCGATCGTGATCATTGGATGGATGCCACAGAATCGATTAAATACGGAATTGTTGATAAGGTGTATACTCTTTAGTTTTTATTGTTAATTGAAGACTATTAATGAAATTTACCTGCGAAATTCAGGTATAAAATAACCGGAGAAAACTCCGGTTATTTTATTAAATGGATTGAACTATTCTGTGATCTATATTTTTAGAAAAGTTGCTGACGCATCCATTCAAATAATGTTACAGATAAGGCATGTGAAATATTCATTGATTTATTTTTTCCTATCATTGGAATATAAACACTCTGACTGCATTTAGATATACATTCTGATGGTATACCATAAGATTCATTTCCAAGCATAAAAACGATCTTTGATGGTAATTTTACATTGTATATGTTTTTTGAACCTTCACTAGTTTCTAACGCTACAAGCGAATAATCCTCAGGAATAATTTTCAAAAATTCAGCAAATGAAACTGAATGTACTTTTATATGAGAATAACTCATTCCGGCTATCCTTTTTATATAGGATTTCCTAAGAATAAAGCTTTCCTCAAGCAAAAAAACATCTTCGCCTCCTATATTATCTACAAGACGAATTATATGACCTAAATTTTCCGCATTTTTAATATTCCAGATTGAAACTAAAGGTTTATCTTTGAAATCTGAATATTGTTTGTCACTAAAAAAAGAGACAGAATTTGTTTCCATTTTAATAAATCTTATTTTTCGGTAAAAATAAGAAGAAAACCATAAATTACGCTGCATCATGACAACATCAAAAATTTTTTTTATTTTCCTTCTTTCTATATTGCTATTTTCATGCGGTCCTTCAAAAAAAGAACTGGCTATCGGAAGGATCCAGATGGCACATGATTTATATGAAAAAGGAGATACTATAATGGCCTTACTACAGGCAGATTCTGTAAGTGTTTTGTTTGGCGAGGAGATCCAACAAAAGGAAGAAGCCCAAAAATTCAAAAAAAAGATATATGGAGAAATTCTGTTTCGAGAGCAGGACGAACTTGATACAATTAACAACAAAATTTCGGAACTTAAAAAACTTTTTAATACAGAAAAAACGCCTTATGACCAGTATCGTCAATATATTTACAAACGGCAGGATGCTGAAAAAAGATGGAATAAATCGTACATTCAGGTTCATCTTGACGAAAGGGGTTCTTTATATATATCAAGTAATTATTATGGAGAGAAATGGCTCAATCACACTTCTTTGCGGGTTTATGATAATGATATTCAAGCAAAAACCGATAGTGTTCCACTAAGTAGTCCTCTTAATCATCACAGTGATTTTCTTAATACAAAATGGGAAAAAGTTTCTTATACTAACGGAACCGACAACGGACTAATAAAATTTATCGCCGATAATGCAGACAGAAAGCTAAAGGCAGTTTTCATGGGTAGCCGTTATTACTATTTCATTCTTGAAGAATACGATAAGCAAGCGATGAAAAAAGCGTTAACGTTATCAACGTTATTAAAAAAAAGAATTTCTATGGAAAGGAATATTAAAATTTTACGTGAGAAAACGAATTAATAAAAAAACATTAGTAATGGTATCATTCCCTGTAAAAAAAGGAGCTTTTTATATTTCTCTGGTAGTATGTATTATAAGTATAGCATTTTTGTTTTTACTACATTATACCGATTTTAAATATTATGAAAATATTTTTATATTAATCTTGTTTTTTCTAATCATCTATTTATTTTTAAAGTCTTCATTTAAAAATTTTATAGAAAAAAACATTGAACCTATTTATAAGATTATTCATGACGTTCCAACTAATGAAAAAAAACCAGAGGAAGAATTTCACTATTATTATAAAGGAATTAACGCTCTACAAAAAGAAGTTCAGGAATGGGCAGAGAACAAGACACAGGAAATTTCCCGTCTTAAAAATCTGGAACAATACCGTAAAGAATTCCTGGGAAATGTTTCACACGAATTAAAAACCCCGATTTTTAATATCCAGGGCTATATTTTAACACTTCTTGATGGTGGACTTGAAGATCCGAAGATAAATAAACTTTTTTTGAAGCGTACCGAAAAAAGTATCGACCGCATGATTTCTATTGTTCAGGACTTGAGTTCCATTTCAAAACTAGAATCAGGAGAGGTTAAGATGCGCATGGAAAGTTTTGACATAATTGCTCTTGTAAATGAAGTTTTTGAGCTACAGTCAATGATGTCTAATGAACGTGAAATTAAACTTGTTATGGATCCCGTAAAAAAGCCACTTATGGTCAAAGCAGATAGAAAAAGGATAATGGAAGTCATAACAAATCTGGTAACTAATGCTCTAAAATATGGTAAAAGGAAAGGATACATAAAAATTTCTTTCTATGATTTGAAGAACAGGCTGATGATAGAGATAAAGGACAATGGAATAGGAATAAGTCAGGATGACCTACCAAGAATTTTTGAACGTTTCTATCGTGTAGATAAATCACGTTCCCGCGAACAGGGAGGAACAGGTCTGGGGCTTTCGATTGTTAAACATATTCTTGAAGCTCATCATCAGACTATTAATGTAAAATCTGTTCTGGATGAAGGAACGACTTTTACTTTTACACTGGGAAAAGCGAAATTAATATAGTACCTGAATTCCGCAGGGAATAAACATAGCCATTACTATGATTCAATCGGTTTATTTTCTGATTTATTGCTATTTGAATACTCATTACAATACTTCATTACGAAATTTAAATAATGATTTAAAATTTAAAAGAAACAATTTTATATATTATAAAAAAGCACTATCTTGTTTTTTACTAATTTTTATGAGTATATAACTAACATAGTTTTTCAAGAAGTTTCTACCTTTACAAAAAATATTTGTCTTTTTTATATAAAAATAACCGGCGAAATTTTTCAATCATGAGCGAAGAAAAATATAAAATATTACTGGTCGATGATGAAATCGATATTCTGGAATTTATCAGTTACAATTTAAGAAAAGAAGGATTCGAAGTCTTTACCGCACAAAACGGTGTAACCGGATTAAATATAGCAGAGAAGGAAAAGCCTCAGCTTGTTATTCTTGATGTGATGATGCCTGAAATGGATGGGATTACTACATGTGAAGAATTACGTAAAATACCAACATTACAAAATACCATCATAGCTTTTTTGACAGCAAGAGGAGAAGATTATTCTCAAATTGCAGGTTTCGAAGCAGGCGCTGATGATTATATAACAAAACCTATCCGTCCAAAAGTTTTAGTTAGCCGCGTAAAAGCCCTTTTGAAACGTTTTAATACCAAAGGTTCGATAAAGGAACCTTTAGTAGAGGATACTAATCTGTTGAAGATTGGAGATATAACCATTGATAAGGAACGTTATTTAATAAAAAAAGGTGAAGAAGAGATGGTTCTTCCACGTAAAGAATTTGAACTTCTATCTCTACTAGTATCTAAACCGGGAAAGGTATTTACCCGCGAAGAAATTTATTCCTCTGTATGGGGTAATAATGTTGTTGTAGGAGACCGTACAATTGATGTTCATATACGTAAACTTCGTGAAAAAATCGGTAGCCCTCATATCAAGACTCTGAAGGGTATAGGATATAAGTTTGTAGAATAAAAAATCAATTTAAAGAGTTTTAAAAAAATAAGCACTGAATTCAATGCTTATTTTTTTTATTTATAAAAAACTAATTTTCTAACAATTGAGAATATTAAAAACCAAAAGATTAAATCACAAATACATTATTATAACAAAATTAACAACAAAGCCCAGTAAAAACCCTGCATAAACCTGAGCAGGGGTATGTCTTTTTAGTATTAAACGAGAAGTTCCAATCATTCCACAAATAAAGAACAATAAACAAACGGGGAAAAATGCATTCAGATAAAATCGAAAACACACAGCCAGATAAATTCCGGTAAGTCCTCCTATTCCTGCCGTTTGGACACTTATTTTCCATTTTAAAGAAACCAGCAAAAGTAATATAATAGTGATGGCTGCCGAAATTAGAAAGATTTTAAAAGGGGAGAAAAAAATCATCTGCTTAAGGAAGGAATATCCTATATAATAAGAAACAGCAGTAATCAAAAAAAGCAAAAGACGATCTTTCCGATTCAAAAAGTTTATTTCATTGTGCGAAAGATATTTAAGAAGTCCCATCGTAATTACGGGGACAAGAAATGTACTTACAAAAACAATGGACAGAATAAAAAGTTTGGCTTGAAAAAGGAGGAAATTACTAAAATAAAAAGGAGAGCACAGCAACAATATGAACCCCCAGGTTGGAACTATAAAGGGATCAAAAATTAAGGAGATTCCACTAGCTATTTTTTGTTCTAAATTCATTTTTCTCATATTAAAGTTTTTTTCTCATCCGCGCCACAGGAATTCCAAGTTGTTCGCGATATTTAGCTATTGTCCTTCGGGCAATAGAATACGATTTTTTCTTCAAAACCTGCACCAGTTTGTCATCAGTCATAGGTTTTTGTTTATCTTCTAAATCTATACACTCCTGTAAAATTTTCTTGATTTCACGGGTAGATACTTCTTCTCCCGAATCCTTCTGCATTCCTTCCGAAAAAAAATATTTCAACGGAAAAATTCCGAAATTAGTCTGAATATATTTACTATTTGACACCCTTGAAATTGTAGAAATATCAAGATCTGTACGACTTGCTATATCTTTCAGAATCATTGGTTTTAATTTACTTTCATCTCCATCCTGAAAATATTCTTTCTGAAAACGTATAATTTCTGTCATTGTCTTCAGCAATGTTTCCTGTCTCTGCCGGATGGCATCAATAAACCATTTTGCAGAATCAACTTTCTGTTTAACAAAAACAAGCGCTTCTTTCTGACGAGTTGAAATATCATTTTTGTTTTTGGAATAAGTATTCATCATGTCAATATACCGCTTACTCATCCTTAACTCAGGAACATTTTTCTGATTAAGATAAAGATGAAGCTCTCCATCATTATCTTCAAGAATAAAATCAGGAAATATTACCTGATTGGTTTTCATCATAGGATTGCTATATGAACCACCTGGACAAGGATTGAGTTTAATAATCTCATCAATGGCAGACTTTAACTTTGTATGTGTTATCTCATATTTATTAAGAATTTTGTCATAATGTTTTTTAGTAAAATCTTCAAAACTATTCTCCAAAATCTTTATAGCCAGTAATACTGATATAGTTTCCTTTTTTCTGCGAATTTGTATAAGAAGACATTCCTGAAGGCTCCGGGCACCCACTCCGGCAGGGTCGAAACCCTGAATAACTCTCAGCACTTCCTCAAGTTCTTCTTCCTTAACTTCCATATTAAGATGAAAAATCATATCATCACTTATCGATGAAAGATCCCTCCGTATATATCCGTCATCATCAATATTTCCGATAAGATATTCGGCAAGTTTTTTCTGTCTGTCACCAAGCGATGATAAACTAACCTGCTCGAATAAGAATTCTCGGAAACTTGTTCCTGTAGAAAATGGTATTTCCTGCTGCTTATCATCTTCGGAGTAATTACCAGAAGATGTCTTATAGGTGGGAGTATCTTCATTATCAATATAATCATCTACAGAAAATTCATCACCATCGTTTTTATCTGTTTCTGATGACTGTTCATCTACATCATTATTATCAGAAAGATCTTCTGATTCCTCTCCTGGTATTTCCAATACAGGATTTTCTTCCATCTCTTTTTTTATTCTTTGTTCCAGCTGAATAGTAGGAATCTCCAAAAGTTTAATCACCTGTATTTGCTGAGGTGATAACTTCTGAAGTAATTTTTGCTGTAAACTTAGTTTTTGAGATGACATTACTTTTACTTTTTATTCAAAGATAAATTTTATCTCGCAAAATAGTATACTTAAATCATACAAAAACGAAAGAAAGCAATAATCTTTCTTTCGTTAAAGTTAATTACAACACAGTACCACTTATGCTTTAAAATTCAGCATTTTTAGGCGTTCTGGGAAAAGGAATTACATCACGAATATTTCCCATGCCTGTCATAAACATAACGAGACGTTCGAATCCCAGACCAAAGCCTGAATGAGGTACTGAACCAAAACGACGTGTATCCATGTACCACCACATACTTTTTGCCGGAACTCCCATTTCTGTCATTCGTTTCAATAACTTATCATAATCGGCTTCTCTTTCTGACCCACCGATAATTTCTCCGATCTGTGGGAATAACACATCCATGGCAGCAACAGTCTTATTATCAGAATTCATTTTCATATAAAAAGCCTTGATATCTTTAGGATAATCAATAAGAATTACCGGTTTCCCAAAATGCTTTTCCACTAGATAACGTTCATGTTCACTTTGCAAATCAACACCCCATTCTACAGGATAATGAAATTTTCCTTTTTTATTTTGTTTGGAATTCTTAAGAATATCTATGGCTTCTGTATAGGTGCAACGAACAAATTCATCATTGAGAACAAATTTTAATTTTTCCATAAGGTCCATGGATCGTTCAGCCTGAGGTTTGTTTTTTTCTTCCTGATGAAGCCTATTTGCTAAAAATTCAAGATCATCCATACAATTATCAAGAGCATATTTAATAAGGTATTTAAGAAAATCTTCTGCCAAATCCATATTATCTTTCAGATTATAGAAAGCCATTTCCGGTTCAATCATCCAAAATTCTGAAAGATGACGTGTGGTATTTGAATTTTCTGCTCTGAAAGTAGGTCCAAATGTATAAATCTCACCTAAAGCAGTTGCACCAAGTTCTCCTTCCAGTTGACCAGACACGGTTAGATTAGTTGATCCTCCGAAAAAGTCCTGAGAAAAATCAACCATACCATCTTCTGTCATTGGAGGATTATTTGCAGGCAATGTAGTTACTCTAAACATCTGTCCTGCTCCTTCAGCATCAGAGGCAGTAATTAGAGGAGTATTTAAATAACAAAAGCCTTTATTATTAAAATAATTATGTATAGCAAAAGCCATAGCATGACGAACACGAAATACAGCACTGAATGTTCCCGTTCTGAAACGCAAATGGGCATTTTCACGCAAAAATTCAAGTGTATGTCTTTTTGGTTGTATCGGATATTTGTCAGGATCAGCTTTACCATAAATGGTAATTTCTGTGGCATTTAATTCTACAGACTGTTCTGTCCCCTTTGATTTTACAAGTTCTCCTGTAACAGCCAAAGATGCTCCACTATTAATATCTTTTAAAAAATCTTCTTTAAAATTTTCGATTTCTGCTACTATCTGCAGATTAAGGATTGTCGAACCATCGTTCAATGCAATAAACTGAACATTTTTACTTCCTCTTTTTGTACGAACCCATCCTTTTACCAGAATCGTTTCTCCGACCTGTCCAGCCTTCAAAACTTCTTTTATTTTTTTTCTTTCCATTTTTTGCTGACGATTTTTTAAAATTTTATTCCTTTTTACTATAGATTCAACAAAATTACATTTTTCAATTGAAAAATAGACAAAGAGTGTAAAAATCATTCTTTTTTTAAAAAAAAAGCAACAAATGTTTTTCACAACTAACATTTAGATCTTTTCTAAATACTAATTTAGAAAAAAGGCAGTAAATATCTATTTATAAAAACAAAATACACGAAAAATTAAAAATACAAAGTCAATATAAAAATACACATTCTTAAATTCTATAGCATTTCATGTAAAATATAAAGAGACTCTCGATTCCATATAATAATATAACATCTACATACTTATCTAAATAACATCGACGTACTTATCTAACAATATAAATTTTACGCCTTTATTTATTATGGTAAATCATCATAGAGAAGAAAAATATCTTTAAAAGACATAAGTAAAAATTAATTAATTATTTTTCATGTTTTAAAAATTCGGATACTTTATTTTAAAATCAAATCAACTTTAAATTATGGCTTTAAAGAATATAAAAACAATTGCGTTTGATGCAGATGATACACTTTGGGAAAATGAAATTCTGTTTAGAAATGCTGAAAAAAAGTATTGCAGTGTCTTATCAGAGTTTCAGTCTAAAGAAAGGATACTCAGTTCTCTGTTACTTACGGAATTAAAAAATATGGAAATATACGGATATGGAATTAAAGCTTTCGTTTTATCCATGATTGAAAACGCATTTATAATTTCAGATAAAAAAATAAGCGCATCACAGACCAGTCTTATTATTGATATAGGGAAAAATATGCTGAAAAATAAAGTAATTCTCATGGACGGAGTAAAGGAGACTCTAAATGCTCTATACGGACAATTTAATTTGATTTTAGCTACAAAAGGAGACCTTCTTGATCAGGAAAGAAAATTAAAGGAATCCGGATTGTTAAACTTTTTTTCTCATGTTGAAATTATGACCGAGAAACACGAAGAAAATTTCAAGAGATTACTTAATGATACAGAAACCCACCCCGATAATTTTTTAATGGTTGGCAATTCCGTAAAATCAGACATCCTTCCTGTTCTTAATTTAGGAGGATATGCTGCCTATATTCCATATAAAAACACATGGGCTCTAGAATACAGCGATTCTTCTAAAATCGAAAATGACCGATTTTTTCAACTGAAAAACATGAGAGAAATACCAACATTGTTTACCGATTCCGAAAAATAAATTAAAATATATACCCGTAACGTTAAATAAGGTACGGATAAAAACATCTGTACCTTATATTTTAAAAAAATCGTTTGAAACCTATAATTTTTTTGACTTCCTCTAGAGTTTTTGAAGCTGATTCCCGTCCTTTCTCAGCACCTATTTTTGTAACTCTGCCAAGATAATCATCATCTGCA
>Ga0265294_10007594_pt1 | contig 12807 bp, 10 predicted proteins | sample MunlanPumphouse3_FD_192504 | JGI IMG/M metagenome (GOLD analysis project Ga0265294, IMG submission 192504) | Groundwater microbial communities from a municipal landfill in Southern Ontario, Canada - Pumphouse #3 | ecosystem: Environmental > Aquatic > Deep subsurface > Groundwater | place... | reverse complement strand
GAAGTGACAAAACTCCGATCAGATATATATCGAGACCCTGATCCGGGTCTAATATCTGGACTTTGTAGTCTATATTAAATGGCTGTAAGATAATACGTTTATTGGCGTGATCGAGTTCCACTTTCTTAAGTGTGACACCATCATCACATCTCACTGCACAGACTCTCTGATCGATATTTTCCCAGATGGCCTCCTGTTTGATGATCACGAGGTCTTCATGCATGATATTGGGTCCCATGCTGTGTCCATTTACTCTAAATGCCATATAATTATCGGGTGTTCCGAGGATGAGTGAACGCGGAATCTTGATATTCTCGCCTAAATTCCGGAGGTCGTAGATGTAGTCTCTGGGGGCCGGCGGAAATTTCACCAAGAATCGGCAGCGTAACCGTACGAGTGTAATCTATTGCGGCGCATCGAGCCAAATCAAAAATGGGAAGGTAGAGTGGGGTTAGCTAGAATTATCTTGACATGAAACAGCAGTGTTTTGATAATGTCCTTGGTTGCTTAGTTTGTTATTGACTGTAACCAATAGATGATCTGTTAGGTGCCTTCGAAAACCTTAAGCAACAAAGCAAGGTATTACTCTATGTATGATGAACGATATAATGCGAGGTCGTAATGCATATAGGCTCACAGATTCGAAGTTTTAGAATTGAAAGATTAGTCGGTAGCGGAGGCATGGGCTCTGTATACTGTGCAAAAGATGTAGGTACTCAAGATCTTGTAGCAGTTAAAGTCCTAAATCCCTCATTGTCTAGTAACTCTGAAATGATTAGAAGATTTCTTAGAGAAGCTGAGATACAATCCCGTCTAGTCCATAAGAATATCGTTAATATGCGCAGTTTTTTCGAGAACGATGGGGCATATTATATAGTTATGGATTACTGCGATGGGCTCAACCTCAAAGACTTAATCCGCAATTGTGGTTCAATCCCTGAAGTTCGATCGCTAAAACTACTCAAACAAATTCTAGCAGGCTTGGAGTATGCGCATTCAAAAGGCATCGTTCATCGTGATATTAAACCATCCAATATAATGATATCAGCCAATGACCAAGTAAGTATTATGGATTTTGGCATTGCCAAAGCCCTTGGCAGCATGGAGCAATTAACAAAGACGGGATTACAAATTGGAACTGTAGCATATATGAGTCCTGAGCAAATTATTAATCCCAAATCAGTAGATAGTAAATCAGACATATATTCGTGCGGGGTTCTTCTCTTTGAGATGCTTACGGGCAAACTGCCCTATAAGACCGGACAGGACAGCGAGTTTGCAATCCAAAAAGAGATTGTAAGTCCCCTGCCACTGCCAGACCCTCGAGTTGCTAATCCGCATCTTAGCGATAAGACTGTGTTAGTGCTAAATGCCATGACTCAAAAGGATCCTGCGAACAGAGCATCCGCTTCTCAGGTATTAACGGCATTACAGTCCAGGAGTAAATACCCCGAGAAGTTCTTCCAGAATCAAAATGACATGACGAGGTTAGAGGAAACAACCCTATCTCCAGAGCCTGTGTCAGCCAAACCTGAAATTGTGTTTGAAGGAAAGCACGTATCTATTACAAGTGATTCCATTATTCTGCATTATCCTAAGGATTCCAAACCAAAAGAAAAGACAATCAAACTGCATAGCATAACCAAGGTATACAAGTCATCATTTTTACCTGAAGCCCCAACATGGGCATTTCTTATAGCGGGGATATTCTTAACTCTTCCCTTTGGTGTTGATTGGTTTAGCGATGGCCGTAGTACCTTATTTTCTCTGGAAGGATTAATCTTCTTGGTGATATGTTGGGGAATTGGTCTCTGGATAGACAGAGCGAACCGGGTTAAACACACACAAATAAGAATAATCGCACTAGGTGAAGACATTCCGATTGTTGATTACACAAAATGGGATACTCCCACGAAGTCTGAGGCAACTAAGGTATATCAGATGCTTAACCAGATGATCAGATAAGGGGGTTAAAATGCATGCATCTTTATCTGAATTGACAGAAGAATGAGAATAAGAATCACAAGGCACAATTAAAAAAGGAGAAAAAAATGAAGTGTCCCAACTGCTTAGCAGATAATACTGATAACGCTAAATATTGCAAGAAATGTGGGCATCAATTGACAGTCTTGAAAAAGACCTGTGTAAATGGCCATAATTACGATGCAAATCTATCTACTTGTCCCTATTGCCCACCATCGACTTCTTCGCAAAATGTCAAAACAGTAATAGAGGGTGAAGATCGTTGTAATGACAATAAAACGCTTATTGATTCATTTAAAAGAAGTTCCAACCATGCTGATAAGACACGGATAATTAACCCGAAACCAGCTATGAAGAGTGACCGCACCATGATCTATGACCCCAATTCACAGCGATCAGAACAATCTACGCTAGATCCTGAAAATATAGGAGCTAATGCAGACCTGAGAAAACTAGTTGGTTGGATTGTCACTTATGATTTACAACCCAGCGGTTTAGATTTCAGATTATATGTAGGTAAGAATAAAGTAGGAAGAAACGTAAAATGTGATCTTTCCATAAATCACTCATCCGTATCTGATGAACACGCTATGATTTTGTTCCGTGACGGCAAACTGATACTGAAGGACATGCTGTCCGTCAACGGTACTTATGTAAACGATGAAATCGTCGAAGACAAAGTGTATCTTAATGATGGTGACATTATTAAACTTGGGAGTATTGTTTTTAAACTAAGGATTATATGAAGAGGGATTAATATATGAGATATGTGAAAGCAATAGTGGCTTTAACCTTGCTCATGCTAGTTTCATTCTTGTTGTCCGCTCACGAGATAAAACAGCACCATATTGACGCTCGACTATATCCCAGCATTAAAAGTTATTTTGCTTTATCTCAAGATAGTAGTGTGATAGATGATCTGGTAGATGATTTAGCTGTCAACGTAGATGGTAGCTACGAAGTTGATTCACTGAAGATTACAGCATTCAAGACGCTAAACAAGCAATACAATGTTTTGATCTGTATTGATACTTCAGGATCTATGTCTTCCGCTCAGCTGAGAAACATACGTGAATCATTGGGCAAAGTGATAATGGATTTACCCGAAAATGTACGTCTATCGATATCAATATTTGGCAATGAGATGATAATTCTAAACGACTATAGCCTAGATAAAGAGATACTGCAAGAGTCAGTCAACAACATCAAAACTTTAAAAGGGAACACATATCTACACTATAGTATTGATAAGGCGTTAAAGAGAGTTATTGAACGAAAACTACCCGGGTTGAACTCAGTATTATTTATCAGTGATGGCAAAGAAGATGTTATCTATGATGTGGTATCACCCAGAGATCGTGAACAGACTATCGCTAGTTCGCTCATGCAAAGTATTCCTATCCATACTATTGGGTATTCCGTTGAGAGAAGTCCTGACTTTAGCATTTTAGATTACTACGCTTCGAAAACCAATGGTATCTATGGGCAAGTAAAGCATAGCAAGGAATTACATGGTCTTATCGCTAGAATAACAGAGTTGCCGAATAGTCTCCATGAGCTATCTTTCACTGTTTGTGATCTTGCTGGGGATGGCAATTATCACATGGTGAACATCAGCTTCAATGTAGAGGACGAACAATTCACGTCATCAACGAAGGTAAAGTTTCCAGATAACAAAATGCAACACAAGAAAGTGATTTACGCTTCGGGTTTTCTAAGGTATCTGCCGATACTTATCGCGCTAGCTTTTATAGTATTGCTATTTGTGATATTAGCAGTTTGGAGAAGAAAAAGACTAATGCTTCTGCACCATGATATTAAGCAGAAAGAGGATAGTATTTCTGATTGTAGAATTAGCACCGAAGCTAAGTCTCAACCTGAAGATGCTAATGAATCAATAAAGCCGTCTGTCACACTAAAGATGGAGTTCCTATCAGGAGCAGATTCTGGCAAAATCTACATGGTGGATGCCAATGGTGCCACGATAGGAAGAAATAGCGATAATAGCATTATTTTGGCAGACAATGCTGTCTCGAGAACGCACGCGATTATAGAATATAAAGACGATCGGTTCATTATCCGTGATCTCGAATCAGCAAACGGCATTACAATAAACTCACGAAAAGTGTCGCGCTCTGAGATACATCACAATGATCGTTTTTCAATTGGCTCGAGTGAAGGCATTTTCTCAATTTATGAAATGATGGAGACCAAATGAGGCCATTATTTAACGATTTAACAGTAGGAAATCTGACAGACATTGGTTTAAACCCCAATCGTACTAGTAATCAGGATTACTATGGTGTGTTTGAAGGCATGTTTGGGTCATTGTTTATTGTTTGTGACGGTATGGGAGGGCATGCAGGAGGCGAAATAGCATCACACTTGACAGTGGAAACGATAAGCAATTACTTCAAAGCGCTTGGTTCTGTGGACAAGTTAAGCGTCAAGCAGAAAATCTCAGAAAGCATAGAGATGGCCCAGAAAAAAACATCGGAGTATACCGCTAAGCATCCAGACGCGCAAGGGATGGGAACCACTCTCGTAATGCTTCTGATAAAAGAAGATAACTTTTGGTATGCCCACGTAGGCGATAGCAGGCTATATTTGCGTAGAAACGGTACGATTCAACAGCTAACCAAGGACCATTCGGAAGTGCAAGGGATGGTGGATGTGGGAATCCTGACCGAAGAACAAGCTAAAGAGCATCCCAGAAAGAACGTAATAACTAGAGCAATAGGCAGCAAGACATATCACCCCGATATATCCGGACCGAATTTGTTGTTTATTGGGGATCAGTTCCTGCTCTGCTCAGATGGTCTTTCCGGATATTTTGACAAAGATGAGTTAGCTAATCATATGAAAAAAGCTCCGCAGCATGCCTGTGACGATTTAGTCGAGATAGCGAAAGAAAGAGGGGGAAGCGATAACATTACGATTCAAATCATTCGAGCTAATACAGGTAAAAGACCAGAAGGGATTCTGTGGCTCAAAAAACCGATCAACAGAATGAAGATAGCAGCTTTCATGCTCTTAGGGATTTTAATCATTAGTGGAGTATTTTGGACTATTTCAAGAAATAACGATGCCGACAAAATCGAAGTATCAGAAGAACACAACTTGAAATCCGAAGATTTTTGGGAAGCGTGGGTTAAATACTTTGCGCAAAAAGATTCTACGTTAGTAGCTGATTTAAATCAGGCACTGAAGGAATATGAGTATGATGAGCTGAATACTTATATCATTCCCAAACGTAATGACTATAAAATAGTTTGGATCGCTCCTGAAAACTCAGTTTTGTTAGATTACGAAAGCATTGTAGAACTCGGATTCACCGAAGACGAGAAGAAGATTCTGTTACTTCTAGTTTATACAATTAGCCAAGATACTAGTGTAACAGACTCTTGGATTAAAAAATACGAGTCTAGCGATTTTCGAATAATAGAACACTACATATTTGACAATTTTAAGGAAATAAATAGTAAGATAGGATTGGTTGATGACAGCGACCTAGTTTCATTTAAAGAAAAATATGGAAGCAGGCTAACTTGTAATGGATCAATAATCCAATATAATCTTGATACATCGGAAAAAACTGGTTCCACCGAATTGCAACAAGAATCCGAGTTAGGTTCTACATTAAACAATGAGATTAAGAATGTCGACCACAATAATAAAATGTGTGTTCTATATGTTTAGAACTGATTCGGAACTTTTAAGTTTAATCTATACTAGCTGTTAGGAGTTTGAATGTCTGAGCAGAAAAACAGATCTTCTACCATATCGTTTCAAGCATGGATCGGTATCTTGGTGGTTTTACTAATCCCGATTATCGGCGTCATCAAAGCTTTTACTATGATGAACGACACTACAATACACCCTACTCTATCCAATTATGCCAAAGCATTTCTGACAATACTTGCCATCGGATTCGCTGCAGGAATATTGTTTAGACTGTTAGCCAAATTCTGATTTTAGGAGCATTAACAGATGATTTGCATAGCTTGTAAGAAATTCATTGAGAACGACTGTGTGTTTTGTCCCTTTTGTGGAGCACAACAGCATCGACAAAGTAAACCGTCAAACGTAATCAGTATTGGCAGGGATCCATCCAATGACATTGTTATACAGGAATCCAGCATGTCTCGCAAACATGCCCAAGTAACTCTCGAAAACAATGAGATGGTCATCGAGGATCTTGGCTCACTAAATGGAGTATATGTTAATGGCTACAAAGTGCATATCCAACGGATTAAGCAAACGGATAGGATTTCTTTGGGAACCAGCATGATGCTTCCTTATTCACGGATCCGAGAGGCTTTTTCCCGCAAGGGTTTTTCTCAAAACATTGTGCTGTCTCCTCAAAGAACAGTAGCTTCCGATCAGCCACAGAGAGTTGATAGCAATCAATACCGCAGACACGAAAGTCCGGATGCCGTGAGAAGCGATGAGATAATAACATATGCTCAATGGATCGGGAACTTACTAATTTTGGCAATCCCTTTAGTAAACATTATTGCACTGATTGCTTGGGCATCGAACAGTGAGCAACCCAGCAAGGCAAACTGGGCGAAAGCATTGATCTTGATATGGTGCATAGCCTTATTATTGGTCGTAATCATCAGAGGCATTGCAAATTATTAACGAAGCAAAGGCAAGTGAACTGAATGAGATGTATCTTTTGTAAAACAGAAGTAATTGACTCTGCTCAATACTGTCCTGTTTGTGGACAATCTACCGGCACCAGTATTGAGTGTTCGGCTACTATCAAACTTGGCAGAGACTCTTCAAGTGATATCGTATACAATAATCCAATAGTATCGCGTAAGCACGCTTTGATCACTTATGTAAGAGGTGTGTTTGAGATATGTGACAATAAGTCACATAATGGTGTTTACGTTAATGGTCAAAGAGTTTGCTCCTCCGCCATTCTGCCCACAGATCAGATATCGCTTGGCAACTCACAAACTATAGAGTGGAGTGAATTGATCAAAGCGCTCGACACAAAGATTTTGGAAGATCAGGAAGAAATAATAGCTCATGATGATAAATCCACATATGATATCACAATCTCAGTAGGAAGGAATCATGACAACCAAATTGTAGTGGATCATCCGAAGGTGTCCAGACACCATGCTTTAGTATGTGTGGAGAAAGTGGCTGGGCAAAACATTTTATATGTGAAGGATCTTAACTCGAGCAATGGCTTATATGTCAACGGTCAACGCATCACATTCTGCAAAGTTGATAAATCTGATCATATCATGCTTGGTCAAAATGTCCTGTTGACTTGGGAGCGCATAGAAGCTATGCTAAATGTGATTGATAAAGATGCGGTGGCAGATAACGATCAAGCCGAAATGCTCTATCCCCAAGACTTGATTCAGCATACTGCTAATGATGATGACTCTTATGTTTCTCAGTCATCATCGCGATCAAAAAAAACGAATACAACGGCAGCAGCATTAGCTGTGGCTTGTGTTTTTGTGATCCTGATTATTGCGATATTGCTCTTTAGCACGCGTAATCCTGCTGCTAATGGCGAACTCAGAAAGCATAGAGTATCTCACATGCATGAGTATTCTATATTGCCAGGAGAAAGAGAAGATATTGCGAGAAGAAGAGCCAATATGGAAGCTCAACGAGAATTGATCAATAAAGCGAAGAACAGCTTTTCGTTATCTGGAAATTATGCCACAGGTTATGCGGTTTTTGATATTCAGACTGAAGATCAAGAGCAGGATACCGATAACGGCATCATTCAGATCAATCTGTATATCGAAACAGACAAACATAGCCTCCAAGCAAAACTGGACTATCTAAATCGTAACCATGACATTTTGGAAGAATTGAATAATAAGCAACAGGTATATGATGCAAACTATGATTTGCTTCAAGAAGCTGAATGGAACTTAGAAGAAAGCTATACGAACCTACAACAATTACTCATGGAGAATCAGGGCTTACCCACCGGCGAGGATACATATAGCGCTTATGGTGGTGATGATACCGCCTCAGAATATTCCAATCGTACTTCATCATCGGATTATTCTGCTCAGCAGAACCCCTGGTATAATCAAAAAGTAAAAGAGGGCGAGTCCTTGTATCAGATTAGTTTAGATATGTATGAGGAACAAATCCTGGAGATAGAAAACACTATAGAATCCCTGGATCCTCTACGGCAACAACTGGCAATGATAGCGGAGCAGGAGAGCCCTGATAATAGAAACAACTTCCTTGATAATGTAGCAGGTGGTTTGAGCAAACTGAAAGGCAAGGTCAGTCTCGGATCAGATCCATGGAAGGCTTTTATCGCATGGAGGCAAGACCCACAAAATGATAAAGAAAGCTACTTGAATCATTATGAGGTTAAACATGGAAGTAGGAACTTGGCTGAAAAGTGGTATCTTGACATTGAATTTTCAGATGAAGATATCGAAAAATGGCAAAACTTAGCTGATGGTATCACACAGAAACTTTTGAATCAAGATGGGGTCGAAAGGATAAACAAAAGAGATTTTACTATTGAGTACCCATCATCAGGTGTTGCAGTAATATCACTAAATAAAGAAGGCACAAAAAAACTCTTCAAAGCGATGGATAAAGGCATGGAACTATTTGGCTTCGATAGCGGTATAAGCATGGAAGAAGTAATGGAGGGGCAGGGACTGAGTATTGACGATTTCAGTGAAAAATACTATATGCGCAAGGAAAATGGCAAATGGAAAAGATACCTTCACGAAGAAGATACTGAACGTAATCAAATGGATTACAGGGATGAACAGATGGAAATGTTTCGTCGTGGGAGACAGAATGATGATCTTTTGGAAGCTTTAGAGAAGATAAGGGGATAAGGTCTGCCTATCCTGGTTAATTCAATATGCAAGATTCTAATAATGGAAGTCACTATGATGAACAAAAAGAATAGTTCGTTTCTTGGTCTGCTAATTATTTTGGCTACAGGCCTATTGTTGTCCTGCTTAAGCATTTTGCCGTTAAATGCTGTTGAGGGTCTCATGCTTGGATCTCAGGCTGATACTTTATACTACTATTCTACTGATTTGAGAATCGAGGGTTTATCAGCCCGAAATACTAAATACAAGATATCGGCACAATATCCTGTATTCACCAATATGGATGAGTTCCATAAGCATAATTTGGAAAAATACACTTATGAATTGATGAGCGAAATACTACTGCATCATATATTGGAAAATGATAAGATAGATTTTGGTAATGACATTGTTGCTTTGGCAAATGCTGTGATGCAAGACTGGTTGAGTAAAGACGCTTACAACTCTGTGTACCGAATGGAGGATAGCATCTGTGTGGAGATTGTGTTAAACTCTGAAATTACAACATTCAAAGTATCTCATTGGGGCGATTGGAGTGGGGCGCACGGCTACTATACAGAAAATTACTATATGCTTGATAAAAACTTGCATCCCATCGAGCACACCAGTATTATCAACCCGAACAAATTAAGCCAGTTTAATACGCTTCTGATGAATGAATTTGATCATAAAAAATACGATCATCGAGTATATGATGAGAGATGGCTGCTTAATCCGGATATGTATGCTCTTACCAGAGAAGGTTTGGTGGTCATCTACTATGGCAGCTCGACTGTAGAGGGAAATCCTCAAACCCTTATTCCCATTGAAAAGATTAAGGATGTACTAACTCAATATTAAAAGGCAGATAATATGTTAAAACTAAGTACCTTTGCAACATTAAGCAAGCACAATCCAAAATGGAGGATAGTATGATGCGCATATACAAAACATCTAGCATATTACTGGCGGTTTTTTTCCTAACGACCTCTAGTGTAATTGCACAAACGAACGAGGACATCATTTTCAGAGTATTTGGGGATGAAAAACATGAAACGGAGTTGTTTATTCAAAGGCTATCAAACGAAGTTCTGAAGGATGATCCATATTTCGCAGAAGCCTATCGGCTTATTGATATAGACTTACCCAGATTACCAAAGAGAGATCCAGAGTTGTTCAAAGAAGCAGAATGGCGTTTCTTTAACTACCGCTATATTTCTGGAATAATCAGCGCTAGGGCTAGCTTTGTCTATAATTCCAAAAAAGAATTAAAAAAAATGCGGTCAAAATTTCTAAACGATAATCCTCCATTGTACGGGGGTAATTACGACACAAAATCCATGGTTGATCAAAGCCAGATTCAAAGACAGAAACTGATTTACCAACGCGAAATGGAAAAGTATGATAATGCTCTTAAATGCGCAAACGAGATTTATAGGGCATATTACCAGAGATACACAGAACTGGCTAAGGCATCTACAAAGCTATCTTACTGGGTGTTTAATTATAAGGTATCCATCGACATGCAGAGTACACGGGATATGGAGAATTATCTAACCACCTTGTCTGACATATCGGAATTGGCTAAAAGAGACATTGGTGCAATCTCTGAGAGCGAGTATAAGTGGCGGAATTTCTGTACGCATGTGATTATGCCGGTTTTCGAAAACACCCGGTATGCGAGCCCTGAAGAAGGCTTTGCGGGGGCGATTGGAGCTATACTAGAGGCTTTGCCCGGACAGGATCAGCTATCAACCGGGGGAAAACATGAAATTAACAGGATTAAAAGGAAATAAATGAGAACAACAAACGGCACAACACGCCTGTACATCGAACTAGCAAGTTTAGAGAGAGCCCCGTAGTTTATATGAATATCAATATTGGTGATAGCATAGGAAGTTTCAAAGTGGTTCGACTCATCGGCGAAGGTGGGATGAGCGAAGTGTATCTCGTGCAGGATAATCTGGATAGGCAGTTCGCTCTCAAGACTTTATCGGCAAACCTCTCACGGGATTCAAACTTCAGGGAGCGTTTCAAACAGGAAGCCAAGATCATGTCTACCTTGTATCATTCAAATATTGTGCAATTGCACAGTTATTTTGAAGAAGATGACAGGTTCTGCCTGGTTATGGAATATGTGGAAGGTGGTAGCCTTAAAGACCTGATTAGAAAAATTGGACCCATTCCGGAAGAAAGAGCCCTGAAAATCTTTTCCCAGGTAGCTGGAGCATTGAGCTATGCTCACGAGAAAGGCGTGATCCACCGCGATATCAAACCCAGCAATATCATGATAGGCAAGGATGACGAAGTAAAGGTGATGGACTTCGGAATAGCCCGCATGGCGGAGAGCCCCGGGTTGACACGCACCGGCACTCAGATGGGCACCCTGATTTATATGAGCCCAGAACAGATACGAGACAGTAAACACATAGACAGTAAATCAGACGTGTATTCCCTTGGCGTCACGCTATATGAGATGCTTACCGGCAAATCACCCTATGACGAGACCACAGAAAGCGACTTTGATATCCGGGAAAAAATCGTGTATAAAGACCTTCCTGATCCTAGCTTAAGCTATCCCTACATTAGCGACCCTACACTCAAGTTGTTCCGTTCATTAACCCAAAAAGACAAAGAGAGCCGTCCTGACACGAATAGGTTACTTATCCCAGAGAATGAACCAATCACTGTGCTATCCGATGATATTTCTCCCCCAACATCCGAACCAACTCTCAAGGAAAGCTCGGATTATATCGCCTCGCCAGATATACAGAAAGCAAAGCGGAACTCTGCTATTAGTTGGATCATTGGGGTCATCATAGTTGCAGTTGTTATCCTGCTGTCTCTGCCCAGACCTGGAAATGAGTCTGCAGTCTTGGACGAAGCAAGTCTTGTGGTTGTTAATGCCCTGGATGATACCATATATGCAAGTCAACAAGCAGAGGTTTCCCGAGTATCTGCAACTGATGCCAGCCAAAAAAGTGAGCAAACGCTACCATCGCAACCGAGAAGGAAGATTACAAACTCAGGCATGATTCTTATCCCCGGCGGCACCTTCACTATGGGCAGAACAAGTGGTAGTGGTGATAGCGATGAACGGCCAACGCACAGCGTGACCTTGAGTTCCTTTTATATGGGCAAGTATGAAGTGACGCAAGCGGAGTATGCCCAGTATATGCAACCCAGCTCAAGCTGGACAAGTCACTATGGTCTTGGGGATAATTATCCTGCCTATTATGCATCCTGGTATGCTATCCTTAAGTATTGCAATCTGCGCAGTATGGCAGAGGGGCTTACGCCGGTCTATAGTATCTCTGGCTCTACCGATCCTGCCAATTGGGGGAGCGTCCCGACTTCAGCCAACAGCACCTGGGATGCTGCTATCTGCAATTGGAATGCTAATGGTTATCGCTTACCCACTGAGGCGGAATGGGAATATGCAGCACGTGGAGCGACCAACGATCCTGATTATCTTTATAGTGGCTTTGATGACATCAATGCTGTGGCTTGGTATTCAGGCAACAACTCACCTGATGGCAGCAAGCCCGTTGGCACAAAAGCTGGCAATGGTTTGGGGCTTTATGACATGAGTGGTAACCTTTGGGAGTGGTGTTGGGATTGGTATAGCAGTAGCTATTACAGCAGTAGTTCCAGCAGCAATCCGACTGGTCCTGCGAGCGGGTCGTACCGTGTGCTACGGGGCGGTTACTGGATCGGTAGTGCCAGCGGCTGCCGGGTTGCGAATCGGTACTACGGCAACCAGAACTTCAGCTTCGTCAACATCGGTTTCCGGCTCTGCAGGGCAGTCCCTTAATTTTTAGGTTTCTTACCTTTTTACCTTAAGGAAATGTTTGAGCTTAGAACTTGGTTAAGCATAGCCACCGTAGCTCCCCCCAGCGCAGCAAGGGAGCGCAGGTGGCTATGCGTTACGCACGGGAAACAGGTTTTCTTTTGTTTCTTTTCTTTTGCAAAGAAAAGAAGATCAGCATCA
>Ga0265294_10007593_pt1 | contig 12809 bp, 16 predicted proteins | sample MunlanPumphouse3_FD_192504 | JGI IMG/M metagenome (GOLD analysis project Ga0265294, IMG submission 192504) | Groundwater microbial communities from a municipal landfill in Southern Ontario, Canada - Pumphouse #3 | ecosystem: Environmental > Aquatic > Deep subsurface > Groundwater | place... | reverse complement strand
TATCTGATATTTCGTCTGCGATTCAGTCTTATGTAGAAAGTAAGGGGTTTTCAGTGGTAAGGGATTATGTAGGACACGGTGTCGGAAAAGAGATGCATGAAGATCCTGCAATACCCAATTATGGGCCCCCTGGTCGTGGCCCGCGCTTAAAGCAAGGAATGACATTAGCAATTGAACCAATGGTTAATGAGGGAACTTATGAAGTGGAAACATTACTTGATAATTGGACAGTAGTGACGTTAGATCGAAAGCGTTCAGCGCATTTTGAGCACAGCGTTGCCATTACAGATGAGGGACCTTGGATTTTGACGGAATAGATTAATAATATTATTATTTAAATTGAGCAGGGATAAGGGGGTAAACAAAAATATGTCCAAACAGGATGTCATTGAAGTTGAAGGTACTGTTCTGGAACCTCTCCCCAATGCAATGTTTAGGGTTGAATTGGAAAATGGGCATAAAGTTTTAGCACATGTCTCTGGCAAAATTAGGATGCATTTTATCCGTATTTTACCCGGAGATAGAGTTACTGTTGAGCTTTCACCGTATGATTTAACCAGGGGAAGGATTACTTATCGTTTTAAATAAGTAGAGCCTGGGATGAACGAAGGGGGTAGAAATCGTGAAAGTTAGGCCGTCTGTTAAGGTTATCTGTGAAAAGTGTAAAATAATCAGACGTAAGGGCAAGGTTATGGTAATTTGTGATAACCCTAAGCATAAACAAAGACAGGGTTAGGTTGGGTTTTTTAAAAAGCAAGGCAATAACTAGTTAATGAGGAGGTGTGCAAATGGCTAGAATTTCAGGTGTTGATTTACCTCGTGACAAGCGGGTGGAAATTGGGTTAACTTATATTTTAGGGATCGGTAGATCAACTTCACAGAAGATACTCGCTAAAACAGGGATCAATCCCGATACACGGGTTAAAGATTTGACAGAAGATGAAGTGAATAAGCTTCGTGAAGTGATTGATAAGGAATATAAAGTAGAAGGAGATCTGAGACGTGAAGTTTCTTTAAATATCAAGAGGCTGCTCGAAATAGCTTCTTACAGAGGTTTACGTCATCGTCGCGGTCTTCCTACTCGGGGTCAAAGAACTAAGACGAATGCTCGTACACGTAAAGGTCCCAGCAGAACTGTAGGCATTAAACGTTAGGATATTTAAAGTTAAGAGGAGAATAGCTAAAAAGGGGGGTAGAACGCCAAATGGCTAAACAACAAACTACAACTAGGGTAAAGCGGCGCGCACGTAAAAACGTCGAAAAGGGAACTGTGCATATTCAGTCCACTTTCAATAATACAATCGTCACTATTGCGGATATGGCTGGAAACACAATTTCTTGGGCTACAGCTGGACAGTTAGGGTTTAAAGGTTCTAGAAAGAGCACACCTTATGCTGCGCAAATGGCGGCTGAACAAGCGGCTAAAGTAGCTGTAGGTCATGGAATGAAAGAAGTTGAAGTATACGTTAAGGGGCCTGGCTCAGGTCGTGAAGCTGCGATTCGTTCTTTGCAAGCTTCCGGACTCGAAGTAAATGTGATTAAAGATGTTACTCCGATTCCTCATAATGGTTGTCGTCCGCCAAAACGGAGAAGAGTATAAGGAGGTGGAATTGAATTTATGGCAAGATATACAGGACCGGTTTGTAGACTGTGTCGTCGAGAAGGTATCAAGTTATATTTAAAAGGTGATCGTTGTTATACGGAAAAATGTGCTGTGGACAGGAGAGCATATGCACCTGGACAGCATGGGCAAAATAACCGTAAAAAAGTATCTGAATACGGATTACAGCTAAGAGAAAAACAAAAAGCTCGTCGTATTTACGGGATTTTGGAAAGACAATTCGGGAATTATTTCGTGAAGGCAGATCGTCAAAAAGGTGTTACTGGTGAAAATCTGTTAGAACTTTTGGAAAGACGTTTAGATAATGTTGTCTATCGTCTTGGTTTTGCTGCTTCCAGAGCGGAGTCCAGACAGTTAGTAACTCATAACCATTTTACTGTTAATGGACATAAAGCTAATATCCCGTCCATCCTGGTGAAGGTGGGAGATGTTATTCAGGTTAAGGAAAAAAGCTTGAAGTCACCAAAATTCGTAGTACTAAAGGAAAACATTGCTCACAAAACTCCCCCCGCGTGGTTAGATTTAGATAAAGACAACATGACAGGCAAAGTAATAGCTCTTCCCAGTAAAGAGCATATTGATCTTCCTCTGGAGGAACATCTCATTGTTGAGTTATATTCAAGGTAATTTCTGGGGAAACTGCTTTATTATCTGGGAAAAGTTTGGTTTGAGTAGGAGGGTGAACCTGTGATTGAAATTGAAAAGCCCAAAATCGAGTGTGTTGAGATAAGTGAGAAACAAGACTATGCGAAATATGTGGTGGAGCCTCTGGAGAGAGGATATGGAGTTACTTTAGGTAATTCTCTGCGCCGGGTGATTTTGTCTTCCTTGCCGGGTGCAGCTGTAACTTCTGTGAAGATTGAGGGAGTCTTGCATGAATTTTCTTCTATCCCTGGTGTGGTAGAAGATGTAACGGAAATAATCCTTAATCTGAAGGCCTTAGCTCTGAAAATGCATACAGATGATCCCCAGATCATTCGCATCGAACAAACAGAGTCGGGAGAAGTACTGGCCGGCGATATTATCAAAAGTAGTGAAGTGGAGATTCTTAATCCGGAGTTGCATATCGCCACTTTAGATTCCGGTGCCAATCTTTCCATGGAAATGACAGTAGAAAGAGGGCGTGGCTATCGTTCTTCGGAAAAAAACAAGAAAGAGGATCATATTATAGGTGTGATTCCTATAGATTCCATCTTTTCACCTGTTCGTAAAGTCAATTATACTGTGACCGATACTCGTGTCGGCCAGATTACCAATTATGACAAATTAACATTAGAAGTATGGACAAATGGGACCATACCTCCTGATGAAGCGGTCAGTCTTTCCGCAAAAATCTTAAACGATCATTTGTTGTTATTTGTAGGGCTGACAGAAAAAATTGGTGATGTGGAAATAATGATCGAAAAAGAAGAAGAAGAACGAGATAAAGTTTTATATATGAGTGTAGAAGAGCTGGATTTGTCGGTACGCTCTTATAATTGTTTAAAGAGAGCCGGAATTAATACAGTAGGTGAATTAGTTCAGAAAACCGTTGAGGATATGATGAAGGTAAGAAATTTAGGGAAGAAATCCTTAGTTGAAGTTGAACAAAAACTTGCTTCATTGGAGCTAAGTTTGAAAAAAGTAGAGGAATAAGGTTATTTACCTAGCTGTAAAGGGGGGTTAAGGATGTCCTATAGAAAACTAAATTTGAATACAGGGAAACGTCGGGCCATGTTTAGAAGTATGTCCACAGCTCTGCTTAAAAACGGGCGGATTGAAACAACCGAACCAAGAGCGAAGGAATTAAGAAGTATCGTGGATAAGATGATTACTCTGGGCAAACAGGGCGATTTAAGCGCCAGACGTCAGGCCATGGCCTATCTTCTAGAAGAAGATGTGGTGAGAGAACTATTTGATAATATAGGAAAAAAATATGCAGATCGTCAGGGCGGATATACCCGCATTATTAAAATGGGACCTCGCCGTGGGGATGGGGCGCAGGTAGTGATTTTGGAATTAGTGTAATGCTAAACCCTTTGTAAAGCAGAGGTCAGGGAAACCATACCTTATTCCGTACCACGGTTAAGATTTGGCTTTCCTTGTTTTTATTTGACGCTCTTTTTACTAGTGTCCGGACAAAAGTGGTGAGATAAGATGATTGATGTAAAAAATCTAGAGCACCAGTTTCTTAATCCTCAAGGCGGATATCAAGAGGCTTTAAAGGGGGTAAGTTTGCAGATTAAGAGGGGCGAATTCGTGGCGATTATCGGCCATAACGGCTCTGGCAAATCCACACTGGCCAAGCATTTAAATGCCTTGCTTCTGCCAGATAAAGGCTCTGTCATCGTTAATGGTAAAGATACCAAAGCTAGTGACCATTTATGGGAAATCCGTCAAGAAGTTGGTATGGTCTTTCAAAATCCGGATAATCAGCTGATCGCTACTACGGTAGAAGAGGATGTAGCTTTTGGCCCAGAAAACCTGGGAATAGAGCCGGCTAAAATCCGGCAATTAGTGGATGATGCCCTGAAAAGCGTGGGAATGAGTGAGTTTAAACAAAGAGCTCCTCATCTCTTATCCGGTGGGCAAAAACAACGTGTGGCCATAGCAGGAGTCGTGGCGATGAAACCTAATGTTTTAGTGCTGGATGAGCCTACGGCGATGTTAGATCCTTTAGGCAGAAAAGAAGTAATGGAGACTGTGATAAAACTTAATCGTGAAGAAGGATTAACGATTGTGCAGATCACTCATTTTATGGAGGAAGCAGTACTGGCAGATCGGGTCATCGTCATGGAAGAAGGCTCAATCGTGATGGATGATTCTCCACGAGAAATCTTTTCTCAGGTACAAAAATTAAAGGCCTTGCGTTTAGATGTTCCTCCCATGATGGAACTTCGTGATCATCTGGCCCAAGCAGGTCTAGATCTTCCTCGCGATATTTTAACCGTGGAAGAGATGGTGATGGCTTTATGTCGATAATTCTGGAAGCTGTTGATTATATTTATCAGCTGGGTTCAGTGCATGAAACAAATGCCTTAAAAGGGATCAATCTCGTGATTAAGGAGGGGGAATTTGTTGGACTAATAGGTCATACTGGTTCCGGCAAATCTACTCTTGTACAGCATATCAATGGTTTAATCAAACCGACCAAGGGAAAAGTAATTGTTGATGACCAAGAGGTTTCGGCGAAAAGGGGAAAATTAAAGGAAATCCGTCAAAAGGTTGGCCTTGTTTTCCAGTATCCGGAACATCAACTTTTCGAGGAAACTGTTTTTGAAGATATTGCTTTTGGTCCTAAGAATCTAGGATTAGCAGCTACCGAGATTGAAAAAAGGGTTAAAAAAGCTTTGCAGATGGTGCATTTGGATTATGAGAAATATCGTACTTTGTCACCTTTCACTTTAAGCGGTGGGGAAAAACGTCGCGTGGCCATTGCCGGTGTTTTAGCCATGGACCCTAAATATTTAATCTTAGATGAACCTACGGCGGGGCTTGATCCTAGGGGAAGAGACGAAATTTTAGCGCAGATTGCTGAACTACATCAGCAAGGTATGACCGTGATTTTGGTTTCCCATAGTATGGACGATGTGGCTAGGTTGACCAAGCGTTTGCTCGTTATGCATCAAGGTGAGATTATTTATGACCAAGAGACGCGCCAAGTTTTCTCCTACTATGAAAAACTGCAGGAAATGGGGTTAGATATTCCTACAGTTACCAAATTAATGCATAGTTTAAAAGGCCAAGGTTGGTCTGTGCGACAAGATGTCTTAACCGTAGAAGAAGCGAAAAGGGAAATTTTGCAAGCAGTGAAACAAGCAGTGAAAGAGGAACAATCTCATGCTTAAGGATATCACAATTGGTCAATACATACCGGGTGTATCACCCGTTCACAAGTTAGATCCTCGCACGAAGATTATCTGCCTGGTTTTTTATATGGTTGGCTTGTTTCTGGTTAATAATTTTTCGGGATATGTGTTTGTTACTTTTTTTACGCTTTTGATAATCTTTCTCTCTCAAATTCCGCTCCTGACAATTGTTAAGGGTTTTAAACCTCTCATCCTGATAATTCTTTTGACTTTAATCTTACATGTTTTTATGACGGAAGGAGAGGTTATCTGGCAGTGGGGATTCTTAAAAATCACGTGGGAGGGCTTACGGCAAGGGATTTTTATGGCCTTGCGTCTCATTTATTTAGTGACGATCACCTCCTTATTGACCTTAACAACAACTCCCATTGCGTTGACCGATGGCTTAGAAAGAGTACTTAAGGCTTTTCATATGCCCCTGGCTCATGAATTGGCCATGATGATGACCATTGCCTTACGGTTCATTCCCACTTTAATTGAAGAAACAGAAAAAATCATGAAGGCTCAGATGGCACGTGGTGCCGATTTTGAAAGTGGTGGCTTGTTAAGCCGGGCGAAAAGTTTAATTCCGCTTTTAGTTCCCCTTTTTTTAAGCTCCTTCAGAAGAGCGGATGAGTTAGCCATGGCCATGGAGGCTCGTTGTTATCGGGGCGGCGAAAAAAGAACCAGATTGAAACAATTGCAGATGATGAGCCGAGATTATTTTACTTTTTTTATTATTTTTATCTTTATGGGGATAACGCTTTATAGCCGTTGGTTTTTCTAGATGGATAGGAGGATCCATGCGTAATTTCAAGCTAGTTGTAGCCTATGACGGTACAAGATATCATGGCTTTCAAATCCAAAAGGGTACCCGCTTACCGACAATTCAGGGTACTTTGGAACAAGCTTTAACGATTTTGACCAAAGAGGAGATTAAAATTACCGGCGCCGGTAGAACCGATGCAGGCGTACATGCTCAGGGTCAGGTCGTAAATTTTTTGAGTAACACTTTAGTTCCGGTAGAACGTTTCCCCTTGGCGGTGAATTCACTTCTGCCAGAGGACATTGTGGTTTTACAGGCGGAGGAAGTCCCGGTGGATTTTCATGCATGCTTCAGTGCCGAGAGAAAAACATATTGCTATACCTTTTATAATAGTAGAATGAGAGACCCTTTCTGTCGCTATTTTGCTTTTCGGGTGCCGGTCTCTTTAGATCTAACAGAAATGAATAAGGCATGCCGGTTGTTTGTGGGGGAGCATGATTTTAGTGGTTTTTGTGCCAGCGGTTCGGCAGTAAAGAATTTTACGAGGACTATTTATAATTGTTTTATAGAAAAAGAAGATAAAATTATTCGGTTTTTGGTAACCGGGAACGGTTTTTTATATAATATGGTGCGGATCATGGCGGGTACACTATTAGAGATTGGACAAGGCAAACGCAAGGCCGAGGATGTGGCTAATTTATTACAAAAGGGGCAGCGCAAACTGTCAGGGATAACTTTACCTCCTCAAGGTTTATGCCTTTTATCGGTAGGATATGATGAAAATACCTTGACACAGCCGGCTACGTGTATTAAAATAAATCAGTAATTGATTCCCGTTAGCCCCGGTATCAATTGCTGAGTAATCATAAAAAATAATTAAGATGTTGGAAATTAATATGTTTTAGGAGGGAACTAGATTGCGTACCTTCATGGCTAAGGCTCAGGATGTTCAGAGAAAATGGTACATTATTGATGCTGCCGATAAGACTCTGGGCCGCTTGGCAACAGAAGTTGCAGCTATTTTAAGAGGAAAAAATAAACCGATTTTTACTCCTCATGTTGACACGGGGGATTTTGTCATTGTTATTAATGCAGAAAAGGTGAAATTGACCGGGAATAAACTGCAGGACAAGATGTATACTACCCATTCCCGTTATCCCGGTGGTTTAAAGCAAATAAACTATGCGACTCTTTTACAAAAAAGACCGGAACTGGTAATTGAAAAGGCTGTTAAAGGAATGCTTCCTCATAACAAATTGGGGAATGTGATGTTTAAGAAGCTTAAGGTGTATAAAGGATCTCAGCATCCTCACCAAGCTCAACAACCTGAAGTTTGGGAATTGCGGGGTTAAGGAAGGGGGTAAAATAATTGGCTCAAGTACAGTATTATGGCACAGGTCGGCGTAAAACTTCGATCGCTCGTGTACGTCTCGTACCCGGGAAAGGGAAAATTTCGGTTAACAATCAGTCTTTGGAACAGTATTTTGGGAAAAAGACTTTAGAAATGATTGTGAAACAACCACTAGCACTTACTAATACAGAGGGTAGGTTTGATGTATTAGCTAAAGTTGAGGGTGGGGGGATTACAGGACAGGCTGGAGCTATTCGTTTAGGCATCTCCAGAGCTTTATTGAAGGTTGATCTGGAAATGAGGCCTGCACTAAAGCGTGCCGGGTTCTTGACTCGTGACCCAAGAATGAAAGAACGTAAAAAGTATGGTTTGAGAGGCGCTCGTCGGGCACCTCAATTCTCCAAGAGATAATTGGTATGCATTTTCAATCAAGAGCTACAGAAATGTGGCTCTTTTATTTTGTGGTAAGTTGTAAAGTTAATTGCCACAACATAACAAAATAGAGTGACTCACGTCAGAACCTCTGAAAATGTTTTAAGTGACCAAACTAAAATACCCCCACACCATTTTTATGACATGAGGGTAATTTTTTGGGCCTCTTTTTTAAAGTATTCTTGACACCGGGATTTCTTCATTTGCAATAATTGTTTCTAATGTGTCCCCAAGCTGAGTAAAAGATGAGGCTATGATAGGAAGTTCTTCCTTGGAGAAACACTTTGAAATAGTACAGTCAATAGCAGTAATAAAAGCGACAAGTTCACATGATTGCATATTTGTCCCCCCTTTTTATAATTTGTGCGTAAGGGTTTACAGAGCATTTTATGTCTGGGTTCATATACGGCATGTTATAAATCACTCTTAATTATTAATTGCATAATAAATATATGAAAGAAATAGCTTATTTGTGTATGTGCATTGGTGACTTTTTATTTTTCTCTGCTTCGTCTATAATAGTTATAGGGAATATAGGGAATATAGGGAAAATAAGAAGTACTCGGAAAGAGGAAATTTGGTGATCGGTGTTGGAAGAAAACAATTCAAAGTTTTTTAAGAATTTAACCAGCTTAAATCAAATAAAATGGCGTGTAGCTTTAAAAGGAATCGCCTCTGGTCTTATCGTCGGTTTTTTAGTTGTCTTATATCGTTTAGGGATCGAATACGGAACAGAAACAGCAGTAAAGATGTATGCTTATTTAAAGTTACATCCCTTCATAATTGTGCTCTGGTTTATAGTAGCTATGTTAATCGGCTTGTTTATTGCCTGGCTGGTGAAAATGGAGCCCATGGCGTCTGGGGGTGGGGTCCCCCAGGTAGAGGGAGTCCTTTTATATGGAATGAAAATGAAATGGTATGCTATCCTAATAGTCCGGTTTATCGGAGGTATTTTAGCAGCTTTTTTTGGTTTGTCCCTGGGGCATGAAGGTCCCTCGATTCAAATTGGTGCTGCTGGCAGTAAAGCGCTGGCTAATAAAACCAGTAAAAATAAGCTTGAAGAGAATTGCTTAATAACGGGAGGGGCAGCAGCAGGACTTTCAGCAGCTTTTAATGCTCCTTTATCGGGAATTGTTTTTGCGCTTGAAGAAGTACATAGGAGTTTTTCACCCCTGATTCTTATTGCGGCAACAACTGCATCCTTGACTTCGGATATTGTGGCAAAATATTTTTTCGGGCTGAAGCCGGTACTAAGTTTTACCACCTTACCTCAGCTGCCTGCAGGTTTCTATTTTTGGTTAATTCCGCTGGGGATTTTCAGCGGCTTGGCCGGAGCCTTGTTAAACAAGTCCTTACTTCGCTTTCAGACCTTATATAGTCAAATAGCTTGGTATCTGCGCCCTTGTCTTGCTCTTTTGTTTGCCTTGCCCTGTGGGCTTTTCTTGCCACAAGTACTGGGGGGAGGTCAAAATCTGATTCAATTGGCGCAAACTACTGATAGTGGGCTAATGATTATGCTGATTATTTTGGTGATAAAATTTTTCTTTACCTGTACTAGTTTTGGCAGTGGTGTTCCCGGGGGAATTTTTCTCCCCATTCTTTCTGTAGGTTCACTGGTAGGATGCAGTTTTGGGATAGCGGCGGAATTTTTCGGATTACCGCCTGAATATATTCCCGTTTTTGCCGTTTGTGCCGTGGCAGGGGCTTTATCGGGAGCCGTCAAGGCGCCGATAACAAGTATCTTACTCACAGCTGAAATGACTGGTTCTTTTATCCACATGTTGCCTGTTGCTGCTTGCAGTTTTATTGCCTTGTTTTTATCTGATCTGCTAAAGGTTACGCCAATTTATGAGGCGTTACTGCAGCGCATAATAAAACAGAAGGGTAAAGTGCTGCGAAACGAAAAACTAGGAGCAATACTAGAGATGCCGGTGGAGATTGGCAGTTCGGTAGCAGGGAAAAGAATTAGCCAGGTAAATTGGCCTAAGGGGACATTAATTGTGGCTATTCGCCGGGGTGTGGAAGAAATTGTGCCCTCAGGTAAAACTAGATTATCCCCGGGAGATTATCTACTCATTTTATCCTCTGATAATACTTTTCAGGATATGAACTATTGTATCAAGGAACTATGCTGCACTAAATAATGTGGCAGGGGGACGTTTCGCTTGCCACAACATTGGGGACATTCCGCTACAAGCGGTGTGTCCCCTTATTTTTGAAATGTGGCAAACGAAACGTCCCCCTGCCACACTAAAGAAAGATAAGGTCAGGACTTGACAGAGGATTTAAACAAATAGTAAAATAATAACAGACAACTTATTGATAAACATAAGTTGTCCGTTGATATTTTAACTACTACTATATAAAAAGGAAGGGTATTTATGATGAAATTGTGTTTATGTGGACTGGGTCGGGCGGGGGTACAGATTGCTAAATACCTTTTAGCTAGGAAAGACGTAAAATTGGTTTCTGCGTGCAGCAGCTCTAATAGTAAAAAGATGGGTAAAGATTTAGGCGAGATCTTAGATTGCAGAGATACAGGGGTAATTGTCCAATCCCCCGCTAGTATTCAATCGGAGCAGAGAAATACTATTCCGGATGTGGTCATCGATTTTTCCACGCCGACGGCAGCATTGGAAAATGCAGAGATATTTTCTAAAATGAAGATAAATATTGTGATGGGGACGACAGGATTTACGGAAAATGAGGAAGAAAAGCTTTCTGTGCTTGTGCAGAAACATAATAATGGGTTAATCTATGCCCCTAATATAACCAGGGGAGTAAATGTCATGATGTTTCTTACTGAATTGGCTTCGAGATTACTAGAAAACTATGATGTTGAAATCGTAGAAATGCATCATAAATACAAAATGGATAAACCTTCCGGTACAGCACAAAAAATTAGTCAGGTGCTTAATAAGCACCAACTAAGAAATAAAGACATTTCGATTTCCTCAGTAAGAGCTGGTGGGATTATCGGATTTCACAAGGTTATTATGGCCGGAGAGAACGATAAAATCGAGATTAGCCATGAATCCTTTTCACGAAAGGCTTTTGCTGAAGGGGCACTCCAGGCAGCCGAATTTATTTACCATAAAAGGGGCATTTATAAAATGAGGGATATGTTTAATTTCGAGGAAGTTTTAGCGGATTATATCTCTGAGAAGCAAGTAACAAGCGGGGTATGATGTATAATAAAATCAGTAATTATCAGACGAAGAAAATGATTAATCTAAATAAGGAATTAGAAAAGACCAGTGTGTAAATTTAAAGCATAGAGAATCTCCTCCCCTAATATCTTATAAAGATGAAGTAATAAAGGGGAGAGAAGGATGAGGTTTTTTTTCTTTAAGAGACGCTTGCTGGCCTGGTTGGTTTTGTTTTGTGTGATCAGTTTAATTTTAATCAGCTTTGTTCTCTGGGGGGAAAAAGGGGAGCATTATGCGGTGGAGGCAATGTCTTGGGCAGTGGCCGGACGCACCTTGCTAGTAGATCCGGGGCATGGCGGTGAAGATCCGGGGAAAGTCAGCGCTGGTGGCGTTTTAGAGAAAGAGATAAATCTCGCTGTGGCCAAGAAAGTTTACGCTTTGTTTGCGCAAGGGGGAGCTACTGTTTATTTAACTCGTGCAGAGGATAAAGCCTTAAGCAATAATGAGGATACAGTCAGAGCCAGAAAAAGAGCCGATTTGCAGACCAGAGTGGAGATGGCCCAAAAGGTAGAGGCAGATGTATATATTGCCATACATTGTAACGCTTTTCCTGAGGGACGCTGGAATGGAGCACAAACTTTTTATGCACCTACTATCCCTGGTAGTAAAGAGTTGGCCACATGTATTCAAGAAGAATTAACAGCATATCCGGGAAATACAACGAGGAAAGCCAAAAGTGATACAGTTTCCTATATTTTAAAACAAGCTAAAATGCCGATTGTCAATGTGGAAATCGGTTTTTTATCCAATTCTAAAGAGGAAAAACTACTGCAGGATTCGTCATATCAGGATAAACTAGCCTGGGCTATTTATGCCGGGACAGTCCGCTATTTACATGAATTTGGTGATCAATATAGCCCAGCGGTGCTACCCATAAAATATAAATAAAATAGGGAAATACTATACTAGCAAAGATATAAGGATATAATGTATAGATAAATAAAATAAGCAGGTGGTCTTTATGCTGGAAATGGTAACGTTCTTTCCTCATCCTCCAATTGTTTTACCGGAGGTGGGTAAAGAGGAGTCTGCTAAGGTAGATAATACCTATCAGGCCATGGAAAAATTAGCTCAGGAGGTAGCCAAGCTTAATCCGGAATTGATCGTGGTGGTATCTCCCCACGGGCATGTTTTTAGTGATGCTCTTTCCATTACTGGTTTACAAGTACTAAAGGGGGATTTGGCAAATTACGGAGCACCCCAGGTGAAAGTGGAATTTAGCCCGGCGGAAAAGGAGATTGAAGCTATTCTGGCAGAGTGTCAAGAGAAACAGTTTTTATGTGTTTCCTTAGATGAAAAGGCACACCAAAAATATGGTTTAAGTGAACAATTAGATCAGGGTATGGTAGTACCTCTTTCTTTTCTTTATCGTCAAGGGTGGCGCGGCAAATTAGTACCGATTAATATTGGTTTTTTGTCCTATGAAGAATTATATGAATTTGGTCAATGTATTAATCAGGCTTTGGAGAAATTAAAGATCTCTTGGGTTTTTTTAGCGAGCGGAGACTTATCCCATCGTTTACAGCAAGGAGCACCGGCCGGTTACTCACCTCGTGGCGCCGTTTTTGATGAGATTGTCAGACAGTGTGTGCGGGAAGGTGAT
>Ga0265294_10007591_pt1 | contig 12811 bp, 11 predicted proteins | sample MunlanPumphouse3_FD_192504 | JGI IMG/M metagenome (GOLD analysis project Ga0265294, IMG submission 192504) | Groundwater microbial communities from a municipal landfill in Southern Ontario, Canada - Pumphouse #3 | ecosystem: Environmental > Aquatic > Deep subsurface > Groundwater | place... | reverse complement strand
GATTCTTGTGTGACTTGACCCTGTCGGTATGCTTGGTTATGAATTAAGGTGTAGGAGTTTTTGCAGTGAAACAGACACGCTGGCTTTTAGGGGAAAAGAAAGAACCCTATATGGTGATCACATCCCTGGCTATCGCCTTCCTTGTTCTTATTGTGATGGTGTTTGTCTTGTCCAGTGCCCTTATCGAGCGTGAGGATTTGAAGATGCAAAGCGAGGCTGAGCGTTCCTTCAACTCGATTTATCTTGCAATCCAGGACGAGGACAATGTCAAGGCTGTGAAGACCATGCAGGATGAGAAGGTCACCGGGGTGGGCATCTACAACAGCAAGGGGCGTAGGGTGATGAGCCTTGGGGCCGTACCTCAGATACTTGACATCTCCAAGTTCTCCTCAAGGAATGATCCCCAAAGCATTAATACGGGTATTACCAATTACAACCCGGATACAGGGCTCATTGAGTACATCAGGTTCTCACGGCTCAATATCCTGCTGAATACTGGTAATCTTACCTTGTCTTCCGATGGACTTCTTTCCGTGCCGATTGATTTCCCTGATGTCCTGTATGTCGTATTTGATGGTACCGCATATCATAAGAGGACAATTCTGCTTCGGTTTCTTTCTGCCGTTGCCTCAATCTTGCTTTGTTGCTTGTTTTTGACCGTGATGAATATTTACCGTAAGAACCGTACCTATCGTAAGATGCTTGCCAAACAGGAAAGTCTTGTGAATCTTGGGCAGGCGGCCCGTACGCTGACGCATGAGATAAAGAATCCCTTGTCCGCAATTACTATCCAACTGGCATTGTTGAAGAAGTTGCTTCCCAAGGAGAACCATGCGGATCTTGCAGTACTGGAGACCGAGGTCCAGCGGCTTACCCAACTGACCAACAAGGTGAGTGATTTCCTTCGCAATCCCCTGGGGACTCCGACGGTGGTCGACCTGACCGACCTGTTCATCCGGTTGATCGCCACTTTTGACAAGGATGTGAAATTCCAGGCTCATTCTGATGAGAAGATCCTTATCGATCAGGACAGGGCCCGGTCCATCTTTGAGAATCTGTTGAAAAATGCCATGGAAAGTTGTACGGGAAGGGACCCGCAGGTCGAGGTGAGGCTGAATAATGACAAACATGGGCATGTGATCATCCAGGTGCTGGACCGGGGTGACGGAGTCCCCAAGGAGAATGAGAAAAAGGTGTTTGATCCTTTTTTCACTACTAAGATTCATGGCAGTGGCATAGGACTTTCGATATCTCGCCAGTTTATCAAGGCAAGAGGCGGGGATATCCGATTGTATGATCGTGAGGGTGGAGGAACTGTTGCCGAAGTGATTATGCCCAGTGATTTGCAGTTACCTAATTAGGAGAGAGGCATGAAGATTATTATTGTTGACGACGAACCGAATATCAGGGGTTTGATGCAACGGTATCTCGGTTTGGATGGAATTGAAAGTGATTGTGCTGAAAATGGTCTTTCCGCTCAACGCATGATTGAGGAAAACCCCTATGATGCCGCTCTTGTTGATTTGAAAATGCCTGGCATGGATGGGCAGCAACTCATCATGTGGCTGCGTCAGGAAGGTTTTAGAATGCCGGTGATTATGATGAGCGCTCACGGTGAGATACCTGATGCGGTGAGCGCCCTGAAGGAAGGGGCTCAGGATTATATCGTCAAGCCTTTTGATCCCGAGGAACTTGTCATCCGGCTCAAGAAACTGGTGGAAGCCCAGAATTTGAGGAACATGGTAGAGGCCGTGAGCCGCGATGATGCGAAGAATAACAGCACCTTCATTGGTGATAGTCCTTCCATACTGAAAATCAAGGCCCTGATAGCCAAGATCAAGGATGCCAACTCCATAGTGCTTATCACTGGGGAAAGTGGGACCGGCAAAGAAGTTGTTGCCCGTGAGATTCATGCCAACAGTCCTGTCAGTGGAGGTCCTTTTGTGGCCATCAACATCGGCGGCGTGCCTGAGAACTTACTGGAGAGCGAACTCTTCGGTTACGAAAAAGGAGCTTTCACGGGAGCGGTGAACCGCAAGACCGGCATGTTTGAACTTGCCAGTGGCGGTACGTTGTTTCTTGATGAGATAGGGGATATGCCATTGAGTTTACAGGTGAAGATTCTTCGTGTCCTTCAAGAACGAAGGATAACTCGTCTGGGAGGCACGACGGCAATACCAATCAATGCCCGTATTATTGCGGCGACCAACAAGGATCTGGAGGAGATGGTCCGTGGCGGTTCGTTCCGTGAGGATCTGTTCTATCGATTGAACGTGGTGCGCATCGCCATTCCTCCATTGAGAGAAAGAAAGGACGATATCCCTTTGCTTGCAGCCAGTATTCTTTCCCGCCTTAATGCCCAGGTAGGACATGCAATCAAGGGCTTCACTTCTGAAGCATTGGCAATGCTTTGCAACTATGAGTTCTATGGGAATGTGAGGGAATTGGAAAATATTCTGGAACGGGCTGTCATCTTCGCTACAGGAGATGAGCTGACCTGCGATGATTTGGATTTGAGGGATTCCGTGTTTACCAAGGAGCAGAAGAAGAGCGAGCAGCCTCCCGAGGATAAGGAAAATGCAAAAAGCCTGAAGGATGCGGAGGTGGACACCATTGTCCGCGCCCTTCATCGCTGGGAAGGGAACAGGACCAAGGCGGCGCAGGAATTGGGGATATCACGCAGGACCTTGATTAACAAGATATCAGAATATGAATTGGATTTATAAGGAGCCTGATGCTATGGAAAAATTACCCACTTGGGATATGAGCACTCTGTATGGAGATGTCGACACCCCTCTTTTTCTTGGGGACCTGGATAGGATGGTCTCACTCTCGAAAGAGCTGGAGCGACAGCTCCTGAATCCTGAGTATGGCTTGGTTCCTGCTTTGGATGCATACCAGAAGATATTGGATATCAATGAGACATTGGATGCTTTTGCAAATTCCTTGCGTACGACTGATACTACCAATGCCAAGTATGCCAAGGCGGTGACCCAGGTGGGGGAAGCCTCCCTTGAGGTTGAGAAAGTGGATGTCCTTTTCCTTTCCTTTCTCGTTTCCCATAAGGAGGAGATACACACTCTCACCGCAAAGGGGCAAGAACTGGAAGCTTACAAATTCGTACTGGAGGAAGCTTTGGAACGGCAAAAGCATACCTTGCCCAACGAGATGGAGGCTTTGGCCGCCGAATTGTCCCGTTGTGGTACGGATGCCTTTTCCCGATTGCAGGAAGCGGTTTCCGCAGGTGCTTCCGCCACTTGGTGTGATGGACAGAAAAAGACGGCGACCGAGCTCCGCAGTTATGCATTTAGCAGTGACCGGGTGCTAAGGAAACTTGCTTTTGACAAGGAGCTGGAGATATGGAAAGAACATGAGGAGGCTTTCTCCGCAAGCCTGAACGGAGTCAAGGGGGCCACGATTGCTTTGGACAAGGCCCGTGGGTATGAAAGTCCGCTTGCCCGGTCCCTATTCCAGTCGAGAATCGACCAGACCACCTTCGAGGCTCTCTTAGGCACGCTTGAGAAGAATCTCCCTCTGTTCCGTTCCTATCTGGCCACCAAGGCCAAGGCCCTTGGGCTTGAGGAGCTTGCATTTTATGACCTGTTTGCTCCCGTGGGCAAAGGGAACCGTTCCTACACCTATGAACAGGCAAAACAATTCATTATTCAGAGGATGGGTTCGTTCTCTCCCAAGGTGGGTGCCTTTGTGACCAAGGCGTTTGCGCAGAATTGGATAGATCCCGAAGCCCATCCGGGAAAGATCGGTGGAGCCTATGATACTGCCTTCCCCTTGTTTGGACAAAGCCGGGTGCTCTCCAATTTCGATTATTCCTACAATGGAGTGTCCACCTTGGCCCATGAACTCGGTCATGCGTTCCACGATAGTGTGGTGCTTCCTTTGCCCCACATGCTACGCAGCTATCCTATGACCTTGGCTGAGACCGCCTCCATCTTCAGCGAGTTCATCGCCTTCAAAGGTGCGCTCTCTCTTGCTGATGCTTCAGAAAAGGTGACCCTTGAGGAGCATTTCATCCAGGATGCCTGTCAGGTTTGTGTGGATATCCTATGCCGTTTCTATTTCGAGCAAGAGGTGTTCGAGAAGCGCAAGAGCGAGGAGCTTACCGCGGATGGTTTCTGTTCCCTGATGGTGGACTGCCAAAAGAGGACATATGGAGGACTCAGCGAGTACCATCCCTACATGTGGGCCGTCAAATGCCACTATTACAGTAGTGATTTCAGTTTCTACAATTATCCCTATGCGTTTGGACAGCTTTTTGGCTTGGGCCTGTATGCCCAATACCAGAAAGATCCGGCAGGTTTTGAGGATAAGTACGTGATGATGCTCTCCAAAACGGGAAGCGCCTCCTCCATGGATGTGGCCGCCTCGATTGGATGTGATATCCGTACTCCTTCTTTCTGGCAGGCAGGCATGGATATAATTGGCTCCTACATAAGGAGTTTTGCACATGACTGTACGTTGTGAGAAACTTATTCAGGGCGGGCTGGCCCTTTCCCATGGGGAGAAAGGACAAGTAATCTTGGTCAAGGGGGCATTGCCAGGCGAGCTGGTGGAGATTCAACTTGACGAAAAGAAAAGTGACTACCTGGTATGTCATGTCACCACTATTCTGGAGGCAAGTCCTGACAGGGTCGAGCCTTTGTGTCCTTATTATGGAATTTGCGGGGGATGCGATTTCCAGATGCTTGCATCTGCGAAGCAATCCGAGATAAAGCAGCTTTTGGTTGAGGAGAATCTGAGAAGGATTGCAGGGCTTGATGACTTGGAGACCGAGCCAGTCGCCTCAGGTCCGATGTGGAATTATCGCTCACGGTGCCGTTTTCATATTGATGTACGGACCAAGCAAATAGGTTTTTTAGGCAAGAGAACCAATTCTGTCCTTGATATCAAGAATTGTCCTGTCCTGGTCCCCCAATTGAATCAGTTGCTTCTGGACAGGACCTTCTTATGGGAGGAGGCCCGCAAGGCGATGTTCTCCAACAAGGTAAGCAACGGATTGGTTGAAGTGAATGTCTTCTGTGGCGACAAGGATGTCACTTGTGATCAGAAGATTGTACTTGCGACCATTGGCGGGCATACGTTCGCCGTCGATGGACGAGTGTTTTTTCAAGGGAATGCCTTTCTTCTTCCCCAAATGGGCTCTTTTGTTCAGCAGCAGACCGTAGGAAGCATTGTAATGGATTTGTATGGGGGTGTGGGGACTTTCAGCAAGTTTCTTGGAGCGGAACGGCAGATTACACTTGTGGAGCGGGATCCCAACTGTCTTCGTCTTGCAAAGCGGAATGTCCCCTTTGCCTCCCTCTACACCCAGGATGTGGCGCAATGGAAGCAGACGGGTCCGATTGATACCGTGGTGGTGGATCCTCCTCGTGTAGGTCTGGCGGATATGGTACCTGCCATGATAGCCTCCTGGAAACCTGCAAGGATTATCTATATGTCCTGCGACAGTGTGTCCTTGGCTAGGGATGTTTCCCGTTTTGCCAAGGTCGGGTATACTGCGAGAAGGCTGAAGGTGTTTGATATGTATCCCCAGACTTTTGGACAGGAAGCCTGTGTTGTTCTTGATGGTAAGGAGTCTGCTAATGCGTGATGGATTTCTCAAGTGTGCGACGTATTCTCCTGTGGTCCATGTCGCAGATTGTTCTTTCAATGAGGAACGTCTCAAGGAAGGCATAGAGAAGGCTGACAAGGAAGGGGTGCGCTTGATTGTCTTTCCGGAACTCTGCATCACCGGCTACACCTGCGCGGACCTGTTCTTGCAGCAGGTTCTGCTCAATGGTGCCCTTTCAGCTTTGTCCGATTTGATTCTTTTCAGCCGTGGGTTTGATATGGTGATGGTCTTTGGCCTCCCTTTGTCCTTTGGTGGATATCTTTATAATTGTGCTGTAGTGGTGTACAACGGCAAGATTCTCGGGGTTGTTCCCAAGAGCAACATACCGAATTATCAGGAATTCTATGAACGGCGTTGGTTCTCTCCCGCTCCCGAGGGGGTGTCGATTGTTACCTTGTGCCGTCAGTTGTGCCCTTTCGGGGCTTCCTTGTTGTTTGCCTGTACCACGATGCGGGACTTTGTTCTGGGTGTCGAGGTTTGTGAGGATCTCTGGGTTCCTCTTTCCCCCTCTGTCAATTTGGCTTTGGCTGGAGCAACGGTTATAGTCAATCCAAGCGCCAGTGACGAGTTGGTGGGAAAGGCTCAGTATCGCGTTTCCTTGGTATCCAGCCAAAGCGGGAAGCTTGTATGTGGGTATATCTACTGTGATGCCGGTTTTGGGGAATCCTCAACCGACTTGGTGTTCGCCTCCCATAATCTCATCTGTGAGAACGGGACCGTGCTTGGCGAGCAATTTGCCCGAAGCGCCCAGTTGCTGGTTACTGAACTGGATGTGAACAAACTGGCATTGGAGCGGAAAAGAATGACCACCTTCAACCAACGGCATACCGCATGCACCACGGTTGAGTTTGCCCTGACGGCAAAAGATGTTCATCTTACTCGATTTGTCGACCGTTCTCCCTTTGTCCCAAGTGATGAAGCCACTCGCTTCACCCGATGCGAGACGATTCTTACGCTTCAGAGCCTGGGATTGCAGAAACGTCTCAGCCATGTCAAGGTAAAGGACGTGGTTGTCGGTTTGTCCGGTGGCTTGGATTCCACCTTGGCCTTGTTGGTGTGTGTCCGTTCCTTTGATGCCCTTAATCTGGACAGAAAGGGAATTCTCGCAGTTACCATGCCAGGTTTCGGGACCACTAAGAGGACCAGGGGCAATGCCACTGTCCTCGCCAATGCGTTAGGAGTGAGCTTGTACGAGGTGGATATATCCAAGGCCGTGCTTCAGCATTTCGCTGATATCGGGCAGGATGTGAATACGACCGACATCACCTATGAGAACAGCCAAGCCAGGGAAAGGACCCAGATACTGATGGATCTGGCGAACAAACGCAATGCCCTGGTCATTGGGACCGGGGACCTTTCTGAACTTGCCTTGGGATGGGCGACGTATAACGGGGATCATATGTCCATGTATGCCGTCAATTGCTCGGTACCGAAGACCTTGGTCCGCCACTTGGTGAGACATGTGGCAATGAAGGAGAACGAGGAGATCAAAAAGGTGTTGCTTGATGTCATTGACACTCCGGTCAGTCCTGAATTGCTTCCCGCTTCCTCCAATGGAACAATCAGCCAGATCACCGAGGATATTGTTGGCCCCTATGAGCTTCATGACTTTTTCCTGTACTATATGGTGCGGTGGGGTTTTGAGCCCAAGAAGATTTTTCGCTTGGCTTTGATCGCTTTCGAGGATGTTTACCAACCTGACTTTATTCTCAAATGGCTGAAAAACTATTATCGCCGCTTTTTCAGCCAGCAGTTCAAGCGTTCCTGTTTGCCAGACGGGCCAAAAGTTGGTTCGGTAACTCTTTCTCCTAGAGGTGATTGGAGGATGCCGAGTGATGCTTGTGCTACTCTTTGGATAGATCAAGTGGAAAAGATTTCTTTGTGAGATTTTTTTGTATCCTTTTTGTATAACTTTTGTTTTACTTTACGTAGGGAGAATTTGCACGAATGAGAAAAATGAAGCTTGGTACGGTATGTTTGCTCCTGATATGTAGTGTGGCACTTGGAGCACAATCTGTCAGCAATTTATCCCTAGGAGGAATTGGAGCCTATCATTTTCCTGGTTCGGGAGATTATTTCTCACAAATGCAGTCGGTTGACAATTGGCAGGTTGGGGGATCTTTGTCGTTCCGTCTTTCTGTGGTCCAGCTTGAAGTAATGTTTCTTCCCTCCTCGTATGATGATGCGACAACACAGTTGTCCACCTTGATGCTTGCGGGTGTATCCATTCCTCTTTCTTCTGTTTCCAGCTTGGAGTTTGGAATGGGTCCCGCCATTAAGATACTGATTCCCAAAAGCGGGAATGATGACAGTAGCCTGAGTTACCTCCTGGAGGATGGTTCCATAGCTTCTTCCAGCACGGACTTCGGCACCTTGTTCACTTGCAGCCAGCTGTTTTGGAAGGCCGGTCTCAGTGTCAAGCTCGGGAATTTTGGTTTGCATACTTCGTATCTTTGCCCGACGGATCTTACGTTTCATTCGTTGTTTTCCCAACCAAAGGCTCAGGATTTCTTCCTGTTTGATGAAGGAAGCCTGTGTGTGGCATTGACTTTCGATCTTTATTAAGGATAAACAGGGGTAACCATGAAAAAAATTCTAGCGTTACTTCTGGTTTTCTCCCTTAGTTGTTCCTTCCTTTTTGCCGAACAGTTCATTTCAATCGGTTTTGGTCCTTCTGCCCTTTATAATGTTTCATCTTCAAACTCCTTGGATGATTTGAAAAAGGTGAGCAATTATGATTTTGGTGCGGAGATGCGTGTCAAGATTATGCTGGTGAATTTCACCACCGCAGTCTTGCTCAACCCCCGGGTGGACAATGATTACGAGGTCTCTGTCCTGGTTACCGCCGGACTTGCTTTTGATTTTGGCAAATGCGTACGGCTTGGATTGGGCATTGGGCCCCGTTTCAAGGCGGTGATGGACCAAGAGGGGAAGGCTTGGGTAGTTAATTCGGAGAATGCTTTAGTTTTGGCGGATAATCTTATGGATATTCTCAGGAACTCACCTGTTTCCTATCGGGCCTCTCTGGATTATTTGGTAGGAAAGGTGAGCTTTGGTTTCACCTATCAGGTCGATAGTCAATTCAGGTTTAGAAGTTGGGAGGATATTAGGGATTTGGCGGATTTGGATTGGTCAACAGGAAAGGTTGGTATGACTGTCCTTTTTTCCTTGAGGTAAAATACTTGCGGGAAAACAAAATATAACATACACTATATGTAGATGGAAAGAGATTTATGAGAAAGGTTTATTTATTGAGAGGTAAAATTATGAAGAAAAAAGGTTTGCTGGTTGTTTTTTTAGTGCTTGTGTTGCTTTCTTCCACGCTTTCTGCTAAGGCGATTGGAATTAATGTCGGCGGTACTGCTCTTTACAATGTGAAGGCAGGGGAAATTTCTGGAACAAGTGGCTTTGCTGATATCAAGAATTATAACTTTGGGGCGGATGTCCGCGTGAAGTTGTTGGTATTCAATATCACCGCGATGGGCTTGTATAATGGCAAGACTACAATTGAAGACGTCAACATGCAGGAGATTTCTGGTCTGGTGACTGCGGGTTTGGCCTTTGATCTTGTGGATACGATTCGCATTGGTGTTGGCCTTGGACCACGCTTGAGAGCTTTGACCAGCGATTGGAAGACTTGGAAAGTCATGCAGGGAACGGAGACCGTGACTGCAAATAACTTCCAGGATGTATTTTTGAATGCTCCAATGACCTATAGGGCGACTGTTGACTTCCTTCTTGGTGGTATCGCTCTTGGGGTGAGCTATCAGGTTGATAGTACCTATACTTTCAAGGATTGGAAGAATGTGAAGAAGTTGACCGATATTGATTTGACAAGTGGCAAATTTGGTGCCTCCGTCATGTTCAACATCTAGGAGGGCGTTTCTTCAATCGACAAGCTTGGTCTTTACGACCAGGCTTTTTTTTGCCTTGTTGCCTTTTCTTTGGTGATGATTTCCGTTGTGTTTATGAAAAAATAATGGTAAGGTATGTTCGTGAATCAGGATAAAAGACCTTTGATCTGGGTGGCATTGATACTCATCCTTCTGGCTTTGCTTTGCCTTTCAATTATGATAGGACGTTATCCCATCGGTTTTTTTGACTTGTTCCGGATTCTTTTTTCCCGTATTGCACCTCTTGCAAGGACCTGGCCTGTGACCATGGAGAAAGTGGTGTTTGATATCAGATTGCCACGAATCCTCATGGCCGCTCTTGCAGGATGCTCCCTTGCTGTCGCGGGTTCCGCCTATCAAGGGGTGTTTCAGAACCCCATGGCGAGTCCTGACATCCTAGGGGCTTCCAATGGGGCCGCTTTCGGAGCTGCCCTGGCAATACTTTGGGGTCTCTCCCTTGAGGGCATTGTCCTGTTTTCTTTTACCTGCAGCCTGGTGGCGGTTGTCATGGTGTACCTCTTGTCCCGAAGGCTTCATACCCGCCGGACTACAGGCTTGATTCTTTGTGGTATCATGGTCGGTTCCTTGCTGAGTGCGGGAACCTCGTTCATTAAGCTTGTAGCTGATCCCACCAACGAATTGCCTGCCATAACCTATTGGCTTATGGGAAGTCTTTCCGGTGTCACCTGGAAGACTCTCCTTCACACTTTTCTGCCTTTGATGCTGGGTGTGGTCCCCCTGCTTTTGATTCGATGGAAGATTGATTTGCTGAGTCTCGGCGATGAGGAAGCCAGGGTGCTTGGCATGAATGTCGATCTGCTCAGGAAGATGGTGATATTTTGCTCGACTCTTGCCACCTCTGCCGTTATCGCCAACTGTGGTTTGATCGGATGGGTCGGTTTGGTTGTACCTCATTTGGCAAGAAGGCTGGTGGGCTCAAGTAATCGTCGGGTCTTGCCCGCCTCCGCACTGATGGGGGCTTCGTTTTTGGTGTTGGTTGATGATGTTTCCCGTAATCTTCTTTCAAGTGAGATTCCTATTGGGATTCTGACAGCTTTTATCGGTGCTCCTTTCTTCCTGTCCTTGATGTTGAGCAAGGAGAGCCACCAATGAGCATCGAGGTCAGGAATCTGCGGTTCGGTTATAAAAAGGATGAGGAGATCCTCCATGACATCGACTTTGCCGCCGCTGATGGAGAGATCACCACAATCATAGGACCCAACGGGGTGGGCAAGACCACCTTGTTCCGCTGCATCCTTGGTTTGGTTACCCCTCACTCAGGGACTGTTTTAGTCAATGGGCAGGATACGTGTCTTTGGTCGCATAAGAAATTCTCTTGCCAGGTGGCCTATGTGCCCCAGGCCTTTTATCCTACATTCAACTACAAATGCTTGGAAATGGTGTTGATGGGAGCCAATAACCGCATCGGGGCGTTTGGTACACCAGGATCGCGGGAAGTGGCGCAAGCGACAGAGTATATGAAAAGGCTGGGCATCGAGTATTTGAGTGACCGTCTGTTTCTGGAAGTCTCCGGAGGGGAGCGGCAATTGGTTCTTATTGTAAGAGCCCTCATGCAGAATGCGACCACTTTGCTTCTGGATGAACCGTCAGCGAATCTGGACTTTGGCAATCAGGCACGTGTTATGAAACAGATATCACTTTTGGCAGAGAGCGGATATTGTATTGTGCAGACCACCCATAATCCTGACCAGGCGTTTCTCTATTCCCAAAAGATCGCGGCTTTCAAAGAGGGGACTCTCTTTCAACAAGGAAAGCCACAAGAACTGATTAATGCGGATTTGATCAAGACGTTATACGGCATCGACACCCAAGTGGAGAGCCTGCTTGGCGATCGCATACGGGTGTGTGTGCCTCTTGAGATATTGAAAAGAGGAGAAGAAAAAGAATGAAAAGAATGAAAAGAATTCTGACGTGTATGGTGCTGGTCCTTCTGGTACTGGTCCCTTTGTTTGCCCAGCCTACCGTTGAACAGCAGAATGTGGTTGCTTCAGTGATCACTTTCACTGATGACTTGGGCCGGACGGTACAACTTCCATCCAAAATTGACAGGATGTTGCCTTCGGGCACTTTGGCGCAGTATGTGCTCTTTCCTCTCTGCCCGGATAAGATGATTGGGGTTGGGGTCAATTGGTCCGATTCGGCAAAAGGAATCATTGCGGACAAGTATCTCAATCTGCCTATGGTTGGTCAGATATATGGCAGCAAAGCCTCCTTCAACCTTGAACAAGTATTGAAACTGGATCCGCAGGTGGTCATCGATGTAGGAGAACGTAAAAGTGGAATGAGTGAGAACCTTGATAAGCTGCAGCAACAACTGGGGATTCCTATCATTCATATCGACGCCACCAATGCCACCATGGACAAGGCCTACGCGAGACTCGGGAACCTGCTTGGCTGTCCTGAGGAAGGAAAATTGCTTGGTGACTATTGCCGGACTGTGCTTGAAAGGACAAAAGCTATCGTGGGTTCCACTCCTGTGCAGGGTATATATGTCTTAGGCGCGAAGGGTGTGAATGTCCTTGCAAAAGGAAGCTACCAGAGTGAGTCGGTGGATATCCTGATGGATAATCTGGCTGTTTTGGAGAATCCTTCCTCCAAGGGGACCGGCAACGAAGTGGATATGGAGCGGATTCTCTCTTGGAATCCTCAATATGTCATTTTCTCGCATGATGCCCAGGATGTATATGCGCATGCGGCCACGGATTCCCTTTGGTCCCAGGTGGACGCCATCAAGGATGGTCATTTCTATCTGGCACCTAACACACCTCAGGACTGGTTGGGCAATCCTCCTTCAGTGAATCGCTTCCTTGGTCTTGTCTGGGCCGCCAAGATGCTCTATCCCCAGGCTGCCACCTATGACCTGTATGAGGAGATAGCCAAGTACTTCAAGTTGTTCTATCATGCGACAGTAAGCAAGGATCAGATACAGGCGATTATTCAGAAATAGTTTTTAATTTGCTTGCAAAGAGCCATTCAGGAGTGCCGTGGATGGCTCTCTTTATTTCATAGGTAAGTGAGTCCCTGTTTTCCACACTCAAAGAGAAAGCCAGGGATTTCCTTGTTTTTCTGACCGAGGAGAGAAAAGGTGTCTCCTTGTCCTTGACACATGCCATGGTCGGAATATCATCCTCAAGGGCCGAGAGCACCGCTTTCTGGAAAAGGGGGGAGCTGTTCTCCATAAATCCGATTTCGTCCATGATGCGGAGTTCTCCCTTTTCTTCAAGGATGGAACATCCCAGGGTATCGAATATGTTTGCTCTTGCAACTG
>Ga0265294_10007590_pt1 | contig 12813 bp, 15 predicted proteins | sample MunlanPumphouse3_FD_192504 | JGI IMG/M metagenome (GOLD analysis project Ga0265294, IMG submission 192504) | Groundwater microbial communities from a municipal landfill in Southern Ontario, Canada - Pumphouse #3 | ecosystem: Environmental > Aquatic > Deep subsurface > Groundwater | place... | reverse complement strand
TGATGCTATTATTGTTTGGGATTTTGCTGTTATTGAAATTGCAAAAAAAGAAAAAGTTCCTTTTATCATTTCTACTCAAGCTAATGTTTCTAATTACAAAACAGCTGAATTTTACAAAAAGCTAGGGGCAAAAAGAATTGTTCTTGCTAGAGAGATGACTCTAAAACAAGTTAAAGAGGTTAAAGACAAGGTTAATATAGAAATAGAAACATTTGTACATGGAGCCATGTGTGTTGCTATTTCTGGAAGATGTCTTCTTTCTTCTTACCTTTTTAATAAATCTTCTAACTGCGGTTCTTGTGCTCAGCCTTGTAGAAAATTATGGAAGTTAAGTGATGAAAAAGGAAACGAATTTGAAACTGAAGGTAAATATTTTTTAAACGCAAAAGATCTTTGTATGATTGAATTCATTCCCGAATTAATTAAAGCTGGAATAGATTCGTTTAAAATAGAAGGGAGGAGAAGGGATCCTAAATATATAGAAGTTACTGCTAGATGTTACAGGGAAGCAATTGATGCTTATTTTAATAAAACCTTTACCAAAGAAAAAGTTGAAGAATGGAAAAAACAATTAATAGAGGTATATAATCGAGGATTTTCTACTGGATTCTATTTTGGGACACCGGGAAAAGAAGGAATAAGCTACAATCAAGCTGATAATATTTCTAAATACGAAAAAGTTCTTGTAGGAAACGTTACTCATTACTATTCAAAAATTGGAGTAGCAGAAATTGAATTAAAACACAGAAACCTTTCTGTTGGAGAAAACATTCAAATCGAAGGAGAAAAAACATTCATCGAACAAAAAATTGAATCAATGCAAGTTGAGAATAAGGATGTTAAAAAAGGAAAGAAAGGGGAAGAAATCGCAATTAAAGTACAAGAAAAAGTATACAAGAATGATAATATATTTATTTTAAAAGAACGCATATGACCATAGAGCTCATCGTCTTAGTTTGTTTGGGATTAATAATGATTGGACTATTATTTATTTTTCTTCAAAAAATGAAAGAAGAAAGAGAGTTTTTGTTTAGACAATTTGATGCAAAGCAAGAAGTAATGGAAGAAAAGAAAGACTACATAAAAGAGCTAACTGATCAGATAAGAAGAGAGCTTGAAAAAAGTCAAAAAGAAATTGCTAGTTTAGAAAAAGATAGGATTGGAGAATTTAGTTCTTTGAAAACAATCCTTGAAGAACACAAAATATTAACTAAAGATTTAAAAGAATCTACTGACGGACTTAGAAGTGTTTTAACCAATAATCAAAAAAGAGGAAGGTACGGAGAAGAAATCGCCGAAGAGCTTTTAAACTCTGTTGGTTTTGTAAAAGGAGTAAACTATATTGCAAACACCGCTCAGGAAACTAATTCAAACCGTCCAGACTTTACTATTTTTTTACCAGACAAAACAAAAATCAATGTTGATGTAAAATTTCCTTTAAGCGCTCTTCTTAAATACGAAGAGTCAAAAGACAAACTAGAAAAAGAACGATACTTAAACGAATTCAAAAAAGACGTTAAAGAAAAGATAAAACAAGCTTCTTCTAGAGATTACATCAACCCAGAAGAAAAAACTGTTGACTTTGTTATTCTATTCATTCCAAACGAAATGATTTTTAGCTTTATCTACGACAAGCTCTATGATGTTTGGCAAGAGGCTATGAATAAAAAAGTTGTTCTTGCCGGACCATTTAGTTTTACCGCTATGATTAGAATGATTTTTCAATCTTACAAAAACTTTGTCTACCAAGAAAACCTATATGAAATTGTAAAATTGATAAAACTTTTTGAACAAGAATACGAAAAATACAACAGAGAATTTAATGTTCTTGGAGACAAGATATTAAGTGTCTCTAAGAAATACGACGAAGTGTCAATCACAAGAACAAAGAAAGTAAATCAAGTGATAGATAAAATAAAAGGAGAAAGTGTTTTAGAAAATAATGACGAAAGTAATAAATTAGAATGAACTTACAAAACTTAGAAAAAATAATAGAAAAAGAGCCAGCTTTTAGAAAGAAGCAAATTGAAAAAGCAATCTACCAAGAGCTAATTGATTCTTGGGATAAAGTAACCGTACTTTCTTTGAAACTAAGAGAAGAGTTAAAAAAAGAAACTTCTTTGGATATTAGTGCTCAATTCTTTGAAAGCAAAGATGTTAAAAGAGCAGTGATTACCTTAACAGACGGGCTTCAAATAGAAACTGTTTTAATGAGACACGAAGATAGAAACACTGTTTGTGTTTCTTCTCAGGTAGGATGTGCTCTTGGTTGTAAGTTCTGTGCTACAGGAAAATTAGGATTAAAAAGAAATTTAACTGCCGAAGAAATATTAGAACAAGTTTTAGTTTTTGAAAGAAAGGAGCCGATTAATAATATAGTTTTTATGGGAATGGGTGAACCTTTTTTAAACTACGAAAACGTAATGAAGGCGATAAGAATGCTGAATAATGAAAATGCTTTTAATATCGGAGCAAGACATATCTCAATCTCAACAGTAGGAATTATTGAGGGAATCAAAAAGCTAAGCAAGGAAGATTTACAAGTTAATTTAGCTATTTCTCTCCATGCACCAAACAATGCGCTAAGATCAAAAATAATGCCTGTGTCAAAAAAATATTCTTTAGAAGACGTTCTCAAGGCTACAAATAAATATATTGAGAAAACTAATAGAAAAGTAATGTTTGAATATACTTTAATCGATGATGTTAATGATTCAATTGATGAAGCTAGAGAATTAGCTAAGATTATGAGACACCCACTTTATTTAGTTAATTTAATTAAATACAATAATACTAAAGAATTTAAAGCTCCGTCAAAAGAAAAAATTGAAAACTTCAAAAACTATTTAATTAAAGGAGGAATCTACGTGACTGAAAGATTTAGATTCGGAGGAGATATTCACGCTGCTTGTGGACAGCTTTGTCTTAAAAAGTAAATTATGCTAAAATAGTAATATGAAAAAAGAAGTACAAGAAACAATAAAAAAATACGAAAAATACGCCCAAGAAAAAGGTTTTAAATTAAACCCAGACAAACAAGTGGTTGAAAATATTGTTGAGTTGCTTCTTAAAAAAGAAAAAACTTTGGGGGCAAGATATTGTCCTTGCAGAAGATTAAGCGAAGATAAAGAAAAGAACAAAGAAATAATTTGTCCTTGTAAATTTCATTTAGAAGAAATTGAAAAAAATGGACAATGTCATTGTTTTTTATTTGTTAAATAAATAAGATGAAAAAACAAACAATTTTACTTAAGCTAACAGGAGAATTATTTAGAGATAAGAATCGAGCCATATCTCTTTTAGCGGCTAAAGAAATAGCTGAAAAAATAATTACCTTAAAAAAGAAAGGAATAAACCTTGCTATTGTTATTGGTGGGGGAAATATCTTTAGAGGAAGAGAGGTAGGTGCTGAAAAGTTCGATAGAGCTGTAGCAGATAATATGGGGATGCTTGCAACTATTATCAACGGACTAGCCCTTCAAGAATCTCTTGAGGGAATGGGTGCAGAAACAAGAATGCTAACTGCAATTGAAATGCCTAAAATAGCTGAACCATTCTTTAGAAGAAAAGCTTTAAGTCATTTAAAAAAAGACCGCATTGTTATTTTTTCGGGAGGAACAGGAAATCCCTTTTTTACAACTGACACCGCTGCTGTATTGAGAGCTTGCGAAATCAATGCTGATTACATTTTAAAAGCAACTGATGTTGATGGAATTTACGACAAGGATCCAGATAATCACAAAGAAGCTAAAAAGTTCAAAACTATTTCTTTCCAGGAAGTAATCGAAAAGAACTTAAAAGTTATGGATTCAACTGCTTTTACTTTATGTAGAGATAATAAGATACCTTTAATTGTTTTCAACCTCAAACATTTAGAAAAGATAGAAGATATTTTAAAGAATAAAATTGGAACTTTAGTAAAATAAATTTATGAGTGATTATTACAACCCAAGAAGAACAACGGGGTTATTTAACCCTAAGTCAAAAGAACCTTTCAAACTAAGTAGATCTAAAATTGATTTATTTGTTGAGTGTCCTCAATGTTTCTATTTAGATAGAAGATTAGGAACAGGAAGACCTCCTGGCTTTCCTTTCAACCTAAACAATGCTGTTGATACTTTACTTAAAAAAGAATTTGACCTTTTAAGAAAAGAAGGTAGCCCACATCCATTGTTTGAAGAATTTGGAATCGACGCCATTCCTTTTGCTCACAAAAAATTAGATGATTTTAGAAATACCTTTATCGGCGTACAATACCTTCACGAACCTTCTAATTTTTTAGTCTTTGGTGGAGTTGATGATTTATGGATTAATCCCGAAGGGCAAGTTATTGTTGTAGATTACAAAGCAACGGCAAAGGATGGAGAAGTTAATCTTGATGCAGAATGGCAAAATGGATATAAAAGACAAATGGAAGTTTATCAGTGGCTAGTAAGACATAACGGATTTGAGGTTTCTGACACTGGATACTTTTTGTACTGCAATGGTGATGTTGGACAGCCAAAGTTCGATGCCAAATTAGAATTTAAAATGAAGATTATTCCATACACTGGCGATACTTCTTGGATTGAACCAAAACTAATGGAAATGAAAGAATGTTTAATGAAAGATGAAATTCCAGAAATGAATCCTAGCTGTGATTATTGTAAGTATAGAAAAGAAGTTGTTGTTTCGAAAATAAAATTTGAAAAAGAACATAAAAAATAATAGTAAAATTAAATTCGCTTAAAGGGCGAATTTAAGTTTTTAAAATGTATAAAGAAATACTAAAAAATAATATTTTTACTGTCTCCGAATATATAGAATTTTTAAATAATTTTCTAGAAGGATGTGAAGCCAAAATAGAAGGGGAAGTAAGTCAAGTTAAAAAAAGTAGCAAAGGACACGTTTATTTTTCTCTTAAGGATAAGAATGGAAGTATCTTAGATTGTGTTGTTTGGAATTATTACTACCGTCTTTGTGGTATTAATTTAGAGGAAGGAATGAATATAATTGTAGGAGGAACTCCTAATGTTTATGCACCTTCTGGAAGGTTGAGTTTTAAAGCTTCAACAATTGAACTTATGGGGGAGGGAGCTCTTAAAAAACAATACTTGGAATTAAAAAACAAATTAGAAAAAGAAGGTGTTTTTGATAGAGAATTAGAATTGAAAAAATATCCTAAAAAGATAGGAATTATTACTTCTAAATACGGAGCTGTTATTCAAGACTTTTTAAATAATCTAGGAAGATATAATTTTAAAATTAAATTCATTGATTCAAGAGTAGAGGGCTCAGAAGCAATAGAAGATTTAATTTCTGCCATCAAAACTTTCAAAAAAGAGGATCTTGATTGTCTTGTCGTTATGAGAGGAGGTGGCTCAAAAAACTCTTTCGATGTTTTTAATAACGAAACTGTTATTAGGGAAATAATTGATTTCCCTTGTTCTGTTATTTCTGGATTGGGGCATCACGAAGACGAGCCACTTTTTGCTTTAGCTTCAGATTATTCAGTCTCTACTCCAACCGCAGCCGCAGAACTTTTAAATTCTTCTTGGGATAAAATTATTTACGAACTTAAAAATCAAGAACAATATATTTTTGAAAAATACAAAGACCTTCTAACTAATATAAATTACAAAATAGAAAAAGCGGTTAATAGTTTTTCTATCATCGAGAATGAAATTAAAAACAAAAATATTTTTCTCGATAATCTACAAACCAACTTAGTTAATAGTTTTTCTTCTATTGTTAAGGAAACTAAAAACAAAATTGATTATTTAGAAAAAGGAATTAATTACAATAATCCGAATCGACAACTGAAAATGGGTTATTCTATTATTAGAAAAAACAATACAATAATTAAAAGTATTAACTGTATTAACGAGAACGACCTGATTGACTTAGAGGTTCTCGATGGTATAATTAAATCAAAAGTATATGACAAAAAAAGAAAATAACAATTTAGGAGAATTAATAGATAATCTTTCGAAAATTTCTGATTGGTTTGAATCTCAAGAAGAAATTGATATTGAGGTAGGACTTCAAAAAATAAAAGAAGCCACTACTTTAATTAAAGAAAGTAAAAAAAGATTAAAAGAAGTCGAAAACGAATTCGAAGAAATTAAAAAAGAAATATAAAAATATGGACTTAACAGATCAAAATTTCGAAGAAACTATTTTAAAAGCAAACAAACCAGTTGTGGTTGATTTTTGGGCTAATTGGTGTCCTCCTTGCAAAAAGTTAGGACCAATACTTGAAAAGGTAGCTGAAGACTATAAAGAAAAAATTACTGTTTACAAGGTAAACGTTGATGAGAATCCAACCCTAAGCCAAACTTTTAAAATTGAAGTGATACCAACTGTTGTTCTTTTTAAGGAAAATGAGGCTAAAGCTGGCTTTGTAGGTTTTAGAGAGGAAGAGGATATTAAGAGCTGGATAGATCAAAACATTTAAGAAAAACTTACAACATCTTTAGAACAATTTTCAAGGTTGTTTTTGGTATATAATTATGATATAAAAAAGGGAAGAATCTTATGAACACAAAAATATCAAAAGAAATAATAATAGTATTTACTTTGTGCCTTGGTTTTGGGGCCGGTTTTTTTATAAACCAGCAATTAAATGAAAAACTATATACTGATTTATATACACAAGACACTATAAACTTTTCTTTACTTGGAGAGGTTTGGAGGAATATAAACGAAAACTTTGTCTTTGAAGATAATATCAACACAGAAGCAATGGTTTATGGCGCTATTAAAGGATTTGTTTCTGCCTTAGATGACCCTTACACTTCTTTTTATGACCCAGAAGAGGCAGAGATATTCCAAAAAGACTTAGAAGGAACTTTTGATGGAATCGGAATTCAAATTGCTGAAAAAGATGGAAAAATTAAAGTTATAGCTCCTATTAAAAATACTCCTGCCGAAAAAGCAGGAATATTAGCTGGAGATACTATTCTAAAAGTAAACGAAGAAGATGTTTCTAATATATCAATTGACAAAATCGTTGAGAAAATAAGAGGAGATAATGGAACAATGGTTGCGTTAATTGTAGATAGAGACAATGAGGAAAAAACCTTTAATATTAAAAGGGAGACTATCGTCGTTCCTAGTTCTGAGCTTGAATTTGTTGATGGAATCGCTCACTTATCCCTCTTCCAGTTCTCAGAAACAACATCAAGAGATGTAAAGCTACAAGTAAACGAGATTTTGCAAACAAGCAACGTGAAAGGAATCATTCTTGATTTGAGAAATAATCCAGGAGGGCTTGTAAGCGAAGCAAAAAACGTCGCTTCTTTCTTCCTTGAAAAAGACAAAAAAATAGTCAAAGAATGTGATAAGGAAAACGAATGTACATGGCTTTTATCAGACGGTCCTGGAAAGTTGGCTAATTACCCAATAGTCATTCTTATTAATCAAGGAACTGCTTCGGCTGCAGAGATTTTAACTGGAGCACTAGAAGCTAATCTAGAAAACGTAACCCTTGTTGGGGACACTTCCTTTGGAAAAGGACTTGTACAAAGAGTTGTTTATCTAGGAGACGGCTCAATTCTTAAAATTACCACAGAGGAATGGTATACTCCAAATGATGAAAAAATTAATGCTGTCGGAATAGAACCTGATATTAAAATAGAGATAACAAAAGAAGACGTTGAAGAAGGAAAAGATCCTCAAATTGAAAAAGCAAAAGAATTAATTAATAATTAAAACAATAAAGATATGTTAGTACTACTAATTGAAAACGTAAAAAATTTAGGAAAGAAAAACGAAATTAAAAATGTTAGTGATGGATATGCTAGTAACTTCCTTTTTGTTAAGAAATTAGCAATCAAAGCTACCCCAGAATTAGTTCAGAAAGCAAAAGCAGCGGAAACTTTAGAGAAAGAGAGACAGAAAAAAGAAGCAGAAAATATCAAAGAACAAGCTAAGAAAATTAACGACAAAAGATTTATCATTAAAGTTAAGGCAGGAGAAGAAGGACAATTATTCGAAGCTGTTTCAGCAATAAAAATTGCTGAGAAAATTAACCAAAACGGATTCAGTGTTGATGCAAAGCAAATAATCATAAACGAACCGATTAAAAAAGTAGGAGAACACAAAGCAATTGTAAAATTTAACGCAGAGCTAGAGTCTACAGTAAACATAATAATAGATAAAGAATAAATAATATCATTATGACTAAATACATCTTTATTGGTGGAGGGGTTATGTCTTCGGTTGGTAAGGGGATTACAACAGCCTCTATTGGAAAAGTTTTGCAATCAAGAGGATATACCGTGACTGCAGTAAAAATTGATCCATACATAAACGTTGATGCTGGAACAATGAATCCTATCGAACACGGGGAAGTTTTTGTAACAAATGATGGAACTGAATGTGATCAAGATATTGGTAACTACGAAAGATTTTTAAATTTAGATCTTTCTAAAGATAACTATATGACAACTGGTCTTGTTTACCTTTCTGTTATCCAAAAAGAAAGAAATCTAGAATTCAACGGAAGATGTGTTGAAGTTGTACCCGATATACCAAACGAAGTTATTTCAAGAATCAAAAAAGTAGAAGAAATAACAAAAGCTGATTTTATTTTAATTGAAATTGGAGGAACTGTCGGTGAATACCAAAACATGCTTTTCTTAGAAGCTGCTCGTATCATGAAGCTTCAAGAACCTGAAAATGTATTATTCGCCCTTGTGAGCTATTTGCCAATTCCATCTGTTGTTGGAGAAATGAAAACTAAACCTACTCAGACAGCAGTAAGAACTTTAAATAGTGCCGGTATTCAGCCCGACCTTATTTTTGGAAGATCTAGCAGACCTCTTGATGAGCCAAGAAAGAAAAAGATTTCTATTTTTTGTAATTTAAGGGAAGAATATATTTTTTCTTCTCCAGACGTAGAATCTATTTACCAAATTCCTGTTAATTTTGAAGAAGAGGGCTTGGGTGATAAAATTTTAGAAAAGTTTGGAATTAAAGAAAAAGCACACGATTTAACAGAATGGAAAAATTTAGTTGAAAGAATTAAAAACGTAAAAGAAGAAGTTAGTATAGGGGTTATTGGAAAATACTTCGAAACAGGGGAGTTTAACCTAATGGATTCATATATTTCTGTCATCGAAGCTATTAAACATGCTGGATGGAACGAAAACGTTAAACCAAAAATTACTTGGTTATCGTCTTCAAAATATGAGAATGGAGAAAACCTAGAAGAGCTTGATGCTTTCGACGCCATTATCGTTCCTGGAGGTTTTGGAACAAGAGGAACTGAAGGAAAGATAAAGGTAATTGAATATGCCAGAAATAAAAATATTCCTTTCTTGGGATTGTGTCTTGGTCTTCAATTATCTGTTATTGAGTATGCTAGAAATGTTTGTGGGATAAAAGACGCCACTTCTAGAGAGTTTGATGAAAATGGAAACAATCTAGTAATTGACATAATGGAGGAGCAAAAAGAACTTCTAAGAAATAATAACTATGGTGGAACGATGAGACTTGGCTCTTGGGATTGCAACATTAAAAAAGATACTTTAGCTTACAGTCTTTACGGAGCAGAAGATATCACAGAAAGACACAGGCATAGATATGAAGTTAATAACGATTATAGAAATATTCTAGAGGAAAAAGGACTAGTTTTTTCAGGAATAAACAGAGATAAAGATCTTATAGAAATAATCGAATTAAAAAACCATCCATACTTCATTGCTTGTCAATTTCACCCAGAGTTAAAATCAAAACCATTAAGCGTCCACCCTTTATTCGTTGGATTAATTAAAGCCGGTATAAAAAGAAAAGGAGGACTTTAAAAGTCCACCCATTTAAAAAGACTTCTTATTAAAGAAGTCTTTTTTTTATTTTACGTTAACAACTTTGGCTATTCTTTGAGATCCATCAAAGTTTTTCTTTTGCCTTGTAGTAAATTCAACAACACCTTCTTTCATAGAATAGATACTGTAATCTTTACCAACCTTTACATTCTTTCCTGGCAAAAATTTAGTTCCTCTTTGACGAAGAATAATATCACCTGTTTTTACCTTTTCTCCACCGAAAAGTTTAACCCCTAAATATTGTGGCTGTGAATCTCTTCCTAATTTGGTTGTTCCTGAAGCTTTGGTCTTTGACATTTTTGTTGTAAACTGATTTAATATGTTTAGAAGATATTAAAAAACAGCATTAAAATTTATATGAAAATCATAGCAAAAATTAAGTTTTTTGTCAAAACATATGAAAAAGAAATCATTCTATTTGTAGCCGTTTTCTTAATCTCATTCCTATCCTTTGCTATAGGATATTTATCAGCCAAAGAAAGTTGCAAAGAACCTATTAAAATAGAAAAAATTAATCATGAACTTACAACACCTAGTAATCATTCCTGACGGGAACAGACGTTGGGCTAAGAAAAGACTTTTGGATCCTACTATGGGGCATCAAAAAGGAATGGAAAAATTCGAGAAACTCTACGAAACAATAGTAGAAATGAAAATACCTTATTTCTCTTTTTGGGGAGCTTCTTACGACAATTTAACCAAGAGAAGTGAAATCGAAATCCAAGGACTACTTAATCTTTTTCATTCAGAATTCAAAAAACTCTTAAACGATGAAAGAATTATGGAGAAAGGGATAAAAATTGACGTTATTGGAAGATGGCAAGAAATTTTTTCAAAGGAAACGAAAGACATTATTAATGAATGTATTGAAAAAACTAAAAGCAACAAAGAGCTTCACTTAACCTTTTTATTAGCCTATAATGGAAATCATGAAATGGTTCACGCCATTAAACAAATAAAAGAAAAGAATCTTGATGTTACTGAAGAAAATATAAAAAATAATCTTTGGACCAAGAATCTTCCGCCAGTAGATTTTGTTATTAGAACTGGCGTTGATGAAGACCTTCATAATTCAGCTGGCTTTATGATGTGGGACACTGCATACTCTCAACTATATTTCACAAAAACTCTTTTTCCAGACCTTGATAAAGAAGAGCTAGAAAAATCAATAGATAATTTCAATTTAAGAGAAAGAAGATATGGCAAGTAACATTAAAAAAAGAATTTTCGTTGGTATTAATTTAGACGAAGACGACAAACAAAAATTGGTTCGGATACAGAACAGCATTTCTCGTTATTTTCCTGAAAATGACCCAATTGTTTGGACAAAGAAAGAAAATTTACACATAACAGTTTTCTTTGTTGGTTTTGTTTACGATACAGATTTGTTCGATATTTTAAATCAAGTAGAAAAAGCCGCCAAAGGATTTAAACCTTTTTTCCTTAAATTTAACGAAATAGATTTTATGCCAAGAGGAGATAACAAGAAAATGGTTTGGGTTTTTGGAAAACAAAATAAAGGACTAGAAGGTATTAGGCAGAAAATAAAACAAAACCTTTTGGAAACAGAAAGAGAGGTTGAGTCGTTTACTCCACACATAACCATGGGAAGGATCACTCAATGGGTTTTGAGAAAAATAGAAAAAGAAGAAATCCCTAATATTAACGATGAGATACCAATCAATTTTGAAATCTTAGTTGACTCAATAGATATTATGGAAAGTGAACTTAGAAAAGGAGGTGCAAAATATACAATTTTAAAAAATATAAAACTATGAGAATATATTTTATTGGAATAGGCGGAATAGGTATCTCCGCCCTGGCTAAATATTATTTAAAGAAAGGAAATGAAGTTTTTGGTTCAGATGTCTCTGGAAACGACATTATCGAAAAGCTTCTAAAAGAAGGTTGTCATATTAATATTGGGCCTCAAAAAAAAGAAAACCTAACAGAAAATCTTGACCTCGTAATCTATACTCCTGCTGTAAACGAAAGAAACGAAGAATTCACAGAAGCAAAAAGAAGGGGAATAAAACTTTTAAGTTATCCAGAAGCTTTAGGAGAATTTTCGAATAATTTGTTCACTCTTGCCGTCTCTGGAACCCATGGAAAATCTACAACGACAACCATGCTTTCTTTCATATTAATAGAAGCTGGACTAGACCCAACAGTTATCGTAGGAACAAAAGTAAAAGAATTTGGAGATAGTAATTTAAGAATAGGAAATTCAAAATATCTTGTTATCGAAGCCTGCGAGTATGAGAACTCTTTTTTACACTATCATCCACAAATTTCTCTTATAATGAATATTGAAGCAGATCATTTAGACTATTTTAAAAATATTGAAAATATTAATAATAGTTTTAAGCAATTTGCAGCGCAATCTGAAAAAGTTATTATTCAAAACGAGTTAGATAGTGTTATAGAACACAAAAATAAAATTGTTTTCAATAAAGAAGATGCAGAGATATTAAATAATATCCTACAAGTCCCTGGTCAGTTCAATAAAATTAATGCGTTTCATGCCCTTAAAGCAGCCAGAGAGCTCGGCATTGATGACGAAGTATCATTTAGAGCTCTTGCTAAGTTTAAAGGCACTTGGAGGAGAATGGACATAGATGACCAATCTTTTGATTTTACTATTATTAATGATTATGGACATCATCCGACAGCCATTAAGGTTACCTTAGAAGCAATACGAGAAAAATATCCAACTCAAAAAATCTATTGTTTATATCAACCACATCAATACGAGCGAACTTTTAATCTTTTTGATGCTTTTGTTGGCGCTTTTCAAAAAAGCTTAGATAAGAATTATATCGATGAATTGCTTATTTATCCAATCTACACAGTAGAAGCCAGAGAGTCTGAAGAAATTAAAAGCAAGGTAAGCTCAGAAAAAGTGGTCCTAGCGGTTAATAGAGAAAAATGTCTTTTTATAAAGGATTTTGAAAGCACAAAAGAATTTATCGAAAAAAACCTAAAAAAGAATGATGTTTTAGTA
>Ga0265294_10007589_pt1 | contig 12813 bp, 9 predicted proteins | sample MunlanPumphouse3_FD_192504 | JGI IMG/M metagenome (GOLD analysis project Ga0265294, IMG submission 192504) | Groundwater microbial communities from a municipal landfill in Southern Ontario, Canada - Pumphouse #3 | ecosystem: Environmental > Aquatic > Deep subsurface > Groundwater | place... | reverse complement strand
AACCAGCGACACTCCAGCTTGTTTGCCTTCATTGTGAATAGCGTTGATAACTCGGTTAAGATGAACCGTTGCTTCGGCATGCACAGTTATACAATCACTACCACAGGCGGCAAAATCTGCTATATACCGTTCTGGCTTCTCAATCATGAGATGGGTATCGAAGATTAAAGAAGAGAGTGGCCGTAAATCTTCAATAAACTTAGGACCGAACGAAATATTTGGAACAAACATACCGTCCATAACGTCTAAGTGGAGCCATTGGGCTGTTGTCTCTTCTACTAGACTAACGGCTTCACCAGCACGAGAAAAATTTGCCGCTAGAATTGATGGCGCTACAATACAACGTGGTTCTGTTTTCATACCCATAGTTGTACCAGAAACACGGTGTTTTGGAAAGCATCTCTCGGTGATAATGTAATCGGCTTATTGCATAGTATAGGCGTATATGCTATTATATTTAAGCAACTTGGAACATTTCTCATCGTCCAACACCTGAGCTTATGGGGGTCCACACCGTTAGGATGCAGAGCTCGGGCTGTTTGTTATTTGTTCCAAATACATGTTTTTTCAAGGGAGCCACCATGAACGAAGACAACATTAAAACCCTACTCACTGAAGAAAAGTGGACTAGGACTACCATTGCTAATTATACTATTCCTAACTTTCAGGAACTCGATGTGATCTTAAATCAGATTGAGAATCCTGAAGAGATGGCTGAAGTTAAAAAGACCTGTGACGACTACATGGAAAAAAATAAGAACAGTATTATAGCTATGTATCTTTCGGGAGCCATAGCCTTACGCAGACGTTCTTTAGATTATGGAAATATTACTTCACTGATTGAAATGTTCAACGAAAACAAGAAATATAATTTAGTTGAATTTTTAAGTCAGAAAATTTTGGAACGCTTTGAAGATAAATATGTGCTTCGTCTACTTGCTGCCAGTTATGAAAAACAAAATCGGGAAGATGACAAATTCGCATTATATGAACGATTAGTTAAGGTTGATTACGACGAAACTGATCTTCTTTTAGCTATTGCCGACCGTTACATCTCTAAAAATGACAAAGAAAAAGCGCTGCTCTTTTATAAAAAAGCATTACAACGCTTTTTGAATGCCCAAAATTTACCAGCGGTGAAAGATGTCTGGACAATTCTATTAAAAATGATTCCAGAAGAATTTGCCTATTTATTGGGCTTAGCACAACGAGTTGCTTCCCATTTTCAGGGAGAACGCATCACTCAAATGCTCTCTCAACTGTATGAAGTTGCCATCCTTAAAGAAGATTGGGAAAAAGGGATCACCGTTCTCAAAACTATGCTAGAAGGAGATCCTAATTCAGAATGGGCACGCGAACAACTTGTGGCATGTTACCGCCAAAAATATAAAAATCACAGTCGCCTAGAGACTTGTATTGAAATTTCGAATCTAACTAAATCGTACCGCGATGTCCATTCAGCAATCGATGATTTTGAAAAAAACATCGCCTTCGATAAAGGCTCATTTGTTTTTCATAAAACATGGAGCATCGGACGTATTAGAGAATTATCGCATGAAAATGTAGTGATAGATTTTGCTTCAAAGCGGAATCATACTATGTCTTTAAGTATGGCTTTTAGCTCATTGCAAGTTCTACCCAGGCACCATATTTGGGTTTTAAAGAGTGTGTTCCCAAAAGAAAAATTAACTGAAAAGTTTAAAAATGACATCCCTTGGGCCTTACGAACTCTTATTGCCAGCAATAACAATGCTTCAACTCTTAAAGAGATGAAGGCTGAAATAGTTCCCTCCATTTTACCCACTAAAGAGTGGACCAAATGGCAAACCAATGCCAAGAAGGTCCTTATGAACGACCCCCTTATTGGTTTTTTACCCAGTGACCCAGAGGTATACACTCTGCGCGAAACTCCCATTTCTTATGAGGAAAAATCGCTTGGAATCTTCCGCAATGAGAAAAGATTTTACCAAAAAATACGCATTGTGCGAGAATTTCTGCTCACCGGGGATCCTGAATCTGAATTCTTTATGGAAATGGTACAATACTTTAAGGATCAGTGTACTACCTACCAACAGGTAAATGACCAAGTAATATCTAGTTTCCTCTTTGTCGATTATCTTTGTGATAAGTATCCTTTCCTTGAAAGACCAAATCTTGATTTCAAACATCTCTACGGCCTTATCGATAGCATCCCAAAAACCTTTGGTAAGATAGATGACTCAGAACTAAAGAAATTATTTATCGATAACGTGGTTGCTGTTGAAGATTCTGATTATGTCGATAAAGTGCTCATTGCCCTCTATCCCCACTACCTCACTAGTTATATTATGGATACACTTCGTGAACAGGGCAAACTAAAAGTTATTGAAGATATGTTTAAAAACGCAGCACGCAATTATCGTGAAAATGCCGATTTGTTTACCTATCTTTCACGTACCTATGACCGCAAATACTGGGAAAAGAAAATGAAGGTTCCCTTTGAAGCACTTCTTACCAGTCAATTACAGTTACTCGATTTTGCTTTTAATGCCATTGATGCGAAAAAGGCTACCACCGATAACCGGAAAATAGCTAAGACTTTAACTACTATTATATTTGAAGAACGCCAAATATTCGATTTTTTGAAAACTGCAAATGAAGGTGCAGCGCAGCGGATCAACTTTATTGTCCAGAGGATGCAAGGTTTAGATATTGCAAAAAAAATAGAAGTAAAACATGCAATTCTAGAAAAATATCCCGACTTTGTATTCTTGGGAGAAGAAGAAGTCCATGCAGAATTAGTTTCCAGTGGCCTCTTAGTTACCCTGACTAAACTACTGGAAAAGCAGAATGAACTTGATCGAATTATGAATAAAGAGATTCCCGAAAACTCTAAGGAAATCGGGGCAGCTCTTTCTTTAGGTGATTTACGAGAAAATTCAGAATATAAAGCAGCTAAAGAAAAACAAGGTATTCTAAACAATACCATGATGCGCCTCACAGATGAAATTTCTCGAGCAACTGTGGTTTCACAAGAAAATGTGGACCCAACTAGAGTCTCATTTGGAACTGAAGTAACGTTACGTAACAATATTACAGAACAAAAAGAAATTTACCGTATATTCGGTCCCTGGGAATCAGACCCTAATGAAAATACGATTAGTTACTTAGCTCCTTTCGGTAACAAACTGCTCAATCATAAAGTTGATGAACGATTCGAATTTGAGATTAATGAACGAGCCTATGATTACACAGTGCTGAGTATAAAAGCCCTGCCCTTCTAACTACTGCATACAGAGAGAACGTTGTTAATTCAACGTTCTTTTTGTAAAAAGGCTTGAATAAAGTCCACACCAAAAATTTTATATGAAACTAGTGTAATACCCACCGCAGCACTATATAATGCTGCTAAGATAGCAGCATTACGGATGGTGCTACCTGAGTGCCACCAAGTTGGATCACTATAACGCACATAGAGCAAAGCCAATACCGCCAAAGGGATATTAACGAGGAGCAATTTCCCCATCTTTCTAAAAAGTTGTCGATGCTCTATCGTAAACTGTTTAGTTCGTAACAACACTATCCATAAAATAAGAGCCCCCACACTGAAAGCTATCGTATTGGCAATGCTAAGAGCTTGAGAGCCGAAACCTAGGCTCAAAGCGCCCCACATACACCCGATATCTACAAAAGTTACAAATATTCCTAATCCTAATGCTGTTTTATAATTTCCGGTGGAAAAACAGACTCGTTGTAGAAAACTGTACCAAGCTACTACTGGCATCCCCAAGGCAAAATAGAATAAGATTGCACCTGTTTCTTGACTATTTGCTAAGGTAAAGCGTCCGCTTTGCAATAGGACGGCTGTTGTTTCATTGCGCAATATTACCAGCGTCACAGCTGCTGGGATCAAAAATGTAGCAATGTATGTTAAACCTTGGCTAACCAAAGTTCCTAACTCTTTTTTTTCACGACGATAATAAGCTACGACCATAGCTGGAAAAAACACAGTTGCAATCGCTGCATAGAAAATTCCATACGGAGCTTGCCAGATAATAATAGCATTGGTAAAAGCGGTAACACTCCCTTCAGAGAGTGAAGAGGCAAAAAAGAAAGCTACTTGTTGCGCTACGATAGCGCTAAGGGCTGTGAGCGTCACAGGGGCCCATGATCGCATTACTCGTTTAAAATCTGGATTAGAGAAATTCCAAGATAGGGTAAGACGATAGCCAAAGGTGCGTAGACGAAGCCACGTCACGAAAGCTTGCACTCCCCCACCCACAACAACTCCTAATGCCATCGAGAAAGCTCCTAGTTTTTTATGGGTTAAATAGATACTGCATATGACTGAAATAGAAAAAAGTAAAGGAGCAGCACTGGCGGTAAAGAACGAACCATGGCTGTGCAGCACACCACCATATAACGCTGCCAAGGAAATTGCACCAAGAAAGATCATAAAATAGACTAACAATTGACTCGAAAGGTGAACTTGACTGGGTGATGAGAAATCACTTAAAAAAAGGATGAGAGGTTCTCTAAATAACCAGGTAACAACGATTAAAAAGAGGGAGATGCTCAGTTGGAACGCCTGCATATTCGCTAGCAATTTTTTTGAGGTTCTAATATCTCCATGCTCTTGAGTAATAACGGCGGTAAAAACTGGGATATAAGCACTACTCATAGCTCCTTCAGCAAAGAGTTTACGAAAGTTATTAGGAATATTAAAGGTAAAATTTATGATATCTGCAACACCAGTAGCCCCAAAAATAGTGGCAATTGCCCGTGCTTTTATAATACCAAGCAGACGGGATAAAAATGTACAAGACATAATGAGTACTGAATTTTTAGCCACTTTTTGGGTAACTTTATTTTCCATAATACCGACTCAGGTACTCATTTTTAAATTGTGAGAAACGGTCCTCCTGAATTGCTAAACGCACTTTTTGCATGAGATCATACAGGTAGGTAAGATTATGTTCGGTGGCCAACATACCACCTAACATCTCACGAGCTTTAAAGAGGTGGCGCAGATAGCCACGTGAATATTGCACGCAGGCTGTGCAAGTACATCCTTCAGATAGTGGGCCCATGTCGAATTCATGTACAGCTTTTTTCATTTGAATCATCCCATCATCGGTAAAAACGGCACCGTTACGAGCCGAGCGCGTAGCCAGCACACAATCAAAGAGGTCAATGCCATTGGCAACAGCATCAAGAATGTAGTCAGGAGTCCCAATACCCATCACATAGCGAGGTCGATCAGAGGGTAAATATTGGGTTGTGTAAGCTAGGTAATCGGAAAATTGGGCAGGACTCTCCCCTACCGACAATCCCCCAATAGCAATCCCAGGAAAATCGATTTCTGCAATTGTTAAGGCACTCTCCTTTCGTAATTCTTCATAGAAATTACCTTGGACGATCCCAAAAAGTTTCCCTTCAAAACCCTCTAACGTTTTCCAGTGATTAAAAGAGCGTCTGGCCCAATTGTGGGTGATCTGGCAAGCTTCGCGTGCTTTATAATAGGTAATATCTGGAGGCGTACAAACATCGAGACACATAAGAATATCACTACCAATTATGTGTTGAATGTCGATGACTTTCTCGGGGGTAAAATGGTGGCGAGAACCATCAATATGACTTTGAAACGTCACGCCATCTTCTTTAATTTTGCGTAATTGGGAAAGAGAAAATATTTGAAACCCCCCACTGTCGGTGAGAATATTATTATTCCAACTCATAAACTTGTGCAAACCACCAAATTTCTGCAATACCTCAATTCCGGGACGTAAATATAAGTGGTAGGTATTTCCTAAAATAAGATTATACCCAATATCACTCACGCTTGAGTGATACATACCCTTCACGGTACCGTTAGTACCAACTGGCATAAAAGCTGGTGTGTTCACAAGACCATGGGGTAAAGCAACTCTGCCACAACGGGCTAAACTGTTGGCATCTTGATGTGTTTTTGTAAATATTTTTTCCATAGTATCTATATCCTTCTACTTACCAATAAAATAATTGAAATTATTACTAAAATTCCCATCGGCGCTAATGGACCCAAAGCAGGTGCGATGAGACCTTGCTTAGCGAAAATCATACTCAACATCTGCATAACAAAAAAGACCACCGCAATCGATAAACTAGAAAGAATACTGAGTATGAGGACGTTCTTGCGCCAAGTAAAGAGAGTCGAGCAGGAAATTAAGATAAGAATTAAGGGACTGATGTTTCCAAAAACACGTGAAGCTAAATCGGAAGCGTAATCTGCATATTGTGTAGCATTCATCATCTTAATCCTTTGCACATACCGCAGAGCTCCCTCTAGTTCCATAGTGGTAATATCGGCTGTCAAATTCCTAAATAAAGCTGGTTCCATGGTAATAGCTTCGTTATGGTATGCATCATGCCGTATGACCTGTAAAACCGAACCATCTTCTGCAATCAAATACTGCGTGGCGTCTTTAAAAACCCAATAATTTCCATTGAATGTTCCGCTGGCTGCGTCGATGCGGGTTTGTAATCGATTTTGAGCATCGACTATTACCAAAATAACAGAAGTAACTCTAGGTCCATCTTCATTATAATGGCGGGCATAAATAATATAATTCCCCTCAGGTGATTGTAGCGTAATATTACGATTTTCTAATACTTGTTGCTGGCCTAATTTAGCTCGACTAATAATGCCTTTCTCCCGTAATGCAGGGATAGCAACATATTCTGAAAATATAAACTGAAAACCTGTGAGCAAGATGCCAAAGATTAAGATGGGGGTAATGATCCGTTGAAAAGAGTATCCAATATTAGAAAGAATGATCATCTCGTTGTTCGCATGAAGCATCGCGAGAACATAGGTCGTCGAAAACAATGCAGCAGGGCCGAGAGCATAACAGATTGCTTGCGGTAGGTATAAAAGGGTCAAGCGCCCTATTTCACGATAACTCAAGCTATGTGAAATATATTGATCAAGATGAGAAAAAATATCAAATAGGACTAAAACCAGTGCTATTAATAAAACTGAATTAAAAACGAGTTTAGTAATTGAACCAACTATATAGCGATCTAGGTGTTTCATAGCCGCCTCTTGGCTAAGAGTAATAGCGTAGCAGCCAAAGCAATAATTAAATTAGGGGCCCAGATCAGATAACCTGGATTTATTGTGACATCTAAAATTTTGGTTTGGGCAAAAAAGAGAAGGAACCAATAGCTACTAGCAACTAATAAGCTCAAACCAAAGCCAAACAAGCGGCCATGTTTTAAGCGGAGAAAGGAGAGAGGAAAGGTAATAAAAACTAATATAAAACAGCTTGCCGATAAAGCAATTTTCTTGTGTAATTCTGCCCAATAATATTGTAAATAAAAATTTTGATCTTTTTTCTTTTCTAAAGAAGCAATCTCCCGTTCTACATCAAGTATTTGCTGAACTAGCGAATTATCAGCTGGAAGCTCCCGTAATAATTGGGCTCGTTGCTCTTGTAACGTACGCATTGCACTGATTTTTGTACTTTTAGACTGCTCTAAATCTTGTTTCCGCACTGCAATAGAAGCTAGTAAATCTCGCGTGCTGAGTTGGGATGGTGTTACATCACTAAAGCGAGCTATTTGATTACTAAAATCAAGATAATAGGTCATCTTTTCGGCATCGGCTAAAGTAAAACTCTCAACTGAACTACTTTCAGCTTTTAATATGACAGGATTGGATACATCCAGTCGATACAAAAATGAATTTAAATCAATGAGGGTCACCTCACCTTCAGAAGCGGTAATAACCTGACTTTCAGCAGTATCGATAAGCACCAGAGTCTTTATCACAGTTCCCTTGACCTCTCCGGTCACCAAAATAATATCTCCGATTTGGTTAACAGCATAGGACTCAATTTCCATCGTAGGTAAATCACGCAATAACTCAGCATATAAAACCTTAAAACGCTGGTGACTCCAAGGAAGCATCACATCAGCAACGAAAAAGGTGAGAAAAGCCAAAAGAAGAGCCATAAAGGCAATAATTTCAAACATGCGTCGTAATGAAATACCCACAGTACGCAGAGCTAAAATTTCATTGCGTGCCGACAAGTCCCCAATAACCATTGAAGCTGCACTTAATGTAGAAAAGGGGATGGTGTAGAGTAAAATTTGGGGGACCGATAAAGCAACTAACTGCAACACTGACCAAAGATTAACATTCTTAAGTAAGATTTTTTGGGCAAATAATAATAATTGATTGATGAAGAAGATAAAAAAGAAAAAAAGGAACGCTACTAAAAGCGAGAGGAGAAACTCACGTAGCACATAGCCACGTAAGATAGTGAATGTGGAGATCCGCCGTTCCTCCTCCATTAATTATACTCCTGTCGAACCAAACCCTCGTTCACCTCGCTCTGTCTCAGTACTGGTCTCTACTTGGATAAATTGACCCTGTAAAACCGGTGCAAGCACTAATTGAGCGATGCGTTCTCCGTGAGAAATGGTAAACGATTCTTTGCCGTGATTAATAAGAATAATCTTAACTTCCCCACGGTAATCGCTGTCGATAGTACCAGGACTGTTGAGTACTGTTACACCAAACTTGGCTGCAAGGCCACTTCGTGGCCGTACCTGCCCTTCAAAACCCGGAGGTATTTCTAGTACTAGACCGGTTGGAACCACAGCGATACCGCCATGAGGATCGAGTGTGATCGTATCAGGAAGGCAGGCACATAAATCAGCCCCTGCGGCTCCTTTTGTTGCATACAATGGTAAAGAAGCCGACTCCTTAACGACCACACGAACCTTCATCTTATTTCGATTCCTTTTCTTCTAAAGCATCAACATAGCTAAGATTCAAACGACCCATGCGGTCGATCTCCATTAATTTGACAGGAATCACCTGATTAACACTTAACACATCATTTACATTATTGACGCGGGTTTTGGCTAATTTACTAATGTGACATAACCCCTCTTTACCTGGTAGGATTTCAATAAAAGCACCAAAATCCATAATTCTCTTAACTGTACCAGTATAAATACGTCCAACTTCAGGCTCTTCTACGATCGATTTTACTAAATCTAGTGCTTTTTGAGCGCTACTACTATTTTTTCCAAAAATGGTCACAGTACCGTCATTTTCAATATTTATTTCAGCTCCGGTCTGTTCGGCAATACCTTTGATCGTCTTACCACCAGTACCAATAACAGCACCAATCTTGTCTTCATCAACTTTCATGGTAAGAATTTTGGGAGCATATTCTGAAATTTCTTCTCTTGAAGTAGCCAGAGTCTGATTCATAATATTTAAGATATGTAACCGACCTTTTTTAGCCTGGGCAAGAGCTTTTGTCATAATCTCATGGGTAACACCAGCAATCTTAATATCCATTTGAAAAGCGGTTATACCATCTTTTGTCCCTGCAACCTTAAAGTCCATGTCACCAAGGTGATCTTCTTCACCGAGAATATCACTCAGTACTACATATTTATTATAATCAGCACCTTCAGTAATTAGTCCCATCGCAATTCCTGCTACAGGCTCCTTAATCTTAATTCCAGCATCCATCAGGGCAAGACTCCCTCCACAAACGGAAGCCATAGAAGAAGAACCATTTGATTCCAACACTTCAGAGACTATGCGGATGGTATAGGGAAATTCTGTCTTAGTCGGTAAAATATGTTCTAAGGCGCGCTGGGCGAGATGTCCATGACCAATTTCTCGTCGGCCGGTACCAAGTCGTCCTGTTTCTCCAACACTGAAAGGGGGGAAATTATAGTGCAACATAAAATTATTAAAATGTTTCTCACTATCGATAGTATCAAACATTTGTTCATCGCTTGCAGAACCTAATGTTGCAGTAGCTAAACTTTGCGTTTCACCACGAGTAAATAATGCACTGCCGTGAGTCCGAGGCAGTATACCTACTTCACAACTAATCGGACGAATTTCATCCGCTTTGCGTCCATCAGTGCGTACCCCATCATTAAGGATTGAATCGCGTAAAATAGTATATTCAAGCTCTTCAAACATACCAGAAACCTTTTCTGGCATCCCACTCTCTTCGATGGCATCTTCAAATTTCTCTATGACTTCCTCTTTTACAGCCGCCAGAGCAGCATAACGAGCCATTTTACCTTTAACAAAACTAGCTTTTTTATATAATGGATAGGCAAACTTTCGAATGGGTTCTAAAAAGGAGAGATCTTCTTTAATTTCAAGGACGGGCAATTTTTCTTTACCAGCTAAGGCTACCAACTCTTTTTGCAGACGACATACATCGGCAATAACAGGTTGGGCTGTGGCAATAGCTTCCAACATCATCTCTTCAGAGACTTGTTTAGCGCCTCCTTCAACCATGGTAATACCATCTTCAGTTCCAGAGACAATAATTTCTAATTCGGCGTTATCAATTTGGTCGAACGTGGGGTTTACCACATACGTACCATCAATATAAGCTACACGAACTGCAGCAGTCGGGCCATTAAAAGGGATATCACTAATTGAAACGGCTGCCGAGGCGGCAATCATAGCAATGATATCGGGTGGATTTACCATATCGGTACTCACCACGGTGGGAACTATTTGAATTTCACGGCCAAAGGCGATATCAAATAAAGGGCGCATGGGACGGTCAATTAACCGTGAAACGAGAATCTCTTTATCTTTAGGGCGTCCTTCTCGCTTAAGAAAGCCGCCTGGTATTTTTCCAGCTGCATAATATTTTTCATTGTATTCAACCTGTAACGGTACGTAATCAAGTGGCGAATCTGGCATTCGCCCAGCACATGCCGTTGCGAGAACTGCACTGCCCTCATAATAAGCATAGACAGCGCCATTGGCCTGTTTAGCCATTTTTCCGGTTTCTAGCACTAATTCGCCAGAACCAATTTTCATTTTTACTGTTTTAATCATAATTTCCTACTTCTTTTGTTCTTTTCTTTTACTAAAGCAATTCGCTAAAAAAGGAAACAGCCTCAATCCTCTTTGTAGAGGCAGAGGCTGATCCGTATTAGCACATACTACTCTCAATTATTTTCTCAACCCTAACTTCTGAATAAGTTCACGGTATTGATTTACATCATTATTACGGACATAGCGGAGCAATCGGCGACGAGCACCTACCATTTTAAGCAAACCACGGCGTCCGGCGTGATCTTTGGGATACTTTTTAAAATGATCCTGCAGATCTTTAATACGTGCAGTAAGTAATGCAATCTGCACTTCAGCAGAACCAGTGTTAGTTGCTTCTCCGCCAAATTCAGTTACGATTTGAGCTTTCATTTCTTTTGTCAACATACTTACGTTAACTCCTTTACAAATTGTAAATTATCATATCGTTCAGTTCTATCCAAACTAGTTGACAAACTACCCGGCTTTGAAGCAGCTTTGCTGGTTAACGTAAGAAACTCTTCGTTAAGATTAGCAATCATCCTCCATTGGGACCCATTTGCCATAACTAATACGGTCTCATACACTCCTGGTGGCGGCAGAAGTTGTACAAACGAACTAAGCGAAAAACGCAGGGGATATTCGCTTTTCTTGGAAGGTATATGGGCCAAGTCAACCGAATAATGCCTGCCGAGCTGTGCCATTACTTCTGACACCTTGCCCTCAGAAAGAGATATTCGCACCAATGAACTACTGTCTGGTGTCCCGTCGGGTAACCGATACATCTCAGGAACACAAACCTGGGCTCTCTGAGCATATTTAGGAACAATACGTCGTAATTCCTCAACACCTGTGTCGGCATGAGAGCCACAACGGAAATTTTCCCCAACAACAATAGCCCGAACATCAAACATTGCACAACAGCGGGCGATAAACTCCTCTCCTGTCAGTTTACTGAAATCAGGAGAAAAGTCAATCACAACTAAATAATCAACTCCAAGTTCAGAAAAGAAATCGGTACTTTGGCGTAGACTCATTAAGGGTTGTTTAAAGGGATTACGCCCCATCATAGTTTTGGGATTTTGAGCAAATGTAATAACTACAACCTTTCCGTCAACCTCGTTTTTAGCTAAGGTAACCGTTTGAGCAATAATCCGTTGATGCCCAATATGTATCCCATCATAGACTCCAATTGAAAGCGCCGAAGGAATATTTTTCAGAACACGTGATCTATATAATTGGTCAAAATCATATATTTCCACCACTACATCTCCATACAAGGTAAGGAATATACTTTATTTGGCACACCTTCTGTATTGAGGCCAACAATTGCCAATAACGTATGTTGTAAATCAAAAACAAGAGCATATCTATCTTTATCCGTTACCTTTGACTCTATAATAGCATCTTTTAAAGGAAGATTGCCATATCTTAGCCGCATAGCGGCAGAGGGACTAACTACCAGACTGCCCATATGGTTTAATAGCCTCAGTCTTTCCACACTGGTATCACTGTGGGCAATTAGAGCCTCCTGAGACTCAACATCGATTGCCGAATCAAGGTAAAAAGGACCAATGGCAGTTCGTTTTAAGGCACTTACATGCCCCCTTGAATTACAAGAAAGGGCAATGTCGCGGGCTAAAGAACGAATATAGGTTCCCTTTGAACAATGGACAGCTAAAGTCAAAAAAGGTGGTTTCCAGTCCAAGATCTCTGTTTTATAGATAGTTACCTGTCGCGGTGGAACTTCAAAGTCTTGCCCAGAACGAGCTAACGCATGGGCGCGTTTACCATCAATATGAATGGCAGAATAATGAGGGGGTGTTTGTTGAATAGGTCCTTGAAATTCCTTGGCGATGACCTGCTCAATCTGGGCTAACGTGGGAATAGGACCCTCTTTGACAATCTCACCTTCCGGATCTAAAGTACTAGTTTCACTCCCAAAACAAATCGTTGCGATATATTTTTTATCAAGA
>Ga0265294_10007588_pt1 | contig 12814 bp, 11 predicted proteins | sample MunlanPumphouse3_FD_192504 | JGI IMG/M metagenome (GOLD analysis project Ga0265294, IMG submission 192504) | Groundwater microbial communities from a municipal landfill in Southern Ontario, Canada - Pumphouse #3 | ecosystem: Environmental > Aquatic > Deep subsurface > Groundwater | place... | reverse complement strand
TTGGAGCGGCTAGTTATGTGCCACTCTTTGAAACTCTTTTTCAAGCCGGATCAACTCTTCGTATAATTTCACGGTCGGCTCCAGAAAGGAGCGGTGGGGATATCTGTCGGTTGGTTTGGAAGCTGCAGGAGCAGACGCGTGGGGCGTGGTTGCAGTCGGAGGTTTAACTGCAGATATGGCGGCGGGTGTGGGGCAAAATACCGTTTGGTCAGAAAAATATTTCAGTCCCTCTACGGTGACGCCCAAGGCGTAGGAGATTTTTGGCAGTTTGGCCTCGTCAATCTTCTCTTTCTGCTCCATTTTGGAGACTGCCTGTTTGGAGACACCCAGCTTCCTGCCTAATTCAGACTGGGTCATTCCCTGCAGACGGCGTATCCGCTCAATATTCCTACCCAAATGCAATACATTCCTGGAGGCATTCGTTTCCATAAGATGCTTTATGATTCATTGAACTACTTATCGTCAAAATTCATCCTGTGTATCAGGATCTCAATCTGTTCCCGATCACGATGCAATTGTCACGCGTGGAACGCAACAATTATGTCAATTTAATCCTGATTTTCAGGAATCCAGCCTTTTTTGCTGATCGCGCAAATAAATGTCCTTACAATGCGGCAAACTGATCCAGGGGGTACTTGCGGAGTGATTGACCCAAAACCTTGATAAAAAATGCAAAATAAATTCTATTGATTGCCGTTTCTCAGCAATTCATTTTTCTCCCGTTCACTCTGTAACAATCGCTCATACAGTTCCACTATTTTGTCCAAGGGGTTAATTTGCTGCGCAAATGAGACTGAGGCATTATCCCGTTGAGCAATCGATGTAGAGGATCCCTGCTCAAAAGTGTTTTCCCGGATGTTACTGATATTATAAATCGCTCTTTCCACATCAAAATCGCGGATTATTTCGGGAGATACGCCCAGTACACCGGCAATACGGGTCAACATATCATCCTCAATCTCTTCTTGCTGCTCGATCTTCGAAACCTCTGCCTGGCTAATCCCCAGATCAGATGCCAATGCTTCCTGCTTCATGCCAAAATACATCCGTACCCTCTGCACATTGCGGCCGATATGTCTTCCGTTTAATTTTTCAGTTGGTTCAGCAATCATTTTGTTCAAGTTTTTGGGGTGAATATTTCAGGCAAAAATAGTAAAATTCAGCCGGTAATCGGGAAAAACAATCAAAATTCTATTGATGCGGCCTTCTCAGACTGGAACTTGCTTGTACGCTTTCACGACCAATGTGGCAAACATCGTTCAATATCCTGTTGGAATTGATCCCTTCATCTCGGGGATCAATAAGCAATCGCGGATTGAATACAGGCAGTCAGTAGGCGAACGGACTGCCGATGCCATTCTGATGGATGACCGAGTTCCGGATCATCGACATCCGCTTCAACCGGCTGCGTAACTCTATCGACATATATTAAGAGATTTTATATAAATAAAATTATTAAAATAATTTATAATAAATTTGTTTAATTCTCTAAAAGTAAATATATTTGTGCCAGTTAATATAAAAATATAATATTACTTATTCCTGATCATCTGCAAATATAGAATTTATATGCATGAAAAACAATCACATAGAGGGTACATATTTTTTAACCAAAAGAGCCACGCATGCACACGCATCTTTCAGAATCTATTTCATGGGGATGCTTTTTTCCGGATGGGGGAATATGCGGTATAACCAATAAATTACATATTGCATATGCTTCGGGTAATTCTTGCCTCAATCGTTCTGACTGTTTCTGTTCACGGGAAGGATATGACTGTCAATCGTTCCGACGATGGTGGAAATGTGTGGTATGTGTCCAGCTTTGGCGCGAAAGGAGACGGCGTAAACAAGGATACCGAATCGCTGCAGCATGCAATTGACCACTGTGCCGGTGAAGGAGGGGGAGTCGTGGCTTTCTCGAAGGGCACCTACCTTACAGGAACACTCTTTTTGAAAAGCAATGTACATCTATTGCTGGAAGAAGGAGCAGAAATAAGGGGCAGTCAAGATAAAAGGGATTACATTCCCCTTCCTCAGAGGAATCATCTGAAGGAAAACTATTTTCTGATCTTTGCAGAAAATGCCAAAAACATTTCAATTACGGGCACGGGAATCATTAACGGATGCGGGGATACCTTCTGGGAAGAGGAGATGCTTTCCGAGTACGTCCGGAAACCCGGAGAGTGGAGACCCAGTGGCATGGTCGGATTTGTGAATTGCACAGAGATCTCTCTTCAGCGCTTGTCTCTGATCAACTCTCCCTGCTATACGGTTTGGGTAATGGGTTGCGACGATGTGGGCATTGACCGGATGATCATTCGGAACCACACGGATGGGCCGAATACCGATGGCATTGATATCGATTGTTGCCGGAGGGTGAGAATCACCAACTGCATCATCGAAGGAGGGGATGATGCCATCGCCATAAAAAGCGACAGCGGCCGCTTTGGTGAAGTACGACCCTGTGAAGAGATATTCGTTTCCGGGTGCATCCTGAGCTCCCCTCCTGCATGCGGAATAAGGGTGGGATACGAAGGCGATTCGCCTATTCGTAACTGTCTCTTTACAAACCTGAGCATTCATGATTCCCATCATGGGATCAATGTAATCAGCGTACTGCCTGATCCGGCTTATCCCTCTGCCATATACGAAGGGACAAAAATTGAGCATATCCGTTTCAATCAAATCCGGATGGAACGGATCATACAACCCATCTACATGTGGATGGGGAATGAAAAACCGCACCTACCCTTCCTGGGATACATGAGAGACATCCATATTGCTGATGTCAGCGCTGTCAATTGCGGGAACAGCTTCATTGGCAGCACGCTCCCCGGGAATAGCATTGAAGGGGTTTTTATAGACCACGTGCAGGTAATGGCAGGGGGGGATGCACCTGCTGTTTGCTATGCCAATGTGTGGGGAAGCCGTCACCCCTCTCTCCTCTATATCCACAACGTGAAAGGTTTGCGTTTAAAGCGCCTTTCACTCTGTATCGCTCCCGACTTGAAAAATTGGCAACATAAACTGCTCCTGGAAGATATAGGGGAACTCATCTGTAACGATCAGATTACTCCAAAACCATAACTTAATCAATATAAACCAGTCTTTAATTTAATGATTTAAAAAAATGAAAAGATTCAATTTCCCGGCTGTGCGATATCTCGCCTTGTTCGCAATGTGCATGATATCGCTGAGCATGATTGCTCAAAATATTACCCTGAAAGGGAATATTACTGATTCTAAGAATGAACCGTTGATTGGTGTAACGGTGATTGTAAAAGGAACCAACAATGGTACTGTTACGGACGTCAATGGAAATTATGTGCTGAACAATGTGCCGCCTGCAGGCAAGATCGAGGTGTCATACGTTGGAACCATTAAACAGATTATCCCGATCAATAACAGGCATCAGATCGATGTCGTTTTACTCGACGACACAGAGCTGCTCGATGAGGTGGTGGTGACGGCACTCGGCATCAAGCGTGATAAAAAGGCACTTGGCTATGCAATGCAGGAGATCAAAACGGACGGAATGACGGAATTGCGCTCGGAAAGTGTTGCTAACATGCTCCAGGGTAAAATAGCAGGTGTGCAGATTAATCAATCCACAACCGGTATGGGTGGGTCGACCCGTGTGGTGTTAAGGGGTACCAGTTCTCTGAGTGGCGCCAACCAGCCTTTGTGGGTCGTGGATGGTATTCCTGTCAGCGACAATCAGTCCGGTACCGCTAACCAGTGGGGTGGCGTTGATTATTCGGGTGCTGCATCTGAAATCAATCCCGAAAATATCGCAAGCATCTCCGTGTTGAAGGGTGCCAATGCCGCGGCCATGTACGGCTCCCGTGCACAGAACGGCGCCATCATCGTTACCACCAAGTCCGGTCAGAGCGGGGCTTTGAAACTTGAGTACAACGGAAATGTAAACTTCAGTCAGGTTTATAATGCATATAGTTATCAGAATGAATATGGTCAGGGATCCAACGGGACGTTCGCTTCCAGTGCCAAAGGCAGCTGGGGACCTAAAATGGACGGATCGGTGACGGTCAGAAACTGGAGGAATGAATTCTATGGCAACAGTGAGTATGCGGACTATGCTCTTCTGCCGCAGGATGATTATATCAAAGATTTTTACAGGGTCGGTGCCAACTACAACAATACACTGACCGCTTCCGGGGGTAGTGAAAACCTGGTGGCTCGTTTTTCTTTTTCCGACTCACGGAATCAGGGAATCACGCCGAATCATTCTTTGAATCGCCAGTATTATGATCTGAATACCCAGTTTTACAGCAGTTTTATTGACCTGGGCGTAAAGGTGAACTATATGATTCAGCGTGCTTCCAACCGTCCTGCCCAGGGTGAATACGGTGTGATGAAGACCCTGATCAACATGCCCCGCAGTATCAGGCTCGTTGATCTAAAAAATCCGGTCAGTCCCGGTGGGTACATCGTAAACTGGACCGGTCCCAATAATGAATACCTAAACCCCTATGCCCTCACCCTCCCGGCCAATGGAAACAGCGATGAGAGAAACAGGCTCACGGCCATGACGCATATGAATGTGAAATTTACCGACTTTTTAAAGCTCACGGGACGGGTAGGGATCGACTGGTACAATGATAAGATCAGAAATTATACAACCTATATCCAGACATCCACGACGGCCAATAATAACCAGTATTCCAATACCCAGGCTACCAACGAGGAGTTTAATGCAGACCTTATCCTCAACTATACCAAACAGTTTGATCACTTCGATATCACGGCCAACCTCGGCACGGCAGCAACTTATTATAAATGGAATAACCTGTCGGGATCATCCGGTATGTTCAATATCCCCTATTTGATTGCCCTGGCCAACGGCCGAAATCAGACAGTATCGGAGAGCTACTCCAAGAAAAGAGTGAATTCCGTGTTTGGGAATGCGTCGTTTGGATACAGAGGAATGGTTTATTTGGATATGACCGCCAGAAATGACTGGTCTTCAACGCTTCCCCCTGATAACTGGTCATATTTCTACCCCTCAGTCAGTTTGTCCGGACTTGTTTCTCAGATGGTCACTCTTCCCAGTCAGATCACTTTCCTGAAAGTGAGGGGGTCATGGGCAAAAGTAGGAAATGATACAAGGCCCTATATCCTGCACCATGTGTACAATCTGGGAAAAACGAACGGAGATATTCTTACTGCCGCCACCTCTTCCATTTTCCCGCTCTACAATCTCAAACCGGAGGAAACAAACTCTACCGAGTTCGGAGTGGAGATGAGAATGTTCGATAGCCGGTTGGGACTGGACGCTACCTACTATCATTCCAATACCATCAACCAGATACTCAACGTGAGCATGCCCGGATCATCCGGTTATGAGTATAAAAGCATCAATGCTGGGAAAATGACCAGCAATGGATGGGAGGTGATGCTCACCGGAACGCCGCTTCTTACAAAAGATTGGACCTGGGATCTCACCCTCAACTGGGGAATGAACCGCACCGAATGTGTTGAGCTGGATCCCTCGCTGAAGCGCTTCGTGATAGGTGAAACACGCGTAGGCAAAGTGGTGGTGGATGAAGGCGGTCGTTTCGGCGATATTGTATCCAAAGTGTACAAACGGAATGAAGAGGGTCGGATCCTGATTGGTGACAATGGCATGCCGATCACTGAAACAGAACAGGTACTCGGGAACATGACCCCCGATTGGACAGGATCACTGGGATCTTCGCTGAAATACAGAAACATCTCTTTTCATCTGCTTGCCGATGGACGCAAGGGAGGGGATTTTATTTCAACGACCGATATGTATGCACGCACTGCAGGCACATCTTCCAAAACACTGGAGGGTAGGAACGGAATGGTGGTCAGCGGCATTGTCCAGTCTACCGGAAAGGAAAATACCAAAACCGTGAATGCGGAGGATTATTACGCAAGCATCGGTGGCGCATACGGAGTGGGGGAAGAATTCCTGTATGACGCTTCCTATATCAAGTTGCGGGAACTCTCATTCGGTTACACCTTCCCTGCCGCATGGCTGCAAAATGTGCCGGTCAGCAGTGTGAAACTCTCGATTGTGGGAAGGGATCTCTTCTACATATACAAAAATGCACCGGTAAATCCGGAAGGCTCTTTCTCCCGTGAAGATTATGCGCAGGCGTTTGAGTATGCTTCTTTACCCCCGACACGATCTTTCGGGTTCTCACTTAATGTTAAATTTTAATCAACGATACGAAAATGAAAAAGTTTATAAAATATATGGCCATTATGGGAGGATTACTCCTTCTGATACCGAATTGTACCGGGGAATTTGAGCAAATGAATCAAAATCCACTTGCAGCCAAGGAGGTGAGTCCTGCCCTGATCCTTCCCAAAATGCTCGATTACGGGTTTAACTGCCGTGCCTGGGAATATCAGGTAGGTGACAACCTGCACACGAACCTTTATGCTCAGTACTTAGCCAATACCGCCTCTTATTTTCCTTCTGATCGTTACGAATGGAAGGATGGATGGGTGAAGGATGGTTTCTGGCGCTCTTACTATGTCTATCTTTCCAAGAATCTGAATGAAGTGAAACAGATGATTGGTCATCATCCCGAATATGACAACATGTTCCAGGTGATGCGCATCCTCTCCGTTATGGGTGCGGCACGCACGACCGATTGTTTTGGTGATGTCCCTTACTTCGAGGCAGGACAGGGTATTATTGAACCCAAATATGATGCCCAGAAGGATATTTATTACGATATCTTTAAGGAGTTGACAGAGGCTGTCGCCGCGCTTAAGACGAACAAAGCAAATCAAAACACCTACGGAAGCCAGGATATTCTGTTTGGCGGAGATTTGACAAAATGGATCAAACTGGCCAACTCCCTGCGCCTTCGTTATGCGTTGAGACTGTCGTTTGTGGATCCGGGAAAAGCGAAGGCAGAAGGAGAGTCTGCATTGAAAGAAACATTGATGACCAGTAATGCGGATAACGCGGGCATCAAGAATAGCCAGGCCAATGCCGGACATTCTCTCTGGACCATCAGCTTCTGGAACGAGTTCAGGGTGAGCAAAACCATGATAGATATCATGCTGGGAGAGAGTGCGGTGAGCGATCCCCGTCTGCCTCTTTGGTTTAGTCAAACACAGAGTTATGCATACGGCACCGGTAATGTACAATATCAGGGTGTTCCCAACGGGCTGCCCGCCTCTGAGCTGACAGAACCGCAATTTGCGGCAGTGAATAACTCATGTGTCTGGGGGTTGTATGTCTATCCCGATTGGAACCAGCATCCCAAAGGAAGTGTCAAAGAGGGTACCGTACCTTCGGGAACCATCGTTAAGCCTCAGGTGATCATGAATTATGCCGAGGTGTGTTTCCTGAAAGCAGAGGCTGCCTTGAGAAACTGGAGTGGCGCCGGTGATGCAAAGCAGCATTACGAGGAAGGAATCAAAGCCTCTTTTGCCGAAGCAAGGGAGAAAGTGGATGCTTCCCTCTATACCACTGCGAATGACGATGCCTATATCCAGGGCGGAGCTGTCAAATGGATCAGCTCAAATGATTTTGAGTCGAAGCTGAAACAGATCATCACCCAGAAATGGATTGCGATCTACCCCAATGGCACGGAAGCTTGGACGGAGTTCCGCAGGACCGGGTACCCCGAATTCACTCCCGTTGTGCAGAGCGATCTCGATCTAATCAAAAAAGGAGAATTTATCAAGAAGTTTCGTTACATAGATGATGAGAAAAATCTAAACGGATATTCTAAAGAATCTTCTTTGAACAATGGAAAAGGTGATGGACAAAATGTCCGTGTATGGTGGGATACCGGCCGTTATAAATAATCATTGATTCACAATCAGATAGGATCTGAATATAAAAAATAGTATCTTTACTCCTGAATCTAGGACTATTCAGTGCAAGTTGTGGTTTTTCTTCACTTGTACTGAATAGTTTCTTGCGGATTGTATCATTCGCAATGTCTTTAAAAACAATTAATAAGATGAAACATCAATTTGCATTTTTGTTGGTATTGGCTGCCTTTTTGTTTGCCTGCCAAGCGAGAGAGAACCAGTCAGAGAAAACTACTGTGCCGGAAAACAGTGCACTCAGTCAAGATTTTTTTGATCCGGAAAAAGAGGGTTATGCCCTATGTTGGGAAGATCAGTTTAACGGATCGGCTTTAGACACCGCAAAGTGGAGAATAAGAGGAACAGGGCCGCGTCGCATCGGATATAACGATCCCTCGATGGTGTCCGTAAGCGATGGCTGCCTGAATCTGATGTATGACATCAAAAAAGACAGTATCATGGGGAGTGCCGTCGGCACATTTGAAACATTCAATACGACGTATGGCTATTTTGAATGCCGTGCCCGGCTACAAAAAGGAATGGGGCCCTGGGCCGCTTTCTGGATGCAGTCTCCCCTGATCGCACAGGGCGAAGATCCGGCCACTTTTGGTGCTGAGATTGATATCTTTGAATATTTCAAAGAATTGGGAGAAGACCACATGACGCATTGCGTGCATTGGGCGTATGGGCCGAATCAGAAGAGTGTTGGCCGGCTCGACAGTGATTACAGCGGGCTCTCTGAAGGATTTCATACTTTTGGTCTGGAATGGACACCGGAGAAGTATACCTTTTTTATCAACGGGCTCAAGTTTCATGAAATAGATGAGGGGATATCTCATATCGACCAATACATGATTCTGAGCATGGAGATACCGTCAACACTGGAGGGAATTAAGAATGCCTGTGCCCCCGATACTTTTATGGTTGACTATGTAAAAGTCTATCAGAAGCAGTAATTTCTGCCGATCAGTTTGTAACGGTTCTGTTGTTCTCATGAGAGCAAATACAGCAGAGCGGCATCGCCATGGAGGGATTTTAGAAAAAATAATTTGAACAATTTCGGTTCTGAGTTGTCTTTTTACTATAGACGAACCCAAAATGGCGGATGCCGTTACCGGTTTTCGCGGACAAATTATATGTTATGCTGCGCACCATTATTTTTGATGAACAGAACAAACCAAACAAACAGGAGAAACAGCAGCTGGCCGATTTCCTTCACGACCAGCTGGAACAGTACGGAGATCCCAAAAATCAGATCGAGAGAGCCATTGATTACTCCTTGAAGGAGTGTGACTCGTTCGGCGGCTTTGTGATGCTGCTGAAGGAGGAAGAGTCATTGCGCGCAGCGGTGGTGATCAACCGCACCGGCATGGACGGATATATCCCGGAGAACATCCTGGTTTATATTGCGGTGGATCGCAACAGCCGGGGGAGGGGGCTCGGAAGGAAGCTGATGACACAGGCTATTGCGCATGCCGAGGGAGATATTGCCCTCCATGTAGAGGCGCATAACCCGGCAAAGAAGTTATATGAGCAACTGGGATTCACCAACCCTTATCTGGAGATGAGGCTAAAAAAGAGCAAGGGATGGCTGAATTGATCATTGAAACAGAGAAGATCCGGGAGAATATCCGTACACTGAGCGATTACTTCCAACAGAAGGGAATCGACTGGAGCCTGATTACCAAGGTTTTCTCCGGCGACAAAGAATTTCTGAAGCAGATCCTTACCGACGAAGTGATCAGCAAGATCAACTCGGTGGGGGACTCCAGGCTCATCAGCCTCAAAAACCTTAAGGCGGTGAATCCTGCTATGCGCACCATCTACATCAAACCGCCGGCAGCGATCTACGCCGAGGAGGTGGTGCAATATGCCGATATCTCGCTCAACAGCTCCTACAGCACCATTCAGGCACTGAATGAGGCGGCGGGAAGGGCCGGGAAGATTCATCAGATTATCATCATGGTCGAGCTGGGGGAACTGCGTGAAGGGGTGAATCGCTATGATGTCATATCGTTCTACAAAAAAGTGTTCAACCTGCCCCATATCGAGGTGATTGGCCTGGGCTCCAACCTGGGTTGCATGTACGGCATTGAACCTACCTACGACAAGCTGTTGCAGCTCTCTCTCTATAAGAAGCTGATCTCCGATAAGTTTCACAAGAAGCTGAAATATATCTCCGGAGGGACTTCCATCACCCTGCCGCTGGTTGAACAGGGCAACATACCCTCAGACATCAACCACTTCAGGGTGGGGGAGGCGCCTTTCTTCGGGGTGAGTCCCCTGTACAACAAGCCGTTCAGAAATCTGCATACCGATACGTTTGCCTTTGAGGCCAACATCATCGAACTGGAAGAGAAGAAGATCGTGCCGGAGGGGGTGCTGAGCGACGCCAATATCGGTCACACCGCCGATTTCGAAGATTATGACGCCAGTGAGACCACCGTGAAGGCAATCCTCGATGTGGGGATGCTCGACGTGGACAAAGATGACATCGAACCGCTCGACAAGGAGGTGCGTTTCGTGGGCATCACCTCCGACATGATGGTGGTGGATATCGGCAAGAACCGGACCGCTAAAGGGGACAAGAAATATCGTGTGGGTGACCGTATCCGTTTTAAAACCAACTATATGGCGGTTGCCCGACTGCTCAACTCCCAGTTTATCAACAAGCGGTTTCTGGTTTGATATAATTTTGATTCCTTATTGAATGGTTTATGATGAAAACAGTCTGGAGAATGCTTCTCTTCGTGATGCTTATTGCCCTGTTCGGTTCCTGTTATCCGAATATACCTGTTGCATATCAGGTGCCCGACAACAATCCCACCTATGAGGTCGTTTATCTGTTCGAACATGACGGCTGTAAGGTGTATCGTTTTTATGATATGGGAAATTATGTGTATTTCACCAATTGCCGGGGTGATGTGACCAGTATCAGGAATGACACAACAGCTGTAAGGGTTTCCAACTCCATCCGGATCGCCGATGAAGATATTCGATGATTATTTCCCCGACAGGTATGCGGCTATGCCTTCCTGTTGTAAACGGTGCAAAGATATGGCTTTTGAATGTCAGGAAGAAGAGAAGGAGGAATGTACGGATGATTGAAAGTTTTTATAAGGTTCGTATGAACCTGTCAGGCTGCATCAATATCTCTCAGACATCGAAAATTAACATACAGTTGGCCATCCGTTTGTAAAAAAATATGTACTTTTGCATGCAATAAAAAACTAAAGGGTTACACTTATGTCATTTATTGCAGATAAAATCGCCTTCGAAGGTCTCACGTTCGATGACCTTCTCCTGGTCCCCGCCTACTCTCGGGTACTACCCCGAAATGTGGATCTCACCAGCCGTTTTTCGAGAAATATTACACTCAACATCCCCATGGTTTCCGCCGCGATGGATACCGTCACCGAAATCACGATGGCCATCGCCATCGCCCGTGAGGGAGGCATCGGCGTCATCCATAAGAACATGAGCATTGAGGAGCAGGCACGACAGGTGCGTGCCGTGAAGCGTGCCGAGAACGGCATGATCCTGAATCCCATCAGCATCACCCCCGACAAGACGGTGGCGGAGGCTCTGACCATGATGGCAGAGTATAAGATCGGTGGGATCCCCGTAGTGACCGACGGTAACTTTCTGGTGGGCATTGTGACCAACCGTGACCTCCGTTTTGAGAAATCGATGGAGAAGAAGATTGAAGAGGTGATGACCAAAGACAACCTGGTCACCACACGCCAGTCGGCCAACCTGGACGATGCTTCCGAGATCCTTCAGCTGCACAAGATCGAGAAGTTGCCGGTGGTGGACGGGGAGAACCGCCTGGTGGGACTGATCACTTACAAGGACATCACCAAGGCAAAGGATAAGCCTTTTGCCTGTAAGGATGAACAGGGCCGTCTGCGGGTAGCTGCCGGTATCGGGGTCACTGCCGACTCGGTTGAGAGGGCTACGGCACTGGTAGAGGCAGGTGTGGATGCTATCGTGATCGATACGGCGCATGGCCATTCGAAGGGAGTGGCAGAGATGCTGAAGCTGATCAAGAAGACGTTTCCGCAGATCGACGTGGTGGTGGGAAACATTGCCACGGCTGAAGCAGCCCGCTTTCTGGCCGATGCCGGGGCGGATGCCGTGAAGGTGGGCATCGGGCCGGGATCGATCTGTACCACCCGTGTGATTGCCGGGGTGGGCGTGCCCCAGTTGACGGCTATCTACGAGGTGGCGAAAGCACTGGAAGGAACGGGTGTGCCCCTGATTGCCGACGGCGGGCTCCGCTACTCGGGTGATATTGTGAAGGCGTTGGCGGCAGGAGGATCATCCGTGATGATGGGGTCCCTGCTTGCCGGCACGGAGGAGTCGCCGGGTGAGACTATCATCTTCAATGGCCGCAAGTTCAAGTCCTATCGTGGCATGGGATCGCTTTCAGCCATGCAACAAGGATCGAAAGATCGTTACTTCCAGGATGTGGAAGATGATATCAAGAAGCTGGTGCCCGAAGGAATCGAGGCGCGTGTGCCATTCAAGGGAACCCTGCAGGAGGTGATCTACCAGATGGTGGGCGGGCTGCGGGCCGGTATGGGGTACTGTGGGGCAGAGAACATAGCTCAGCTGCACGATGCCAAGTTCACTCGTATCACCTCCGCCGGATATGCAGAAAGCCATCCCCACGGCGTGATGATCACCCGTGAAGCGCCTAACTACAGCAAGGAGACCGAATAGTGGTTCGGTTGAAACATACCGGGAGGGATCCAGGGTATAAAAGAGGGACGGTTATTCAGTCCCTTTTTTCATGGGGACAAAGATATAGTCTCCATGCTCCGTAGTGCTGTAATGCGTTTCGCTTAACCGCTTCACTACGGTCATCAGTTGTCGTTCTCTTCCACCCAGGGGCAGCACCATCCGTCCCCCGATGCGCAGTTGTGCCTTCAGTTTCGGCGGGATCTCTTCCGGTGCGGCCGAAACTGAAGGCACAACTGCGCAT
>Ga0265294_10007586_pt1 | contig 12815 bp, 23 predicted proteins | sample MunlanPumphouse3_FD_192504 | JGI IMG/M metagenome (GOLD analysis project Ga0265294, IMG submission 192504) | Groundwater microbial communities from a municipal landfill in Southern Ontario, Canada - Pumphouse #3 | ecosystem: Environmental > Aquatic > Deep subsurface > Groundwater | place... | reverse complement strand
CGATGCTAATGCTCGCCAGTTCGCCTTCTTTCAACGCATCCCACGTTTTGCCGTCGGTGGTTTTGGAATAGGTTATCTCGTCTTTGGTGGAGATGTCGGCGGCGGTGGCGACCGATACGACGAGCAGCAAGACACACAATGATGCCCACACGACTGAGTTTGTCATCTGTACCGCCCCTGCCGAAACTCGCTTTTGCGTGAGAAGTAGACTTCGTATACGTTTTTCCAGGTGAGTAGGATCCCGACAAAGAACACCCCTAACATGATGTAGGCCATCCATGTCGGGTGCGAGATGTAGCTTACCGGCACGACAGTGGTGTTGCCGTCAGCGAACGTCACCGCTTCCACAACGGAAAACTCGATGTACCCGGATATGAACGCGGTCACGGCGGCAAGGACTGTGGTGATAACTGCCGTGATGTCGGTGTTGTTCCGGGCGATTATCGCGTGGAACAGGAAAACAAAGGTCAAAATGAACATAACCAGCCACACTTCGAACGGGACATACGCGAGGTCCCCGGGGTCGATAATCGTGGTGTTGAGTGTGGTTATGTTGGTCATATAGAAAAGTTAGGATGAAAGGGATAAAGGTTTCCCTTCATCCCTGGCTCCTGATCGAGAGGTGTAGATATTCATGGAACAACCAACAACCCGTGTGTGCTACCAAGGTTATGCGCTGATAAAGGTGGTGTGTTTTTGGGTTACACAGCCACGTTCATCAGTCTGCACGACGTACGAGCACGAACAGCGTTCCGAGGATCGCAACGGCGGCCATGACTATCAGGGTGATCCCGAGCAGACCGTATCCGCTCTGCGTGGTTGACGCAAGGGTGCTCTGCGTGGAGTACCACCCGGAGCTGTTGGCGATGGTCGGGGTGGCGGTTTCCACCTGATAGAGGATTCCGCGAAATATGGCCCGCCTTCTTACATTCAGACGCCAAATTTTTCTTAACGACCCCTATCCCCATGATAACCGCCATCACGATAAATCCGATGACTGCCCCGACATTTGCGGTTTCCCAATCGAGCATACCCTTGTCGCGAGCGATCTTACGAAGCTTATCAACAAACTTCAACTTTTGATTACACCTCCACTTAATGAAGGTGTATATAAACAGAAATATTTATACTTTGCCCATTTCTTTGAGCTGTATGCGTTCTTCTTTGGTTAAATAACACCGCCCTGAATACTGCGTGTTTATAATATTAATAAAAAATGACTCAAATGCGCTCCTGTTTTTCGCGTTGTGCACTTTTGTATGACAACTGCTGCACAAAGTCACAAACAAACGTGGCGAATCATCACAACACGTTTGTTTGTTCTCTTCTACATGATGAACACAAAGATTTCGCCCCTTGTTCTCTTCTTTGGTTGCTCCACACAAAAGACATGTGTTACCAAAAAAATCTCTTACTCTCTTCTTAAAATTGTAATTAAAAAGTTGACAATACGGCTCAAAAGACGCCCCTCCCTTCCAATTAGGGCTTTGCTTACCAGAGTAATAATCCGATCTGCATTTTAAACAACAAAAATGTCCATTTCCTCGATCCACGATTGATTGGTATACATAAAATGTGCACCCACAATTTTTACACACTCGCTCCACTTTTTCACCACCTCTTGCTTCATTATAACAATCTTTGCTACAATATTTTCCCCCACCTTTTTTTATTTCGGTAGGGAACACCGAAAACAATTTCCCGCAATTTTTACAATGTTGCTCTACTTTATTCTGCTCCGATTTTCGTTTACAAACACGCGAGCAGAACCGAGCAGTATCGGCCCTGACAGGAATAACCTTAAATTTGGTTCCGCAATATTCGCATGTTACATCAACCTTCCCTTTATAACGCGAATTGTTTTTCCCTCTCTGGTTTTTTGATTGTGCCAAATTCACACAGGTTCTTGAGCAATACTTCGCATTGTCTCGCGCTTTTGTTACAACAAACTCTTTTCCACAATATGAGCATGTTTTTGTAACGCTGTTTCTTTTCACCGAGTTACTACATTTATGCGAGCAATATACCCCCTTCCTCTTTTTTAAATCGCATGGGAGAATCTCAAATTCCTTGCCGCAAACAACACATTTCTTAACAACACCTTTCTTTTTCCCGTTGTTCACACACGTTCTTGAGCAATATTTTTGGGTTCGTCTTTGTGGCACAAACTCCTTGCCACAATTCTGGCAAATGAAAACTGGTTTATCAACCACAACTTACTCCACCCTGCGAAGGTAGTCATCCAGATCCTCACGGCGAACCCGCCACACATGACCCGCCTTCACTCCTTTCAGCTTTCGCTCGCGTAACAGATCAACAACGACCCTAACCCGGATCTTCAACAACGCTGCAACTTCTTTTGGTGTTAGAAATTCGGTTTCCATATAATATAATTGGGTATCATAGTATTAATATGTGCCTAAACGTAGTATAACAAATACTAATTTAGCGCAGTTTAGTAGGAATTAGTATGTCAAAAGGTGGTTTAACAATCGGGCGGAAAAAGGAATGAACAAAACCGCCCGATTGCCCGTACATGGAAAACCGATCCAAGGTGTGTATTGTGGCACTTATGAAACCAGACTCTGTGATGCTTTGAGGCCGCCCTCATGCGTATGGTCGCACATAAGGGTAAATTATCATGTGTATCGCAACCTACATATAGTTTCCGATATACACCGCGAGAAACGCCACGGCGAGGAACGGGACCACTGGAACGCGGGTATGCGTTGTGCCATCGTTGTGACGCAACACCCCTACCATCGTGATGATATATCCTGCACCAAGCAGCATGAACAACACCCCAATATCTGCAATGGTCGGCAACGCGGTTGCGCTGCATACCAACGCAAACGTGTCACCACCACCCCACATGTTGAACTTCGCCAGGACGAACGCAACGATACAGACCGATGCAACCACAATGTGCCATGCGGAAACACCGGATACGATTACTGAATACAGAATGGTTGGCACGGCGGCCGACAACCAGGCGACCCACAACCGGACCGGGACGATCCGGTAAAAGTAGTCGGTAACTCCGGCAAACACCACGATTGGGAGAAAAATGTGGGTTAAGATGGTTGTTGTTGCCGGCATTTCACCGCTTCGATGTAGTTGCACCGGCCGGTCCGTACATAGTCCACAAAATCCTGGGTGAACTGGTATACTGCAGGAATGTAGGTGTTGTACTTCGCCCGCGACGCAGGGGTGATCTCTTCTATCACTTTGATCCGTATCAACGCTGACACGTACCCTCGCGGGATACTCCTGCCGAGGATGGCATCAGCATCATTCAACGACCACGGGGATGTCCCCAGCACGGGAAGGATCCCGGCTATCACTTCGGCGTGTTTCCATTTCAGATACGTGAACTGGCCGTGAACCTGGTGGTCACGATACTTCTTTGACGATGGTTGTCTTGCCACGTTCATTCGCCCCTGTCGTCAAACAACTCGATTGGCACATGGCGTTCTGCACCGCACACCTGACACTCGTACACCTCAATGACTTTCTTGTTGACCTTATACCGCCGGACGCCCCGGTAATGAAAATCATCGTGGGTACACTTGTGGGCCTGTGATATCCCACCGGTCTTTATGCACATCCGAACATCTCTCCTATCTCTTCAACCGATTTGACCCGGTAGAACCGGGGACCTTTACTGTTCGTTCCGTATACCGCGTATCCCACAACGTCTGGGTCCGACAGGCATATCGTCACCTGGCGGCGAAACTCCTGTTTGTTCCGTTTCCAATCGTCATACGCAGGACCCCTCCGACACGGCGGTGGTAACAGTTCCACAACGACATCTTCACGGGTGACGATCCCCGGGAACTGTTTCTCTTTCAGCACATTGTAGATCATGTATGGGAGGTCGCCAGCCTTGATGTTGCGTTCCCGCGTCACCCTGCTCGCGTGTTTTGATCCGCTCATGCCGCATCACGAAATAGACGGTCATATCCTGCCGAGAACGAGTATGGTATATCTTTGTATGCCTCGCACCCAAAAGTCCGGTTACGGTGCCGCTGTGTGGCTCCTGTGAAGGTTGTGGTGATCATGATGATACCCCTTGACCTATTTCGTCGTCAGGGTTGACCGATCCTTCACCAACAGCAACACCAAAGTCATATAGTAGATTCGGGTCTGTTGTTGCCATCCTGCGTATCGCCTCTTCAAGTGATGGCGAGCGGGACAGGATGAGTTTTATCTTGTTGAATTTCTCGTCAGGAAGTTTGTGCCGGATGTTCCGCATTGAGATCGAATCAAAGTCTATACTCCATCTCACATCTTCCAGGTCGCCGCCACGGTATTTCTTCACCGGCCGGGCATAGAACAACAACCCGCGTTTGAAATATTTGAACGGGTCCGGTTTGCCGCCTTTATCTTTGTATCCGGTTTTTACCATGATGTTGAACAAGATGCTGCTGCGGATGTCTTCCGGTATGGTAATACGTTCCCGGGCGACAACCGGTTCTTCAACGCATCCGAACACAAATGTGATGTAGTCATTCTTGTTTCCTTTCTTCGTTCCGATTTCCTGTATGAACCATTCATACTTTTGTGTTGTGTTTAGTTCTGACATTTCGTTTTCACCTCATGTTTTTGTTTGGGAAGTCTTGTCTAAACATTCTTTCTGTAATACCAGGACATTGTTTCATGTTGTTCTTGAAAAACACCGGTGTATCCAACGCCCGAAGTAATACACTTTCAACAGATTCAAGAGAGGGATATTTCATCGGGTTTGTTTGTGCTCCAATAATCACCCACTCTATTCCTGCCAAGCTGCAGTCAATCATACCTTGTAGCGGTTCGAACGACACAAACTTGTGGAACTGTGGGATTTTGCACAGGTCTGCAATCCGGTGAATGTTTGTATTTTTCTCAACGGTCGTACCAAGCCAGATATTCGGGGCATACATATCGCCAGAAACGACTTGATTTATCTTTGATGGGTTCTTTGTAAGGATCTGGAATGTATGATGGGGACATTTTTTCATAGTATTGAATATCAGGTCAACCCAGAGTTTTGGGACCCATTCGCCAAACATGTCCCCCATCGAAACGGTGAATATTTTTGATGGTTTTTTGACATACAACGGTTCTTTTAACCGGCTGTGATAGAAATGCGGCTCAAACCCATATGGGAAAATTTTGGGAAACCGGGTAGTCAGTTTTCTCGCATAACAATACTCGCACCCATGACGACACCCTGTGATCGGGTTCCAGGTGTAATCGGTCCACTCAATATTTGTCCGGTTCATTGTCACCACCAATATTCATCAAAACTCCATTTTTGAGATGCTTCCCAAGAACGGCAAATGGAAACGATGGTCTTTCTCGTCCATTCATAAACCTTTCCACAGAGAGAGTGTAGAGTGTGTAGAGTACACCCCGATTTACCTAAAGTCAGCTTATATTCCTCGCGAAGGGGGTACTTTGGGAAAAATGACCAAACTCTACACACTCTACACAGTGACAAAATCTCGTCATTTATGGCCCGGTTTGATTCTAATTCCAACATAATAAACTCCTTTGTTTTTTCTCACTTTTTTGATACCTCGTTCCTTCAATAAGTTGCCAAACATTGTGTTTGACATTGGTTTTTCGTTGTTGAAACTGGTCCATTGCATGTATGCACTATATACCACCGATCCTTTTTCTTCAAAAACAATACCAATTGGCTCATCTCCTGTGGCAATATCGATCATATCGGCAAAGAAATCGAATAGCTGATCCTGATCGTTTCGGTATTCTGTCGTGGTCGTCACAACAATTTCCGGTGGGTTCAACCCGCCATTTTGGTACTCTTTCAACCCATCAATCGCCCAATTCAATATACCAGGTAGCTCTTCCAACAGCTTCTCACTCATGTTTTTGTCCTGTTCTGATTCGGGGATACTCTCTTTGAACGGTATCAGGTGTATCCGTCGCCAGGTTGAATTGGTAGTATCCCTGATACGCGGCATATGGTTAAAACACCACCAAATTTTGAACGTGGGCCGATACTCGAAATATTCTTGAAACAAAAACCTGGCAGCGATCTTGTCCCCTCCTGTGAGTTGTTTGATGAGTGTTTCATCCAGGTTTGAATCCATCGAGTTCTCTGCTGCAGTCACAAGCCTGGCACCGACCAACCGGGCCAGATCGTTTCTTACGTTATCACTTCGGTTTGTGGTGAATGTGGACGATTCGGTGTTTACAGAATAATCGCCTAACAATGCTTCCAAAACATTCAACAACGTAGATTTCCCGTTTGCCCCACTACCATACAACAAGAACAAAATATCTTCCTGTGTGATTCCTGTAAGAGTATACCCGATTGCACGTTGAAGATACGGAATAATTTCAGGGTGGCTTATGAAAATTCTGTTAAGGAACGCTAAGAACAACGGACAATCTGCTGTAGGGTCATACCATATCGGTGCCTGTTTGGTAATCAACAACTCTTTTCGATGCGGCTCAAGTATGTGGGTAGACAAATTGTATGTTCCGTTTGCAAGGTTCAACACCATTAAGTTCTGATCGAACGCATCGTGTTCTGTAACAACAAACGGGTCGGATTTTGCCAACGTGATAATCGCGTTTGTATGAGCTGTTGTTTCACATTGCATCGCCCATTTTGCCAACTTGCGTCGTTCGTCGTCAGAACCGGACCTACCGGCCTCGGCATAAATACTTCGCACCGTTTCTTTTGCGCGCTCTTGGATCGCACCAAGCAAATCTTTTTTCCACCGACCTTCTTCCTGCGTCCAGAGATACCATGCATCAAACACCTTACAATATTTTACATCTGCACCGTGTAGATTTATGAATCGTTCACAGTTTCCGTAATCTGTGCAATGTCGTTCGTCAGGTGGCGGGATCCGTTGTTGTTTACCAGGATCAACATACTCTTCGGTAACTTTGATTATGGCAGACCCGATTGTTTTCAACCGGTAATCTTCACGGTCCCATTTTTCACGGTATAGTTTTGATTTACGAAACAACCTGTCGATCTGTGTTGGATCCTTGGTGTAGAACGAGAGCATAAAACATAACGCTTCATCGGCCTCGCTCTGTGACGGATATAATCCCGACCACGAACCGTTCCACAACGATTGGAATTTCTTCCCGTTCTTTGCGTTTGATGCCCGGCTGATTATCTCATCGTCTTCCATCTTCGGCGATGCACGGGTTGATTCACCCTCCCTTTGCGGTTGTGACGGTGTTGTGTCATCCCCAAGTTTCCGGTAGAACGCTTCTATCAACTCGGGTTTAGCAACATTAATTGTAGGTGGTGATTCGGGGATGTGGTGCCCGGTAAACGTGAAATACCGGTCTTTCGAATACATCTCGTAGTTTCCTTTTCGGCACCGGTCCCCTGGTTTCTTTCCTTTAACAATACAATGCGCCCCTGTCTGTGACGGTGAAATTTCAGCATAGGATTGGAATGCCAGAATCTCTTTTAGTGTTTCAGGGTCCCAATCTCCCGTTTCAGCGTCACGCACGTGGTCCCAATCAATCCCAACAAGCCCGTCATTTTCGTGAAACATGAACCCGATACCATCATAGTTATGTTTGTGATACGCAACTATAGCCTGTTCATAATTCCCCCATGTTCCGGGGTCTGTTGAGCTTGCCTTATCGTGCGTTCGGATGTCATATGGGATCTTTGTGAGTTTGCCGTCACGGTTCTCCTGTTTCCAGCAAACCCACCTGGTCTGGTTCTTTAACTCGGCAGGGATCTTATGAAAAGTATACCGCTCCTCTTTTATGGCGTGATGAAGCAACCACTCGCGCAATTCTTTTTCGTTGTCTGGTGGCGTTTCAAGCGAATATTTTTCCTGAATTGTCGATGACCAGTTAACCAGCTTGTCATACGGGGCGTTTTCAATCAATGTGGCTAGACTGGTTGGGTGGTTCAATTGATATCCCCCACATATTTTAATTCCATATTATTCTTCCCCGCTCTCCACAAAATACGGGCAACACACTACCGGTACCCCCACACCTTCCGCTTCGGCAGCTACCCCGCACTTCAACGTATCGCCATACAACTCGTCTTCGTACCAGTACTTGTCACACCTTGGACAGATAGACTTCATCCGTCACACATCCTCGTATACCTTCTTACGGCAGTCGGCACACTCATGCCGATGGTTCGTGCCGACAAACCCGGCGGGTTTCACATTCGTTGACCCACACGACCAACAATACAGCCTGCACCCACAAACATAACACCGTGGTGCAGACCACCACTCCCGCAACTTTCGTAAAGATGAGAACATGGGTTACACACCCATGCTCATCCTACGTTTTTCGCCTGCGGGGATGTATCGTTCTTCACCGGCGGTCCAGCCTTTGCCGCCTGTAGTTTGTTCCAGAGCAACCAGAACTTGGATATCGGCTCATCCGGCATGAACTTCATAAATGCCTGCATTGCCTCGTCGCTTGTCTGGTATTCCGCCAGCATTTTGAGCATCAGCGCGTCCGGGTCGGACTTCGGTTCGCCTGTATGGGCAGACGTTACCGGACCGATACTCTCGAAGTCCAGGTTATAAAAATCGCCGTTCTTCTGGCGTTCGAGCCTGGCCCGGATCCGCATCCCTGCACCCGACTCTTTGTCAAGGAAGAAATGTTCGTCCAGCCGGAACGGTTGCCCCGACACGACTGCCCTGAACCGCTTGGCAAACTTCACAATGTTCGACCGTTCGTTCACCGCCGCGTTCCCGGCAAGGAACCCCAGCGGCAGGTTGAACGACAACCAGACCTTTGTCTTGTGGCCTTCAACCTGCCACACCGTCTTGAACCGGTCAACCACGCTTGTATCGTCTTTGAACTTCATCGTCACGTTCTCCAGGTATTCCGCGTCAACCAGTTTCAGCGTGTATTCTTGCGACGTGTCAAGCTTCTCAATCTCCGGGCCTTCTGATACCAACCCACCAGATCTGTTTCTCCAATCAACTGTCATATTTAGATTCACCTCTTCGATTTACCATACTTTGAATTGTTTTTGTTCGACTTCGATACTTTGTAGTGCCGGATATTGGCACTTATGATTTTCGATTCTGTCCTGGTTACTGATTTCACGGGTACACCACCCCGACAATCCGTGGCATCTTGTCACGGTTGATTGGCACCTGTGCGTTGACCGTGTGCCAACCCGGGACAAGACTACGGAACACCGAATAGTTTTCAACCGTGTAGACATCGCCGTGTTCAGTCCAGGCATAATACATACCTGTGGGCGAATCCACAACAATGTCCCTGCCGGTGATGTTCACCTGCTGGACTTCTTCGTTGTAGATGTCGATAGCACCGACAGCATCTTCAATCGGTGCGACCGGCGAGCTGACCACAATACCGAGAACAACGATTATACACACAATTGCCATCCCAAGGCAAACAGCCCTTATCGCCATCGCCCTGTTGTCCATCTGGTCCATCTCTTATCACACCCTGCCCATATAGAACACCTGCAACCGGTCGCCAGCCTTGGCGTTGCGTAACAGGTTCTCGAACTGCTCAACGTCGCCGGGTTTCACAAACACATCACACGACGGCACGTGCCCGGCGGCGGTGTATTCCCGGGGAATGATGATGTATCGTTTCAACCCTGTGGCAGGGTCACGGTGTTGCACCGGTGGCGATATAGCATCAACGATTGGTATACCTACCTCGCCGCCAGGTGCAGGCCCGTTGCCTGTCATCCACCTTGGGGGTGTATCGGGGGTCTTATACAAGTCTGCCCGGCAACACGGGATATACCTGCGCCGTGCGATCTGTTCGTCGGACGGCGGGGTGCACCCCTGGCACACGACACGGCAATCACACTGGTCGCAGGTGCCGAACCGGGGGCACATCTCTTTCTCACCGGCCGGCAACCGGTTGGCACCTTGCCCGAACAATAGTTTATCCATGTTGGGGCGTCTCCATCAGAATATCGCTGTGGTGATGATCACACCCATCGCAAACCCAAGCCCGGCACCGAGGGCGAACTCCAGTATCCCAAGCCCCGTCGCCCGGTCTTTGATCTCATCAGACTCTTCCTGTGTGATCTTGCCCTGCCGGACAAGTTCCGCTCTGTATGGTTTCAGTGGTTTTAAGTTACACATAGTTTTCACTCACTCCTCATCGTCGTCGCCAAGGTCAACCACCAGATCATGACCGATCCGGTTGAAGTCCTGGTCGTATGTCTCTTTCAGTTTTGCCCGCATCCCGTCGCCTTTCGTACGGTAATACACTTCGACAACAGTGGTATCGACAACGAACCCGGCAGTCGTGATACGGTTGATCGCGTCAGTCAGTTTCGATACCGCCTCGTCATGGTTCTTTCCCATCGCGGCATCACCCTTCGATTCGTTCCCACACGGCCGCGATCTCAATTTCAAGCAGACCGGCCATTGTCGCAACCAACCCGACGGATACCAGGGCAGCACCATAGATCACGTCTGTGGTAAGCCCGATTATCGCAGACACAAGCCCAACCGGGATGAGCAACACCCCGATTGCCAGTTTTGTCATATACCTTTTCATAGGATAGTTTCACCTCTCAACAACAAGGTCGATGATCTGTTTCTCCATCGCTCTTGTTATAATATACCGGACGGCATCCGCCCGGCTTAACGCTCTCCCGGCTTGACAAAGGTTGTCCAGAAAATCCACCTGGGCGGTTGTCAAGTGCGATTTCACCGGGATAGTTTCGTCGCCATTATCAGGTGGCATACAATGTTGTGGAACCTACAAGAACTTATAGGTTCCGAAAAGTGATTAGGATGATGGTTGAACATCACCATTTACGTGGATGATTTCAACCCTTCTGCATACACGACCGGTGGTTGATACGGGATAGGTCCGAACTTGATCTTCCCGAACTTCTGTCGCGACAGCTCGGGCAGGACCTCGCCTTTCACAAGGGTGTCGACCAGCGGTTGCTTGATCCGTGATATCCGGGGATACACCCGTGCGCCAGGCATCCAGAAGAAATACAGAACACGGTCAACGATTCGATAGTCTAACAGTTGTGCATCATGCGACGCGAGGAACAGGCTGATGTTGTTTCGCCGGAAATCAATCATTGAGTTTGCCAACCAGTTGCCAAGATGGTACAGTTCCCCAGGCGGGTTCATCTTTGCCACCTGGTGGGCCTCGTCAATGAATATCGAAAAGAACTCTTCCCGCTTTTTTATCTCCATGATGGTTTCAAGGAACTCATACCAGAACACAGAACTCGGTGCCTGAATGCCTTTATCGGCATCAATATCAACATCTTCCGGCGTTTTCTTCTTGCCACGGTTCTTCCGTTTCAACCGGGCGAGCCGCAGGTCCTCGAGGGTTTGCTTGATAAGTTCTTCAACAACATCGTTTTGCAGGAAGTATTCTGTGGGTTCATACACCACGTTTGTTTCGCCTTTGACCAGGTTGGAATACAAATCTTTGGCGTTCTTGTATTCCAGAAAACTCAACTCAACGCCATCAAAATCAACCTCCCGTCTCGGTTCTGCAAGCTCAAAAAAATCCAGGGGGTCGTCTTTATGAACATGGACACACACGTGGCGGGCAACATGCGATTGCGGAAAACTTCGTAACCAGTTGGACGCGATCATGCTGTTCCAGTAATCGTATTTCCTCCCTCTCCAAACCACAGTTTCCGGGTTGAGCGGGATATCTTTGTTGTGTTCGTCTTTTGATAACCCGTCTGGCATGTAGGCCACAGCCTGTGCGGTTTCTATCATATATGTAGTCTTCCCGCAACCCATCGGTCCGGTAGTCAACGCAGATATCCCGCCAAAGTTCATGATACCGTCGTCATGAATCTGGACTTCGTTCTGGATGGCGGCACCTAACTCGAACGACACACCGGCTTTCCCCCGCGACCCTTGCCATGATGAGCGTTGCGGATACATCATACGCCAGGCACCTTCCTCGTCTGGATCGGTTGTTTGTTCAACTGTTGTGTGTGCTGCTCGCGGGCAGACTCTTCCTCGAGTTGGTAGGCACTCTTCCCATAGGTTGCTTCTGTCATGTTGTACTCAAACTGTCTGTAGTCGATCAGGCTTTCTACACCGGCGATGTGAACCATATCGTCGGCTATATCCTGGCAGGGCAGCAACGCATGTGACCAGAACTCGGCACCACGGCCATACTGCATCATTGCGTTCTGCCACAGGTCACGGTCGGCATCAAAGGTATCATGATACCGTTCAGGCACCTCGTCCCACGACCCGTACTTGATCGACAGGCCGACGCGGATCCATTGCATCACGCTTGCAGCCAGGAGGATACGCTGGCCGGGGTCCGTCGCCAGGGATTGTAACGCGATCATCCTGCCTATTGTTGCCTTGATGTCATCAGGCACTTTGAACTTCTCTACTCTTTCACCAGGCATCTATCTACACTCTCTCTAGGCATTTTTATTGTTGTTTTGTGCCTATTTGTGGAATGCCTAGCAAGGCGTTTGTTGTTATATGTTGTGCTAGGCATCCCGCTTCATGGGGCAATGCCTTGTTGGTTTGTTGCTAGGCATCCTCTTACTAGGCATCCTCTTACTAGGCATTCCGCTTCATGGGGCAATGCCTTGTTGGTTTGTTGCTAGGCATCCCCTTGCTAGGCATCCCCTTATTAGGCATCCCCTTACTAGGCATCCCGCTTCATGTGGCAATGCCTTGTTGGGCTGTCCTACTAGGCATTTTGTTTCGGGCCGGTAAAAAACTAACCCCTCCCCACGTGGCTTAATCAATTAAGTCTGACAGTCTTCCCGCGCGTGATCGCGCGTACGTGCGGTACTTAGGGTACCCCCCTTATCCCCCCTCTTAGTACCCCCCTTATCCTTA
>Ga0265294_10007585_pt1 | contig 12816 bp, 10 predicted proteins | sample MunlanPumphouse3_FD_192504 | JGI IMG/M metagenome (GOLD analysis project Ga0265294, IMG submission 192504) | Groundwater microbial communities from a municipal landfill in Southern Ontario, Canada - Pumphouse #3 | ecosystem: Environmental > Aquatic > Deep subsurface > Groundwater | place... | reverse complement strand
CACTTGAGCAGGAAGACTTTCTAGGGAGTAATCAGCTTTGCGATTGTATTGCATAAAGACTAGATTCCATATTTCTATTACTTGTGGATGGTCTTTGTTTACCATTTCAGCACCAGAGGTAGCGGTGCGTTCTTCGTCTGAACGTAGGTCAATATGTACTTCTGAGCAAGGGCCGCAAGGTCCTGTATTACCCATTTCCCAAAAGTTATCGTGTTTATCTCCATTAATAATATGGCTTTTAGGTAAATGACTCTCCCAATATCCTGCCGCTTCATTATCACGTTCAAGATTTTCGGGTGCATATCCTTCAAATACCGTTGCGTAAAGGCGGTCTGGGTTTAGCTCCAAGACGTCTACTAGATATTCCCAACAAAAATCAATAGCTTCATGTTTGAAATAATCGCCAAAGGACCAGTTCCCCAGCATTTCAAACATGGTATGGTGATAGGTATCATGTCCTACTTCTTCTAAGTCATTGTGTTTACCGCTTACGCGCAAGCATTTTTGTGAATCGGCGACACGAGTATATTTGATTGGAACATTACCAAGTATAATATCCTTGAACTGATTCATCCCTGCATTGGTAAACATTAAAGTAGGGTCTCCTTTTATTACCATCGGTGCAGAAGGCACGATTTGATGGCCTTTAGATTTAAAAAACGTCTTGAATGACGCACGAATTTCTCTTGCTGTCAACATAATCTTATCTATTGTCTCGTTAATTAACTGAAAATCAATTGACAAAAGTAATATGTTTATTATTTTTGTCATTATAAAAAGCCCTAAATTATTCAAATGAGATTATTTAAGCAGAAAAAGACCCATTATCAGTATAATCCTGATACCTTAAACTTCGAAAAGGTATCACGTACAGTCAAAGATACGGTTTATCTTTTTTTTAGACATTTGACTACTGGAGTAGCTTTGGGCATCGCTATATTTTTTGGAATGAGTTACTTTATCGATTCGCCTACCGCCAAGCAGTTGAAGAAAGAAAATAGACTACAACAGACCCAATATGAAGTTCTTTCTTTCCAACTAGAGGAGGCTCAGCGGGTGCTTGATAATATTCAGCAACGTGATGAAGACCTTTATCGGGCTATTTTCCAAGCTGAATCTATTCCCATGTCTATTCGTAAAGCTGGTTTTGGAGGTTCTGATCGTTATCAGCGGTTGAAGGAATCTACGAATAGTGATTTGGTGGTCTTTACCACCAAAAAAATTGATTTACTTCGGAAGCAACTTTATATAGAGTCTAATTCTCTCGACGAGCTTGTCACCTTAGGTAAAAGTCAAAAGGAAAGGAATGTGTGTATTCCAGCTATACAACCTGTAGCCAATAAGGATCTTAAACGTATTTCTGCTGGTTTTGGTATGCGAATTGATCCCATTTATCGTGTTCCCCGTTTCCACTCAGGGATGGATTTTTCGGCAAAGACGGGTACGGAAATTTATGCTACGGGTGAAGGCAGTGTGGTTTTTGCCTCTTGGAAGCAAGGGTATGGTAAATGTATTATTATTGATCATGGGTTTGGTTATGAGACCTTGTATGGCCATATGAGTAAGTTTAAAAAGCGTGTAGGGCAGAAGGTTACTCGTGGAGAAGTCATAGGGGAAGTTGGTTCTACTGGCAAGTCGACAGGATCTCACCTTCATTATGAAGTTCGTTTTCATGATCGTCCTCAGAATCCTATACATTATTATTATAAAGATTTGACACCTGATCAATATGACCAGATGGTTCAGATAGCGGAGAATCGTGGACAGGTTATGGATTAACACTTAATAGTATGTGCTATGAGACTAAGACAAAAACAGAAAAAATTATTTTATTCTATTAAGGAGGTAGCTTCAAGGTTTGATATTAATGAATCGACCTTACGCTATTGGGAAACGGAATTTAATAATATTCATCCTCGCAAGAATGGAAAGGGTGCACGTTATTATACCCAAGATGATATCAAAGAAGTGGAGCTTGTGCATCATTTATTAAAGGAAAAAGGACTGACTCTCGTCGGGGCGCGTAAACGAATTAAAGATAATAAAGAAGGAAGTAATCAACGATTAGAAGTTATTCGTCGTCTTCAAGCAATTAAGCAACAACTTCTTGAGATTAAATCACAATTAGATCAAGTGGAAACTTCACAAACGGATCTTCGTTCAAATCAAAAACTAAGATAAGCTTTAAATCATTGTCAGATCTAAAGCTTATCTATTCGTTTATTTTTTCTTTAAGACTTAAACTTCTTATAAGGTTAGCTCTTCTATAGCCTTATTGAACAGGTATTCTATAGTTGTTTATTAAACGAAGCTTATACGTGTTATTTGTGTCCATTTGTCCGCCAGAGGTAAGATCTGAACACATGTGCCAACGAACATAGCTGTTTGTTTCTTGATAGATGCAAATATAGTTTTCATTTTCGAGCTGCGTTTTCCCTGCAGCTTCTAATACACTATTGTAAGCCTCTAAATTCCCCTTCGTTTTCTTAAAAATATATCCATCCTCCATTGCGACATCTCTACAACAAGGAATCTTCCATCCAGTTAAACCAGAAGTTTCATTATAATTATCCAAACATTCTTGTACTTCTTCATTTTTAGGGGTTATACTATCCCATTCTTTTGTACTCAAGAGGTATAATTCTTTATAGTCCTCTTCTTCGTTTATATCTAGGACTAAAAAATTATTCCATAGTTGTCCTTCTACAGGTACGGCATTTAAATCTAATTCATCATCGTTCTCTTCAGTTTCTGTAGAATCTTTAGTGTTGTCCGTTGGGTCTGGAGTTGTCCTATTGGGACCAAAATCAAAGGTTACATTAATAGGTTCACCCCAATCTTCACAACTAATATTTCCATCTATTTTATTAACGTCTTGATAAAAAGAATTTATAATAAAAGGTTTATTAGTTTCTGGAATTTTTTCAGTCTCATATTCATAATTAACGATGTTTGTTTGTATCGAATTGTCTTCTTGAAGTACGTTTTGAGTCAATGATATTAGTATTTTTATTTTTTCAGCATTACTTGGATAAATATAAGCGTCTTCAGTTGTCCAGAGAGAAGAGTCTTCTTTTTGTATTAACTGGATGGTCGATACCCCATCCTCAGGATCATTTAATTCACCGGCTAAGTTTAATTGACTATACAAAGGTTTAATCGTTACGGAAGCGGCAATAAATCTGCTAGGTAGATCCTTTATTGTAATATTCGCTTTAGTAAAGATATGTTTCACGTTAATATCTTTACTTACCATTTCTTCTACGCCAAGCGTAACAAAAATTTTTCCATAAGCTAAATCCGATAATTGATCTTTACTATCTTTTAATGTAATTAGACTTGTTTCGGATGCTGTATCTTTTTCAGGGATTGTATATTTTTCTTTTGTAGCGCCGGCAAGAGCTATTATTTCATAGGTCCCACTTGGGAAAGAATAGGAATAGGGTTCAGAGGCTGTTTCTATGGTCTCTGTTTCTACACATTCATCTTTTTCATTAAAAACATAAAGTTGAATAGGAAGCGGAATTGCTTTAGAACTCTCTTCTGAACGTGTTCGTATGATTACGTTTTCTTTGGTAATAGAATCTTCTTGTGTTTCTAGTCTTTGATTAGAACAAGCTGTCTGTAACAACAGTAAGGTAAACAAAAAAATGTTTGTTTTTATTTTAAACATAATATTAAATAGGTTTATAAATTAAATTGATTATTTCTTTGGTCAAACGTAATAAACTGTTCAAAAATAAGCGTAAAACATAAAATAATCAAATAAAAAAACTAAATATATACTAGATTAACGATGCATATAATTAAAAAACAAAACATTATTTCATTTATATTTTGAAAGCAGATGAATTTAACTAAATTAGTATTAAAGGTATGCTATAAATATAATATAACAGTATAAATATTAAAAGGATAGTAAGGTTGTTTGTTAACAGATGATGTAAACTTCTGATGGATTCCTGTAAAGTAATCAATAATGGTTGTTTAAATAAAGGTCATGAGTTGTGTCGGAGGTACTAAAAGGATAGTGGACAGCTATTTTATATCAAAACAATAAAATTAAAAAAGGATAGGTCTTTTTTGACCTATCCTTTTTCTACCTATTAGCGTTTAGTTTTTAATTAGTTGGCTTTATTGTGTACTGGAGTCATTGTTCCATTTGTAACTGCTGTAGTTCTAGTTACTACGCCGTAATACGTGCCAGTAAGACTTAATTCTCCCATCGTTACAGTGAAAGGTGTAATTTCTTGCGTAAGGGTTAGTTCAAAGTTTGAATCACCAGAAATCTTATCTGTGAAATTCTTCTTTACATTTGCAACATTATTACATTGTAAAGAATTTCTAGTTGTTTTTTTCATTATAGCTAAAGTTTTACTTTCTAAGTTTGATTCATCGAATTCTACACCTGTTTTATATGTATATTCACCTGAGATATCTTTAGCTTTTGGATTTCCGATATTTTCAAAAGTGTTACTATAAATATCTGTTGATGTTTTTGTTCCAGGAGTGAAAGTTGCTTTTACTGACACGGCATGACTAGAAAAACCATCTAAGGTAATTTCATATCCCCCTTTTGCATCATTATAAATGGCATCACCTATTTTTTCCCAAGTACCATCTGCTTTTTGTTTCATGTGAGAAGCTGTAGCACCAAATGTTTTGTCAGCTTTCAATGTGATTACTATTGGTTTGTCAAAAACAAGACCTTCTGGTTCACAGTTAATTGTAACTAATGTTTCATTTGTTTCGATAGCTTGTCCCGCTGTACCCGTAGAGAGGATATCTGATGCGTCTATATCATTATTAATAGTTGCATCAATTTCCGTAAGGTTTATATTGGTTTCTTCCTTTAACGCATTTGCTGGAATATCAACTGTGGTGTTTTCGGAAATCTTAGTACTCAACTCTGAATCAACTTTTACGGTTATTGGAGCTGCTTTTGGTGTCAATTTTGCCGAAAGCATAAAGGTTGTACCAATAGGTTTTGTCTTATCGATATTCTTAATAACAGATACAGACACACGATTTTCTTTAGAAAATTTAAATTTGTAAACACTTTCAGAAGGAGAGACTTTGAAGGTATAAAAACCTGTTTCGTCAGTCTTTTCCGTCAGTGAGCCATAGGTTACGGTTGCGTCAGCAATAGGGTTGGTTACCGAAGAGGTGTCTGTGACATAGCCAGATACATAATAAACGTTTTCATTCATTTCAGTTGTTGCTCCTTCTGCCGTTTCCTCTTCAGGTTCTACGGGAATGGGCGTGGGTTCATCATCACTACATGAATATAACAGGGAAGCTGTTATACAGAAACTTGCCATAAGCATGGCGGTTAAAAATGATTTTTTAGAAACTTTCATAACAATTTGATTTAATTAATAATATTCGCAAATTCTTTCAATATCTCTTTACGTAAATAGATTGGATTATAATAACCTTCAGACCATTCGAGTTCTGTAGTAGTTTGATATCTAATATTATACGAATAACCTTTTTTTATATCCATATTCCACCTTGCTACATACTCACGTTGAAAATGTTCAGGTAGACTTACTCTAAATGCATGTCTCTTCATCACATGTTTGGTCGGCATGATAGGAATCGTGAAATGGAATCCTCCATTTGCTAAACTTCCCGTGTATTCGGCATAAAAGCCAATCGTAAGTGTTCCGAATTTACGTCTACAGTCTATTCGTCCGCCCATATCCTCATATACATTACGAAGGGCTTGCGCATCAAACGTAAGACCATAATAAGGTTCATAATAACGTCCCCATACCCTTCCCGATAGTCTATTCCAAGGATACACTTCCCATTTGCCGAGATAGAAAGTAGAACCTCCTGTTAGACCAGCATCAGCGCCTGTAGCCCATCGACCATTGGGGGTATGATAACTAGTTTCTATGTGCATGCCCATTCTCATATTTGTGAAATTTCCTATGGTTAAAGCGGCATCAATCGTATGAGGTAAATGAACTTCTTGTCGTAAAGTTATTAAACCGGCTCTAATATACTTCTTTTCATCCGTCATATTAGTCCAAAGAGGAAAAATCGCTTGTCCTCGAAACGAAGCGCCTTTCCATAAATCTATTTCTAATGCAGGTGCTAAATTAAAGGCCGTACCATAAATACGGTCTAACCAATGGTTTCTTAGAAATAACTGAGGATAGATAACCAAATCAACTTTCCCGGCTGAAGTTTCACTTGGTTTCACGTCCTTTAGTAGGTGCATTATTTGATCGGTATCATAGCTTACTCGTATGGACTGTATATCACGAGGAAAAGTCACGCATACTTTGGGTACATTATGATTTAATACCACGAGATGATAGATCGATTTGGTGTCAGGCAAAGCTCTTAATTCCTTAATCACATTAGCTACACCAACGGAAACCTCTCTATATATATTATTTTCATAAGCAATGTAACATTCCTCGCCTTTATTAACTACACTAATATTTTCCATTCCAAGAGCTAAAAGTACTTCTCGCTCAGAAGATTGGGCTATTAATAGTTCATTTATCAACAAACTAAAGAAAAGAATAACATATAACTTTTTCATTTCTTTTCTCCTTTTAATAGATGTAATTCATAGCTAATACCTCCACAAAAGGATTTCGTATCATAACAAAAGAGATAAGCCGAAAAATGATTGAAAAATCGGCCCGCTAATCCAAAATTAAAAGCGGTATCATCATATTCAGTCATAATCGATAGTTGTTTTAAGAAAGCAGGCTTATAATTCAGTCCTGCAAACAAGCCTTTTCGCTGTGTTTCGTGTTTGAACGGTATAGTACCGCCGACAGTGATTCCTAAATCATTCTCATTAAATTTGAAATGTTTAGTCGTTACAGCGTAAACAGCAGAAAAATATCTATTACTCTTTGTATCTTCAAATGTGTTTAATTGTCCAGAAGTCAATGCATCATTACTTCCTATAACCAAGGAAGGAAAATAACGACTTTCTTTGATCGCTCGAAGGCGTAATGATACTGATCGATCTTGATTCCATTTGTCCGTTTCCAATTTAATCAAAGTGCAACGGTAGGTTACTTCTATGAAAGGTAAGAAAGTAAGATTTAAAAAATAATTACCTGTATTATAGTCCCAATAGTTGGGCGTCATTGATTCAGGAAGAAAATTTGCTCCAGTCATAAAAGTCCCTTCGGTTTGCATATCGGCTGTAGGAATATTTAGTAATCCTGTAGCACCCATAGCATATTGTCCCCACAGCTTTTCAGTGTTAGTCAAAGCAAATAGACAAGCGATTAAATATAAAAAAGTTTTGTTCATTTGATTTCTAGTCGAATTTTTATCTAGTTAAATCCATATCGCTTAATCAAGCTGAAAAGCTTTGTTATAAAACAATTTTTTTCTTACTTACAAAGTTAGCTTTTTCTTATTATATTAGGCGTGTTTTAACTATATTTATTACGATAAGAGCAATAAACTTAAATTCACCTTTAATTATTGTTTCATTTATGTTTATGATTCGATAAATAGAGTATGATTATTAATGATTTGTTGGCAAAAAAGGAAGAAATGAAAACTTAAATTTGTTTAGTATAATCTCTTTGATTTAGAAAGGTCTTATTGTCTAATTTTTTTATTTTTAAATCCTCAAAAATTGATATTTTTCAGTTGTATAAATACGGACGCTAAAGATTCAATTCTCAGGGACTTAAAAGTTTTTTTCTCTAAAATATTGTTGTTCAGCGTTGTCGTATTAATGGAGCCGAAAGAGAAGGAGATTTTATAAAAAGTCAACGAGATTTGAAACAAAAGTAACGAGTTTTTTGATTACAGTAGCCTATTTCTTTAACGTCCTTTGATCTAAATAACTATCCAATGATTTTTTAGTGTTTTGAGGCGTCCCCAAAACCATGTGGTAGTCAACAAAATAGTATAATAGCTAAATAGTCAAAGTGGATTTCAAGGGTAAAGACCTTAACATTTCCCTTTTGGCGTGAATTTTGGAATGAAAAAGTGATTCATTTTGGAGTTGGGTTAGTCAAAAAAGCAGAAAACAGAATTGATAACAGTTTTAAAATAGTTCTTTTCGTTTAAAACGGAGAAAAATATAAAGGCTACTTATTGTATATATTTTTTATTTAAAAATTTTCTAATATTTTTTCCCCTATCTAGTTTAAAGGAGTGTTTATGAGTCAATCTGCAGTAGAAGGAGAAGTGTTACCCTTCTTTGTGGAAGGAAAAGAGGTATAAGAAGATTTTTGTTAAGGAATCAATATTCTAATATAGCTATTGAGGTTAACGAGCCACGAGTAAACGAATAAATCGTTTTCTTCATACAAAATGAATGAGAGTTCGTTTTTGTGCTTTACAATAAAGGTTGTATCTTTGCACTTATATATTAATATAGAGAATCATTATGTCAGAATTATTTGCGACGAATCTGCCTTACAAAGTGGCGGATATAGCGTTAGCCGATTATGGTCGAAAAGAAATAGAAGTTTCAGAACATGAAATGCCTGGGTTAATGGCCCTTCGTGAAAAATACGGCAAAGAAAAGCCTTTGAAAGGTGCTCGTATCATGGGTTCGTTGCATATGACTATACAAACAGCCGTTCTTATACAGACGTTAACTGCATTAGGTGCAGAAGTCCGTTGGTGTAGCTGCAATATATTTTCGACTCAGGACCATGCTGCCGCAGCTATTGCTGCTTCAGGAGTCCCTGTATTTGCTTGGAAAGGCGAGTCGTTAGAAGAATATTGGTGGTGTACGAATCAGGCATTCAAATTTGCCGACGGTAAAGGACCCCAGATGATTGTAGATGATGGAGGCGATGCCTCTCTTTTACTTCATAAAGGCTATAGAGCGGAAGAAAATCCAAGCACGATAGAAGTCACGGCTGAGAATCAGGAGGAACAATGTGTTCTTGATGTTTTAAAAGCAACTTTAGCTGAAGATGATCAACGTTGGCATCGTATGATGAAAGATATGCGGGGCGTTTCTGAAGAAACCACGACCGGTGTACATCGTCTGTATCAAATGATGGAAAAAGGGGAATTATTGGTTCCCGCTATCAATGTAAACGACTCCGTTACCAAATCTAAATTTGATAATTTATATGGTTGTAGGGAATCTTTGGCCGATGGCATTAAACGTGCAACCGATGTTATGATCGCAGGTAAAGTAGTGGTTGTAGCAGGATACGGAGATGTAGGTAAAGGTTGTGCCCAATCGATGCGTTCGTATGGAGCGCGCGTTTTAGTTACAGAAATTGATCCTATCTGTGCCCTTCAAGCTGCGATGGAAGGCTTTGAAGTAACCACGATGGAAGACGCTTTGACGGAAGGTAATATATATGTTACGACTACGGGTAATTGTGATATCCTCACAATAGAGCATATGAAAACGATGAAAGACCAAGCGATCGTATGTAATATAGGACACTTCGATAATGAAATTGAAGTAGATAAATTGATTCATTATCCAGGGATCAAACGAGTGAATATCAAGCCACAAGTAGATAAATTTATTTTTCCTGACGGACATGCCATTTTCCTTCTTGCTGAAGGACGATTAGTTAATCTGGGTTGTGCTACAGGACATGCTTCTTTTGTGATGAGTAATTCGTTTACGAATCAAGTATTAGCTCAAATCGATTTGTGGCAAAAGGCCTATAAAGTAGGCGTCTATTGTCTTCCTAAATCTTTAGATGAAGAAGTAGCTCGTTTACATTTAGATCGTATTGGCGTAAAGTTATCTAAACTATCACAGAAGCAAGCTGACTATATAGGGGTATCGGTAGATGGCCCTTACAAATCAGATATTTATCGTTACTAGTTAATAAGAATAGCGTAGGCAAACGATAACGTATATACGCTTTTAAATAAAAATATATATTATGAGTTTTATATCCAATCTATTTCATACCAAAAATACGGGAAGAAAAGATAGCGAGAAGGGTTCTGTAGAAGAATTTGTGACGCTTATCAGAGTTTATTACCAATCGGTAATGGCTGGTAATCTAGGGATTACAAATATGAATATGCTGCCAGATATGGCTTTATTCAAACGTATGCTAAAGATTCCAACAAAAAATAATAAGTTGGGTATTGCTGAAAAATCTGTTGTGAAGAAGACGTTGCAATCTGATTATCATTTGGATAATAGCTTTTTTAAGGAAATGGATCAATCGGTAAAGAAAGTTTGTAGAAGTCAAAACGATGTACAAATCTACTTTGCCTTATTCCAAGGTTTTAGTCAGGATCTGTTTAATCTAATGGGTTCTCTTATGCAATGGAAATTCAGGTTCGCTATGCTCTTTAAGAAATTAATGCGCTCTATGACAGAAAAGACCGTTCATGATATACTGACAAAATCAGAATGGAAAGAGGTGGCTGATCAAAAATCATCATGGAATGTACGTAAATATGCAGAACGTTTGAATTATTCAGAAGCTTGGATTTCTGATTTTGTTTATATTATTGTCTTATTGGCTAGAGAAGATAGCAAACGCGAAGCCAAAGAACGGAAGAAAAAATAAACGGAATGGATTTTCCTATAGAACAACATCCCTTGCCTTTTTTCCTACCCTCTAATGCCTCTCTTTTAATGCTGGGGAGCTTTCCTCCTCCCCGCAAAAGATGGTGTATGGATTTCTTTTATCCAAATATACAAAATGATATGTGGCGTATCTTGGGCCTTTTATTCTTTAACGACAAAGAATTCTTCTTAATCCCGGGAAAGAAAATTTTTGATGAGACGAAAATACGAGCTTTTTGTAAATCGGTTGGTATAGCAATCGGAGATACGGCTTATGAGATAAAGCGTTTAAAAAATAATGCTTCCGATAAATTTCTTGAAATTGTGACTCCTTTAGATATCGAGGCTACCTTAGATCAACTTCCATACTGCAAAGCTATTGCTGTAACGGGTCAGAAAGCAGTAGATACACTCTTGGGAGTTTTATCTCTTACGACACAGCCCAAAGTAGGTCATTCTATCACGTTTCAATATAAAGATAGGCTTTTAAAATTGTATCGAATGCCTTCTTCTTCAAGAGCTTATCCGCTTGCTATTACAGAGAAAGCAAAACTCTATGGTACCATGTTTGCTGAAGTTTTTGAAGACTTTACTTATCCAATCTAAAAATAAAGTCATTGGTTCCTTTTATTAGCCTTAGGAGTTTGATCGAGAATAAATAAAGCGGCCAGATTATCTCCAAAACGAGTAAATAGAAACCTATTGGAGATTGCTTAAAGATTTTAGCTAAGTAATTAAAGAGGTAGTATTTATAAAGAAGGCGTATGAACCAGCATAAGAAGGCAAATACGGCAAGGCTAACATTCGTGGATAAACCGATAAGTAAGGTGAGTAGTAAAGAGGGAAAAAAGAACGTTGAAACGAGAATCTTAATTTTCAAAAACGTAGGAAATACACCTTTATAATGGTTTCGGGTTCCTAGTCGCTGAACTAAGCTCTTTTTGAAATCCTTTAATGAAAGATAAGGTTTCTTTGATAGAATAGATTCAGGAGAAATCGTCAGGGTTGTATTTTCTGCCGTGGCTATGGCATTAATGAGCAAATCATCTTCTCCTGAGGTAAAAGCAATTAATTTATTAAAACCTTTATTCTGAAAGAAAAGATTTTTACTATACGCTAAGTTACTACCGATGCCTTTGTATGGTTTCCCTAATATGGCTGCTGAAGCATAAAGGGAGGTAGAAATAAGATTCTCATAGGCAGCTAAACGATGAAAAAAACTGTTATGTTGATGATAAGAACAACAGCCTAAGACAATTTCTTTACCTTGATTAAAGAGTCTTGCCATACTATAAATCCATAAATTAGTATTAATAGTCACCGTTGTATCTGTAAATAAAAGTTTATTATATTTGGCTGCCTTTATACCCATAGTCAAACCTAACTTTTTACGACTGACGAAGTGTGCCGTTTTGGGCACAAAGGTATAATACAAGCGACTTTCTGGCAAAGCATACGTGGCTATTAACTCTTTTGTTTTAGCGGTAGGTGAATCATCTATAACTACGATTTGGTAGGTAGGATAGTTTTGCGATAGCAATTCAGAAAGTAGAACTTTTAAGCGTTCGGGCTCATTCTGTGTATATAGAATAATAGATATAGGAGGGGTCTCTTTTGAAGGGGTCTCTTTCGATCGCTTACGATAAGCCCGAATAGGGGCAAGATAAGCAATCGAAAGACACACCATATATGCGATAAACAAAATCGCTGTATGAAGTATGATCATCCATTCAAAAAAAGAAAAATCAAAAAGGTTTTTCATTTCTAACGCTATAAATCAATAATTAATATAACGTCTATAATTCGTCAGAGAAATAAGCTTTAGGTAATTGGCGGCAGTTATATTGAGATGCCATTACTTCACCATAAGCCCCCGCTGAGCGTAAAGCGATAAGATCCCCTCGTCTTACTTCATTTAATTTTATATCTTTAGCAAAAACATCAGACGATTCACAAATAGGACCGACTACATCGTAAACAGCCTCTGGTTTATCACTCGTGAGATTTTCAATACGATGATAAGATCCATACATGGCTGGACGAATAAGTTCCGTAAATCCAGCATCTAGAATGGCAAAAGTCTTGGTCTCTCCTTTTTTAGCATAAAGTGCTTTACTGATCAGTGTGCCACATTGTCCCGTAATAGAACGTCCTGGTTCAAAGTGAACTTCTTGTCCTTCACGTACTTTTAACAACTTGCGAAATACACCAAAATAATTATCAAAAGCAGGAATGGTTAAATGGTTGGGATGATAATAATCGATGCCTAAGCCACCTCCTAAATTGATAAGCTCAGACGTAAGCCC
>Ga0265294_10007584_pt1 | contig 12817 bp, 22 predicted proteins | sample MunlanPumphouse3_FD_192504 | JGI IMG/M metagenome (GOLD analysis project Ga0265294, IMG submission 192504) | Groundwater microbial communities from a municipal landfill in Southern Ontario, Canada - Pumphouse #3 | ecosystem: Environmental > Aquatic > Deep subsurface > Groundwater | place... | reverse complement strand
TAGCGGTAAACAAAATCAGCCATTACTACACCCCGCTTTCCTCATGGTAGTCAATGATGATCTCGATATCCTTTTCCCGAAGAACAAACACGGCAAATAGTGATATCTCATCAAAAGAAAAACAAATAGTATCAGATGACCATGGGCTTTTTATTTCATTGTTTACCTTGTCATAGATTTTTTCAAGAATTTTAAACATGCAAATTTCCGACAGTTGTGTTCTGTTGTCAATCAGGATTTTCATCAGTACGTCCTTTCCTTTTATTTCATTGACAGTTTGGGTTTGAACATCCCATAATGCAGCGTATTCCATTTCCGGTTGAGTAATAAGTTGATTTATCGATTTGTTCACTCATCCCTGCCCCTCGCTTTTTGGATACTTTGCCAAACGGGGCAGTAGCTTTCCTCCGAGCAGTGCCCGAACGTGACCACCCCTTGTCCATGTTGACACCAGCAATCAGCTCCCGGAGTTGTGCGGTAGCAGCAAAACTCCAGCAACTCCAGCAGTTCCTCGTTGCTGGCTTCCAGCTCCATCACCCGCTCCCGTAGCTGGTCGAGTTCGTTATTCATAACTGGTTTTTCTGCGCTTTCCAAAACTAAACGAACATCCGGCTTCATTTCACCACTCCTCCATTTGCTTCAAAATTAATGGTATGGCCTCTGCCAGTCTCTTGATTTTTCGCACCGCCGCATCTCTGGCATCCTCAGGGGTACAGCCTCCGCTTTCGATGTACAGCCGCTCCCCCATAGAAATCTCCAGCTCCCAGCAATTGCCCTCGTTGTATTGCGTAAAGTGTTCCAACACCGCGTTTCCCAGGCTATTATAATATCCCACGATCAAATGCTCATCATCATCAGGATGTGGCGGACTAGTTTTTTTCTCCCACTTACTCAGGTCGATTTTCATTCGTTCATCTCCTTTGTTTAGATTCCTTTCCTCTTGCAATAATCATGGCTCCAGCAATCTAGGCATAGTCCGCCTCTGCAATCCATGCCTACATCTAGCTCATTGCATCTTGTGCACTTCCCCCTGGTTCCGTCCTCCCCTGTGGTTTGCTCTGCATATTCAGCCATAATCCGGTCAAGGTCGGCTTTCATGTACATCAGCATTCTTCCAGGCACCTTATGCAGCTTGTTTTTTCTTGCCCGGTATCGAACCTCCCAGCCAATAAGCCCAGTAGCTTCACAATATTCAGCAATCGTAACCGCGCCCTTTGGTTTGCCTGACACACCCCCAACCGAGTACATCAGAGGCTCTATGTCCTCTCGTTCGTACATTCCCTCCCTGCCCTGCATATACTGCGGATTAATACCTGCCTTGCCTATCCGAACGTGCAAGGTTCTGACGGACACCCCGCATAGGGCAGAAGCTTGTTTGATGGATATTGCTGTCATTGCCTTAATCCGTCCAGTGCCTGCTGTCCGGTTTCGCCCCGGCTTTGGTTGTAGGTCTTCATGTCTATTGCAAGCCAGTAGGATTCCCCCTTGCGCTGAACCTGGGACAATACCAGCGGGATGTCCTTGTGGGCGTACTGGGTCACCTTCGAATAGTTGATGCCGTCCTCTGAGAAGCACAGGGTGTCAGACTCCTCCCAATGCTTAGATGGCCATTGAATCCTAGTCATTTCTTGTTCTCCTTAATCTGCCTCACAAAGTCCCAGGGACGCTCCGATAATGCTCTGTAGCAGCCATATGGCACTGCCCTGCTATTGCGCTGTATCTTGTCCATTACCCTGCGCATTGCCTTGCTTAGTGCTTTGTTCATGTATCTGTTCATTTAATATGTCTCCTTGAACGGCAATGTCAAACTATCCCGCGACGATTTCTTTCTTATGTCGCTGATTGCCTCTTTTGCCTTTTCTATCACCATGTTAGCACTTATTTTCTTGGTACACACAAACATATGATTGAGGGCTTTTTGCAGCGCTATTTTAGCCTCCGTCACCCTGTTCTTTGAGGCGGTTTTATTTGCCGGCAATGCCGATGCATATGCCTGCCGCGCCTCTGTTAGTTCCCTCTGCGCGTCATCTACAATAGGGGTTATCCTGGGACACCATCCATAGTCGTGATGTGCAAAGCCTATTCGGGTATCGTTCCAGCAACCTATGCACTCCGCCACTGGATTTATTACCCTGTAGTTCTCGAATTCAGCAAGAGGCAGGGAAAATCCGCTTATCATGACCACCGGCAGGCCGACGCACCAGGCCAGGGCCGCAAGTCCAGAAGGCGTACCGATGAAAAACTCGCACTGCCTCAATATGTCAACCCGATGCGACAAGGGAAGCGCGCCAGTAAAGTCCTCCACCCCCCAGGGCATATGATTGATATAGGGAGCCTGTCCGCACATCGGGTCCTTGTCGATGCATATAACCCTGTACCCCTCCCCGTGCAACCATGTAATCACATCATACCAGCCTCTTGGATTGTTCCAAAACTTGCACTGCTTGCTTCCGGTGTAGGAAATGGCAACGCACTTTCCGGGATTCTCGCCCAGCGGCTTGTGTCCCTGCCCAACAACCTTAGGCGGAGCGGGGGTCTTCCATGAGGGCAGTCCCAGAATATGTTGGGATTGCTGTGTCATCGAGTAGGTTCTGAAATCATACGGCTGCCACATCCTGTCATATGTAAAAAAGAACATGGTGTAATAGGTGGCGTACAGGTCCGGGGGCGTTTCATCCTGTACATCCCGGAACTCAAAATGAGGATAGGCGGGCTGAACCACCTCTTTTATCATTTTGGAACAGTATATGACCGGCAGGCATCTGTGCTTTTCCACAAATTCAAATACGCCAGCAAGCATATAAAGAGGGTCGCCAAGCGTGTTCTGAGGCATCTTAAACCCGACCCTCTCATTCTCCAGGCTTAGTGTTATGTTGGTTATTCGGTTGTTTGCCCTATTGTGTATCCGAACCCTATAAGGAATGTAGTACTTATAGGGGAACGAGTACTGTACATCATCTCTCTGGGCAGGTGCTTTTTCCGGAGAAAATATATCATCTGCACTGCTCTGGGCGGATATAACCTCTTGGGCATACAAATCTCCTGTAAGGTTGTTATATACCTCTACCCCGTACACCCCAGTAGGGAACCACAGCCTCAATCCCATGTTGAAATCATAGCGTATCCCATCTATTTCTCTTGTGGGCAGCTTCTCGATGTAGCCCATGTCTTTTCCCATATACAGCATGGTTACCTCCCTCTTCTCATTTGGTTGCTTCTTTCCCTGTCACGTTCGCGCCACCTTTTGGCGGCGGCCAGCATCCTGTCCCTGAAATCGCCTTCCTGCGGATTCTCTATGCATTCCTGGTATCTTGGCTTGAGAACCTCCTTGTAGTACTTCTTTGCATACTCCCTCGTCTTTGCCGGATTCTTTTTGCGGCGCTCCCTTTGCTGCGCCAAAATCCTCTCCCTGTTTTCGTAGTACCTCCGCAGACCATAGGGCATCGCGGCCAGCTCCTCCATGGTCGGCATAGGCTTTCTTCTTCTTTTCTTCTTGTTCATTGCAGCATCTCCTTCAGCTTGTCTATGGTTTCCTTGTCGGCCTCGTTTATGTCGCCGGTGTCCAGCAGTATGTTCTGTACCTTGCAGCGCAGCCCCAGGGAAGCCATCAGCTCCCTGGCGCGGCTCTGCGCCTGTCTCTCCGCATCAAAGCATATCATCACCTCCTTGTATGTTCCCAGGATTTCTAGCTGTTTCTTTGTGTACCCTACACCGCCCAGATGAACAGCTCCAGGCCCTATAGTCATGGCATCAAAGGCTCCTTCACACACCATTATTTTATCATATATGGCCATGTCGCTTCCCCACACCATTTCCTTTATGTTCACCACCTCGTCATCCTGGTTGGAGTTGAGATAGCGAAGATTGACGCTCCCCGTGTAGTCCCTGCCCTGATAGTTGACTATTTTGCCATCAAGTATTGACGGTATGATGATTCTATTGGGCATGATAGGGCTTTTCCATGATGTTTTCTTTAGCCTGTACATTCTGATAGTGTGTTTTAGCCAATTTTCAGAGAACTGCCTAAAACGCGTTCTAAGGTAGTTATAGGCCATGTCGCCTGTTTCTATATCTACCATAGCGGGAAGCTTGCAAATGCGCCTAGCTGGCTTAATTTCAGGCTCTATGGCCGTCCCTTTACCTACGTAGCGCCTATACAGCGTGTAAGCTTCTTTTCCGGATATTCCCAGCAGGTGAGACAAGGTTTTGGCCACGCTGTGAAAGCCGCATCTGTAGCAGTTAAATCCTACTTCCCTTTCCAGATTGTAGCCCATGTGAAAGTCAGGAATCCCGCCTATGCAGAACGGGCAATTTATCTGCACCCATCCCTCGCGGCAGTGGCGATTCCCTCTTTCCTTGTACACTATATGGTAGTCATCCATCAATCGTCTAATCATTGTCCTCTCCTATCATGTAGGCCAGCAGCTCCTCCATCTCCGCGGATTCCCCGTCTATGGTTTTGCTTAATATTTCCGACTTCCTGTCCAGCGTTCTTGCAAGATGCTCCTCCACGCTGTTAAGCACGACCATGTAATATACCGAAACCGGCTCTGTTTGTCCATTGCGGTCAAGCCTGGCGGTGCATTGCCTCATGTTGGCAGGCGACCAGTCAAGCTCGGCATACATCATGTTGCTGCATACCTTTTGAAGCCCGTCAGTACCGACCCCCACCGACAATATGTTGCCAATCAAAAGCCGGCATTCGGGGTCAGTCACGAACCTGTGCTTTGCCTCTTCCTTTTGCTTTGCGGTCAGGCTCCCATCCATGATTACCGCGGTGTCCTTGAATTTCCTGTATAGAAGCCTTCCGCACTTTTCCCTGTGAACCACGGAAACCATCAGCTTCTGGTCTGTGGATTCCATGAAGTCCTTTATCCACTCAATCAGGTGCGGCATTTTTAGCTTTATGGCCTCCTGCCGGTAGCGCTCCATGCAGGCGCGCAATCCGGTCATGTCCGGTGTCCTGCCCTCCGCCTTTGCCTTCCTGATTAGTACGCTGGCCTGCTTGCGCATCTTGACCAGCGAAGAAGTGTCGGCGTATATGGGAACCACCTGATGCTCTACCTCGGGCAGCTGGGAAAACACCTCTTTCTTGCGCCGCCTGAGCATGACTCCGGTGCCAGACAGGATTGAGTGTAGCTCCTCCGAGTTTATGTCAACGCCGGTCAGCCTGCTATGTGCGTTGGGCGCGCAAAACCGCTTCATGTACCTGTATTCCGACCTAAGCTCAGGTGGGAACGCGGTGTCGTCGACTATGTTGACCAGGTTCCATAAATCAGCGTGCCGGTCGGTGATGGGGGTTCCGGTAAGGCATATTGCGTTTTCGGTGTTCTCCCTTACCGCCTTGACCGCCTTGGTACACTGACTCCTGGTCTTTTTGATTTTCTGCGCCTCGTCCAGTATCATCAGGTCGTAGCTGTGCCTGAGCAAGTGAGGCTGCCAGGATTGCATTATGTCATAGTTGATGATGACGATTTGCGCAAATCTTAGATACTCGGCGGCCAGCTTGCTGATGCGCCTGCCCTCGCACACGTACACCTGCGGCAGGGAGGAAACCGAACGCTCAATTTCCCTTTGCCACTGATACTTCACGTGGGCCGGGCAGACAATGATGGCCTTGTCGCACCTTGAGATTCCGATGCAGGCAATGGCCGAAAGCGTCTTGCCCAGTCCCATCTCGTCGGCAAGAATGAATCCGCCGCGCTTCATGTAGTGGAACACCGCCTCCAGCTGATGATCGTACAGCTCGCGCTTTAGCCACCCGTTAAGGCTGCGCACCTGCCTCATGTCGATGTTGTTCTCCTCCATCTTGTGAAGCAGGTTAGGCACAATCCTGGCGCGGTAGGCGGCGCCGTTGCGGCGATAGTATATATAGCCGTCCTTAATCATCCGAAGGCCTCATCGGCATACCTATTACAAAGATAGGGGTGTCCGCACCCTCTGCCCTGTACGGGGTAACTATCTCCGCATAGTCCATGCCGGGCTTTGGTGTGGGCAGTTCAAAGTTAATGATGTTAAGCCCGGTCTTAATTAGGTCCAGGATGTAGTCGGGATTGTTGTACAGCTTCACCTTTTCCTCGGTGTTTACCGCCGCCTTCAACACGGCGGAATACTGCTTGCCTATGTGGACGCTGACCTTGCCCTCGTCCATCTCAATTAGTATGCTGCCCCAGTCCTTTGGTCTCAGAGCCAGAAACTCCTGCATCTCCTTTGCTGGAAACACCAGGGTATTGTACGCGTGCAGGTCGGGAATCACTCTGCCTACACTGGGAAGCCTCCGTGTGTCTGTAAAGGTGTAGTAAGTAAAGCTCCCGCTCTCAATCTTATGGGTGCGATACAGCACACAACTATTCCCCCTCTTGTCATATATGGTATACTGACATGATTCCTTGGGGAACATCTCCACCTCGGGCAGCGGGATTGAGGCATTGAAATCTTTGTCATATTTTCCCTTGAAGACAGGGTAGATTGCCAGCCGGCGACCATCTGTGGTGACAAGCCCCGAGTGCGTCTCATCGCCGCCGAAAAACATCGGATTGTGCATAAACGGCCTAGCAATGTCGGTGGATGCGAACGGCAAAAGCTTCCTGAGATTGTCCCACACCTCCTCGTCAAAGGTTTCACTGAACACCGCCTCAGACTCGGCTATGCGCGTCTCGACACCATCCCCCGCGTCACCGATAAACTCGTCCCAGGTCCGGCATATATACTCCTTGCCTTCCTTAATCCCGAGCGCCCGCATGGAGATGTTCCTCTTGCCATATCCCGCGGTCAACATCAGCTTGTCGCCCTCATGCGTAAAGATTGGGCTGGCCTTGATGTAGGTGACGCACTTGGCCAGCTCCAAGGGATTAACACACGCATGGAAATCCTCGTGTGTACAATGCTCGAACCTGTACTCGACCCCATGTTTGCCATCAACGTGTCGGATGTGCAAGGTGCCATCCTTTCCCAGCAGTTCCACATGGGAATTCACCGCCGTGGTGAACTTTCCCAGCTTCTTCAAAATCCTGTTTGCCACTCTGGTGTCCATCATTTTTTCTTCTCCGTAATAAGGATAAAAACACTAAGGCATGAACTAATTTTCCGGCCTCGACACTAAGATATAGCAACAAAACTTATATGCAAGCCTTATATTAAGATTTGTCTTGGATTTGTTTTTGTCGCTTAAACATATATATTATTGCCATGACATCAAGAAAAGACATAAGAGGATTGCCTATAGAAACACCGGACGCCTCGCTTGCCATCAGGGAAGCGCAGGAAATGGTTGCCGCCTATGACGAGGCTGTCCTGGTGCTTATAGACGAGGATGAAAGCCCGCAGACCCCAATCAAGGACGCTAGGATTGAAAAGTTCCTGACCGAGATAACCGAAAGGGCGCTGACAAACTCAAAGGACATATACAGAATCTATAAACAATGCAATCTGCCTCTGTCCGGAGACGAGGTGCAGAGCCGCAATCTAATGAAGTCCATCCTAAGCAAGAAACGGGTGAAGATGCGCTGGAAATATATGCAGAGCGCCGAGTGGGACATAAGGAAACCAACCAGGCTCTCTTTACAGCAACAATATGAATCGCTGCTTGACGATGAGGAAACAAGACCCGCCGACAAGATAAGGGCGCTGAACGGATTGGAGAAGCTGATGACCATGTCCGACGAGGAGTCAGAAGGAATCTCGGCCACCGTTGTCTTTAACGCGATGGACAGGCCAAAAGGTCCAGTAATAGATGTGGAAACAGACAAGTAGCTATGTCGATGCATATATTCAGGTCGATGCATATATTTAAGTCGATGTATATATTTAAGTCGATGTATATATTTAAGTCGATGTATATATTTAAGTCGATGTATGCCTAAAACACCAGCTGTAGTTTTCGCTCCGCCCTCTCTGGTTCCGCCTCTTTTCTAACCTCCCCAACCGTGCCCAGGTCGATGCATAGGTTCCCGGCCCTGGCCACATAGGTGGATATTATTGCGGCGACCCTGAGCCACGCCCTTCTCAATCTATCTGCCTCTTTGCTTCCGATACTTATTTGACCAGCTATCCAATCCTCCATAAGGTGGCCTGCGGCAATGGCTGAGGCAATCTCCCTATCCACCTCCTCCATCACTTCATACTGCACAAGCGCCATCCTGTATATGTTGCGCCTGGCTATCTGGATAAAGTACATGGACATCCTCAGTGCGGTGTCCTCAGAGGCCCTGCCCATCCACACCTGAAGCCTGTACATATATCGCAACTCGTTCATGGTGTCATATAGCTTCATGTTTTTAATATATATCCACTTATGATGAATTATAGGCTGGAACCGTCAATAAATGATGGAAAACAACGGTAAAAACAAATCTCGCGCAAATCATAATATAAAGCTTGCAATATAAGTTTTAGCCGCTATTTTATAAGTGTGACAAGAAAAAACAGCCAAAACAAACGCCTTACTTACTATATATAAGGACAAGAAAAAATGATAAAAACAATAATAATAAGCTGGATACTACTAGGAATCCTAACTGGCATATATGGATTCGTTGTAAGCCATATAGTGCCAGTCACCAAAAACACCAGCCGCAAAGCAGGAACATCCCTCTGCGGCACAACCCAAAAAGGAGAATGACAATGAACATCACCAAAAAAATGATTGAAAAAAAGTGCCGGGAGTGGGACATCGACCCCCGGTGTTACTACATCCACAAAGTAAGTGGGGATGGTCAGCTGGGCAAGGATTGGGCAAATGACGGGATTGAGTGTAACTGGCCGGACAAGGACAGCTCGGCGCTGATTTACTCAGACCCCATCGAACGCATCGAGGAGATAGGATGGGAAGACCCTTTTGCGGAGATTGTCTACTGGGCGGACGGGAATCCTGCCTGCTTCCTATCATCAGAGGAATTTTTCGACAAGGTTTACAGGTTCGCAATGGAGGGATGGCAGGAGCTTGACGGCGACGACCTTAAAGAGGCCATCAGTAGGGTGGAGGAACTGGATGAAGAGGTGGCGAAGACCGGCGGACCCTGGCGGGCTATCGGCACCAAAGAGGGGTCGCACAACAACAAGACCCTGAAAGAAGTCATCGTGTTCTGGTAAATCATAATTGCCCGGAGAAGGCCAATCCGGGCAACAACCAAAAGGAGAATAAAGATGGAGTTTACCTACGAGCAGATTGAGAAGCAGTGCGAGGAGCTGGGCATCGAGCCTGGCACCTACTACTTCCACCGCATCAAGACGGAATGCGGAGGCCTGGGCGAGGATTGGGCAAGGCGGGCGCTGGCTGTGGAGTGGCAACCAAAAGGTGTGACTTCGCTTTACCTTGTGCCGGACAATCCAGTAATGGCTCTGAAAAACATCATGGCCAGAGACTTGATTTTCAGAATGCTGGATAATTTGCCGTTCAGTCCGGTGGTGTTTTGGAGAGAGGGCTGCAACCCCGTCTTTGATTCCGCCGGCTCCCTACTAAAAATGATAGGAGAGGATGAGCTGGAAAAGTGGGGTGAGCTGGGCGGCTCCGACCGTGACCAGGCCATCTCGCTGGTTCGTGAGCTGGATTGGGGATTAGCCTGTGAAAACGAATGGCGGGCAATCGGCACTTGTCAGGGTTCGGAAAACAACGAACAGCTAACAGGCATCATGGTGTTCATGGCAAAAAAAGGAGGATGAAATGAAACTAAGAGGAACCAATCCTGGAGAATGGAAAGAAACCATAGAGGGCTTGTACTTTAATGAAAGAATAGGGGTGAGCGTGGCAGACTGGTCGAACGGTCTGTGGTCAGCCTCGCATACCATCTTCGGAGCGTTTGCAGGTGAAATTAGCATATTCGTCACCGCACAAGGAAAATCCCCAGAGGAGGCATGGGAAAACCTACTTGCAAAACTAAACTCAATCAACGGAGAATCAAAATGATTGACTGGAAAAAATACGGATTGCTTATGGAGGCATGTACCGGATATTGCAGGGAGAAGATGGTGGAAGGCAACCATCCCTTGAAGATAGCCAGCGTAATGTTTCCCTTAATCCGGGAGCATGAAAACCAGGAGGGGCTGTATGTCATCATGCTCGACGCCAAGATGAGAATAATAGGTAGCCCGTTACTAATCACACTGGGACTGCTTGACCGGAGCATGGCGCACCCCAGAGAGGTGTTCAAGCCGGCAATCCTGAACAATGCGAAATCAATCATAATGGCGCACAATCATCCTGGCGGCGACCTGTCTCCATCCGCATCTGACAAAGCCCTGACGAAAGCCGTATACAGGTCCGGGGAAATCCTGTGCATTAATCTGCTGGACCATTTAATTCTCGCAAAGACACAAAACGGGTGGGAATACGTGTCGTTATTAGAACAGGGAGAATTTCACTCAATCGTAAAAGGAGAGTAAAGATGAAAAACCTGGTGCAAGAAGTATGGAGAATCTACGTGTTCTTTGATATGAAGTGGGAGATGGACTGGGAGAATAGAAGGGCAATCGGGGAAGTGGTCGATTGCGTGGATGATGTTCTGGAGCTGCTCGAGGAGATGGGATTTGAGCCTGACACTAATCTGCTTCTCAACGAGTGGTGCAGGGAGGCCAAGCAAAAACCCCTCACCTATATTCTGCCATACATCGAAAAAGTAAAGACAAGGTGCAGGGAAGGAGGTGCATTCCGTCTCCTGCATCTAATGGGGAGGGTGGAGGAAAACATAAAAACCCTGATAGAGGAGATGATGCAATGACGGACACCAGAGAACACGAAAAAGTCAAGGAAATCATAGGGCACTTGCTGGGGGTGGTAAAAGCCGCTTGCAGCTGCCCAAAAACAAGAGAGATGCATTTCAGGTCAATTCAGGCAATCCTATCCTGGATTGAGCTGATAAAACTGGAAACCCGTCCTACCGGAAAAGTGGGAATTCCAAAGCAGGCCAACTCGGTGTATGACGCCAGGTTCTACGCCAGAATTGCCCTGGATGGAATTAAGGACTTCGAGTCCGCCTTCAACAGCAAATACAGATTCCACCTGCCTCACGTGATAGATTCCATGGAGAAAGCCATCGGCGTGATGCTTGACAACTGGAAATAAAAGGAGACGAAACAATGACAAACGACAAGGAGCAACTGGAAACCAAGGCGGTCTACATCCTGCACAACATCGCGGTGTTCGTGGGACAGCTCTCTTTGGACACCGACAGGGAGGCAGTCCTTTGCGGCGACATAAGGAAAGACATCCTCCCGATAGTCAACCAGGCCCTGGCAAGAGGGGTGGTCCTGCCCAAGTGGAGAGAACCAGCCCAGGAACCGTCTCGACAAAACATAATAAACTACATCGAGATTTCAATGGCAAACCTGAAAGTGTATATGCAACAACTGCCTTACGATCATCCGGTCAAGCGGGATTACGTTTGCAGCGACATACCCATGATGATAAAGGAGCTGCTGGACATTCACCACAAAAGAACCACGGAGGCTTTACGGGAAGAAGAAAAATCCAACATAATGGAAGACATACACACCGTCATGCGCAGGCTATGCTGCCACCAAGACTCGGCATACTACACCAACACGCTTAATGTATCATCCTGCATGGACAAGCTTAAAGAGGTCAGGCAGGAAATCATAAACAACTGGTAAAGGAGATGAAACAATGACAGAACGCCTGGCATCCGACCTGGACATCATGCGCAGGTATTTGAACCATCTGTGGGACAAACACAAACGTCAGGGAGATTGTCTGCACTACATCGAGAACGCGCAGGACAACATATATTCGCTTATGCATCATCTGGGCACATCCCAGGACAACAGCCATGAACAGCCGGCATACAGCAAGGTGACCAAGGCCCTCAACCGGATATACTGCAACAAGACAATCAAGGCCTCGCACAAGACCTCGGACCTGGTGTACAAGCTGAAATCCAACATGAGGCGATTAAAAAACAAGATAAGCGAAACAGAAAGGAAAAACGAGATGAACGCCAAAATGGACATATGCAGAGTATTGTTAACCCTGCATACGGCAATGGTGAGGGAATCCCTGGAGTGCACCGACAACTTCATTGTATTCACCCCCTGGTTGCTGGAACTGAACACCCTTTATAAGAAACTAATGGGGGATGTAATAATTGAACTAAAAGACAATCCCAATTTCAAAAAACCACTAAAGGAACAGGCAGAGGAGTTGGTGGAGATGCTGCGGTCATACAATCCAGAGCTAATAGGAAATCTGGCGGAAATGATGGATACGCTCAATTAAAAACCAAAAAGACCTAATTGCCATGCTGTAAAAGGTGTGGCAATTAGACTTTCAAATCACTATCAAAAGGTTATCAAAAGTATCATATTTATTCACTCCGCCATATGTGTCGATTTATGCTGTTTTACGGTCTGCTGCAGATTCAGGCCCTTGTCCGGATATGGCCGGGCTGATGGATTTTTCCTTGTTTCAGAAATCAGGGCCTGTTGCCTGATGTCCGGATATATGGTTTTGGCTATGTTTTATGGTTGGCTATGGCTATGTTTTTGGGTTGATTATCTGGGTTGATTGAGTTGAAATATATGGTTAGGGTAGGATGAAACAAGCTAAAATATAGGGTTAATCGGGTATGGTTAAGGTAGGGTTGAGGAGCTGGAAATATGGTTGAATAAGGGGTAAGGGGAAGAGGGAAAGGGGGGACTATAGGGGGGATAGGGTGATGGGGATGGGGATAAACAGATACATAGCCATAGCCATAGCCATAGCCATAGCCATCAACATAGCCATAACCGTTGCCGTTGCCATAGCCATTGTTTAGCCATAGCCATTATCCATCCCCTAACCAGAAACCAATTACTTCTTACTTCT
>Ga0265294_10007583_pt1 | contig 12818 bp, 10 predicted proteins | sample MunlanPumphouse3_FD_192504 | JGI IMG/M metagenome (GOLD analysis project Ga0265294, IMG submission 192504) | Groundwater microbial communities from a municipal landfill in Southern Ontario, Canada - Pumphouse #3 | ecosystem: Environmental > Aquatic > Deep subsurface > Groundwater | place... | reverse complement strand
CCCGTTGGGCCTGTTGGCCGTCGACCATGAAAAAATACTTGAAGTGCATACTTCCTCCGGCACTACCGGCAAACCGGTGGTTGACGCGTACACCGCCAAAGACCTTGATATCTGGTCGGAAGGCTTGGCCAGGACGCTGAGCATGGGCGGCTGTACGGCCGCGGATACGGTGCAGAACGCTTACGGTTACGGTTTGTTTACCGGCGGATTGGGGGTTCATTACGGAGCGCGCCGCGTCGGAGCCAACATTCTTCCCATTTCCGGCGGAAATACGCGGCGGCAGCTTGAAGTTATGCAGGATTTCGGCAGTACGATCCTGACCTGTACGCCGTCTTACGCGCTTTACATTGCCGAGTTCGCCGCCGAAAACGGCGTTGACATGGCGCAAATGAAGCTGAAATCGGCAATGCTGGGCGCCGAGCCCTGGAGCGAAAGTATGCGCGCGGAAATTGAAAACAAACTGCACGTCAAAGCTTATGATATTTACGGGCTGACCGAGATTATCGGCCCCGGAGTTGCGTCCGAGTGTGAAGAGCAGAACGGCCTGCATGTATTTGAAGACCATTTTTATCCGGAAATAATCAACCCGGAAAGCGGCGAACCGGTACAGCCCGGCGAAAAGGGCGAACTGGTAATTACCACGATCACCAAGGAAGGAACGCCGATACTGCGTTACCGGACGCGCGACATAACTTTTTTCATCGAGGGAAAATGTCCCTGCGGCCGGACCAGCCGAAAAATACATCGCCTGTTAGGCAGAACGGATGACATGCTGATTATCCGCGGCGTAAATATCTTCCCGTCGCAAGTGGAACACGTCCTGCTCCGGATCGAGTCGGTGAAACCGCATTACCAGTTGATCGTCGACCGCCGGAACAAACTGGATTACCTTGAAGTGCAGGTCGAAATGAATGACGAACTGTTTTCCGACGAAATCAAAGAACTGGAAGCTACTGAAAGCCTGATCGAACGGGAACTGCATTCCGAGTTGAACATCCACGCCAAAGTGAAACTTCTGAACCCGAAAAGTATTCCGCGCAGCGAAGGCAAAGCCAAGCGGGTGATAGACCGTCGTCAAATTGTCGATAAACAGGAGGGGTAAACATGATTATTCAGCAAATATCGATTTTCATCGAAAACAAGTCCGGCAGAATTTATGAAGTAGCGGCCGTCCTTGCCGAAAAAAACGTCAATATCCGTTCCCTGTCCCTTGCCGATACCGCCAGTTTCGGCGTGCTCAGGATGATCGTCGATAAAGCCGACGTCGCCTATGAAGCGCTCAAGGCGGCGGGCGTAACCGCCAAAATCAGCGAAGTAGTGGCTATTGAAGTCCCGGATCAGGTCGGAGGTTTCGCGAAGGTTATGAAAGTCATGTCCGAAGCGGGCATAAACGTCGAGTACATGTACGCGTTTGTTGAAAAGAACCAGGACAACGCGGTGCTCATTTTCCGTTTTGACGATGTCCGGAAAACCCTCGAACTGCTGAAAGGCAAAGGCCTGCGCATTCTCCAAGCCAAAGAAGTGCTGGCCCTGTAAAAGCAACGCCGCGTCTCGATGAGACCCAAGTGCTAATAGCCGCACGGCTGGAGACAGCCGTGGCTTTAACGTTTAACTAAAACAAGAACGCAAAAATGCAGCCGCCCCTGTCTCAGGGGCGTAAATTGCGCTTATTTTTTCCCGTAGGCGTCTATCACGGCTTTCTGTCCGGCGTAAAACGCCTCGATATTCAGCTTTATAATGGTTTCCTTATCGCTGAAGCAGTCCATGATCGCTTCTTCGAAAGTCCGGTCGAAATCGGCCTGGTCGGCGGGTGTCAGGAAATTATAATCCATTACAGCTGAAAGCGCACCGAGAATTACCGAATTGGCGTATTTCAGGCTGCCGATCTGTTTAGCGATATTTGAAGCGTCAACCGCGTATACCTTTTTATCTGGGCCGCACTCCGGTTTTTTAATCGTCGTGCTGTCGTAGATCAGAACCCCGTTCTTTTTGAGTTCCGGCAGGAACTTGTTCATTGACGGCTGATTGAGCACGATCAGCAGGTTGCAGTTTTTGTCGATGATCGGCGAACCTATTTTTTTGCGGCTGATGATCACCGAGCAGTTCGCTGTCCCGCCGCGCATTTCCGGGCCGTAAGAGGGGAGCCAGGAAACATTGAAATTGCGTAGTTTGCCCATGGTGGCAATCATTTTTCCCAGTGACAATACGCCCTGGCCTCCGAAACCGCCCAGTTTTATCTTGCGCTGCTTCTGGAAAATTTCAGATTTATTCCGGAAGTCGGGAGAAACGCCTTTATCGACCTTGAGCGGATAAAGGAGTTCGCGGACTTTTTCCGCCTTGTAGATGCCTTTGCTCCGCTTGAGCGGGTCGCGGTCTTCGGCGATATCCTTGAAACACCCAAGCGGGAAAAAGGAGACCATCCGGGTATTAATGAATTCGTTGATCTCACTGGCATTCATTTTCATGTTGATCGGGCAGCCGGCCAGAAATTCGACCATCGAAAAGCCTTTGCGGTCAATCGTATTGCGCAAAGCTTTACGAACCGCTTTGCGGGCTTTCATGATGTTGCTGGTCGTGCTCAACGCGGCGCGTTCGACGTAAACCGGGGAATCCAGCGCCGCAACCATTTCCGATACCTTCATCGGATAACCTTCGTTGAGTATCGAACGCCCGTAAGGGGAAGTCGCGGTTTTCTGGCCCGGTAAAGTTGTCGGGGCCATCTGGCCGCCGGTCATACCGTAAATCGCGTTGTTGACGAAGAACACGCAGATATTCTCGCCGCGATTGGCGGCCTGGATAAAATTATTGAAGCCGATAGCGGCGAGGTCGCCGTCGCCCTGATAGGAAATAACAATGCTGTCCGGGTTGCTGCGCGCCATGCCGGTAGCCACGGCCGGAGCCCGCCCGTGCGGCACGGAAATGCCGAAACAGTCGAAGTAATAATAACTGAAAACCGAACAGCCGACCGGGGAAATAAAAATGGTTTTATCCTTGATATTCAAATCGCCTATCGCTTCGGCGATCAATTTCTGGAGAATGCCGTGTCCACAGCCGGGGCAGTAGTGCATATTTTTCTTGATCGGGCCGGGCCGGCGTTCAAATGTTTCAAAAAAGCCTTCAGGTTTGGCGTGGGTAACAGTTTCTTTTATCATTATTTATTATCCCCTTTAATTTCATTTAAAGCCTTCAGACTCTTTTCAACAATTTCGTCGATACTGGGAATATTACCCCCCATGCGGTTAATCAGCTTAACCGGAACCGCGCAGTCCAGAGCCAGTTTGACATCATCGATCATCTGACCGCAGCTGAGTTCCACGCTGATGAAAAGCTTCGCGTTTTTCTTTGCCCGCCGGATCGCGTCAACCGGGAAAGGAAACAGGGTTATGGGCCGAATCATTCCGGCTTTGACGCCTTTTTCCCTGAGTTGTTCAACCGCTGAATGCGCCAGCCGCGCGCATATCCCATAAGCGACAAGGACCAGCTCCGCGTCTTCTGTGAGGTATTCCTCGACACGCTGTTCTTTTTCACTGATAAGGCGGTATTTCTCCTGAAGAGCCTCGTTTACTTCTTCAAGGCGGTCGTGTTTCAGGAAAATCGAAGTAATGAGATTGTTCCGGTCTTTTTCCGGGTCCAGGGCCCAGTCGGGAAGTTCGTGTTTTCCGGCGCGCGGCTCCGGCAAAGTCAGGGACTCCATCATCTGGCCGATAACCCCGTCGGTCGCCACATAAACCGGAGTGCGGTACTCATCGGCCAGGTCAAAAGCCAGCACCGTCAGATCGCACATTTCCTGCACGGATCCCGGAGCCAGGACAATACAGCGGTAACTGCCGTGTCCGCCGCCCTTTACAACCTGGTTGTAATCGGCCTGTTCCGGGCCGATATTGCCCAGGCCGGGACCGCCGCGCATAATATCGATTATCACCGCCGGCAGATCACTGCCGGCCAGATATGAAATTCCTTCCTGCTTCAGGCTTATGCCCAGGCCGGAAGAGGCGGTCATTGTACGGCGGCCGGTAGAGGCGGCGCCGAGCACCATGTTGATCGCGCCGATTTCCGATTCAGCTTGCAGGAAAACCCGACCCAGGCGGGGAAAAAGCTGCGCCGCAGTATGGGCGATTTCGCTGGCCGGAGTGATCGGATAGCCGAAGTAGGAGTCGCAACCGGCCAGAAGAGCCCCGTAAATTACCGCTTCATTGCCTTTCAGCAACATTTTATTGGTATGTTCCATTTCTAATCTTCCTCCTCGGTAATTTTTACGATTTGGATCGCGCCGGGTTCGGGACAATTGTAGAAACAGGCGGCGCAGCCGGTACACCCCTCGCCCTTGTAAACAGCATAGGGGAAGCCCATGAAATTAAATTTTTTCCCCATCTTCAGAACCGATTTAGGACAGGCGTTTACGCAACGCTCACAGCCCTTGCACTCCTCGGCGCTGATAATGACTTTATGTTCAATGAGTTTACTTGTCTGGCTCATAATTTTGTAGCACCCCCGCTGAATGTTGGATTTTTATAAGCTAATATGTCAAATTCTTTTATTAGCAATTAACATGCCAAACCTGTTCCCCGCCGAAACATGACAATAGTCTCATAACTCGCAACGGGGGTACTCGCACGCTCACTGTCGGCTAAAAATTCGCTTTGCTTATTTTTAGCCGACCTCGCTTAGCGAGAGCGGTATCTATTCAGGCGCAACAAGTTGCTCCAAAATTTCGAGCCTTCAAGAGGCTGAGCGCGTTGCCTTTTGCTACGCTCAGGCTCTGCCTGCGCAAAGTCGGCCACCGGATCACCGAGGCGTTGCATCCGCCTTTTTCTATATATATGAGACTGGCGTCAAACATTATTATCTATAAAGTTATCAACAAAAAAAGTACAATTGCTGGACATTTTATGTACAGATGTTATATTATAGGAATTTGTTATTTGGACAGGATAAAAAAGTGGTTTTGGGTAGTGCCGGGAGCAGCCTTGCTCCGGCACAGAAAGCGTTAAAGGCGGATATAAACTTTACCGGTCACGGTGCGAGGCCGCACTCGTGACTACTTAATAAATTAGAGCGTTGATCATGACGTTATGCACGGACAAGGAAAGAAAGATAGCGGAAGCAATCGGGAAGCTGGATTTCACCAACCCGTTTCTGCCGGAACGGGATCTGCTTGAAAAAACAGCGCTGGGAGCAGATTACCGCCCGCCGGCGACAGGTAACACCAGGGCGGAGAAGAGCCGGGTGCGTTTCAATACCAATAAGCTGAAAGAACGGGCTATCGAGCTGCTGTCAAAGTTTCGCGAACGGCTTCTCGACAAGGATCTGAAACTGGCGGAAGGCGATCTGCATGTTTATGAAAACCTGGTTATTTATTATCTGTTCGAAATATACCGAGGGGAGATAAAGGCGTATTTCATGGACCACAGCGGCAAGTACAGCCTTGCGGACTGCTACCAGCGTTTTCACTCTGACTGGGAATACTATCTGCATCTCCGGGAGCGCCCTTTCAAAACGGTTTTTACGGCGGTTAAGATGTTTGAAATGTATTTTCAAATACGCCGGGCTTTCCACTATATTTTTGATTTTCTGATCGGGCGTTCCCCGGTATCGTCAAAACTGCGCGCGTCAATCTGGCAGTCGATTTTCACGCATGACATAATCCGCTATCACCGCCTGCTTTATAACCGGATGCAAAGCATTACCACCTTGATTACCGGTGCGTCGGGAACCGGCAAAGAACTGGTGGCGCGGGCGGTGGCGTTGTCGCAGCATATACCGTTTGACGAGAAAGCGCTGGATTTCACCGCTAATTCGCAACAGCTTTTTTTCCCGCTGCACCTTTCCGCCATGCCGCAGACGTTGATTGAATCGGAATTGTTCGGCCACCAGAAAGGAGCTTTCACCGGTGCGGTCCAGAGCCGGATCGGCTGGATGGAAACCTGCTCCGAATACGGGACGGTATTCCTTGACGAAATCGGGGAAGTCAACGAAGCAGTGCAGGTAAAACTGCTGCGTATCCTGCAAAGCCGTAAATTCCAGCGGCTCGGCGACAATACCGAACGCTATTACAAAGGTAAACTGCTGGCCGCGACAAACCGCAATCTGCTTGAGGCGATTGAAAAAAGAACGTTCCGCGGCGACCTGTATTATCGTCTCTGCTCCGATATTATCGAAACGCCTTCACTGCATGAACAGCTCGGCGGTTCCGAACAGGAATTAAACAATTTCGTCCAACACCTGGCGACGGGCATGGTCGGCCCCGGAGATTCCGAAGAACTGGCGACGGAAGCGACCGCCTGGATAAAAGCGAACCTGGGGCTGGAATACGCCTGGCCGGGAAATGTCCGGGAACTGGAACAGTGCCTGCGCAATATCCTTATCCGGGGAGCGTACGCGGTACAGAAAGCGCCATCGTCTCCGAATAGTGAAAACGCGCTGTTCCATGAACTCAGGGAATGCCGTTTGACTGCTGACGAGCTGTTGAATATTTATTGTTTGAACGCTTATAATAAAACCGGAAGTTATCTTGCCGCGGCAAAAATTCTGGAGCTTGACCGGAGAACGGTGAAAAAACGCGTCGAAGATATGACAGCGCATACTTGAATATTTGAGTTTTCAGAAAGCCGGTCTATTTTAATGAATTGAAAGTTGAAAATTAAATCTTAAAACTGGATTGATTATGCAGCCCAGAAAACTTGGTTCAGCAGGAATACGAGGAATTATCGGCGCCGGGCTGGCTCCGGAGAACGCGATTGATTTCGCCTGCGCTTTTGGTACGCTGGCCAACGGCGGCCGGGTAGTCGTGGCTCTGGATACGCGTTTTTCTTCGGAAATGCTGCATCAGGCGGTAATATCCGGGTTGCAGAGCTGCGGCTGTGAAGTCCATGATCTGGGAATCGCCCCCGCGATGCTTCTGTCTTTCGCCATCCTCGAACTCAAGGCCGACGGCGGACTGCTTATCGGCGGCGGGCACCAGAAAGAATCCTGGAACTCGATTGTTCCCTGGGGGGGGAATGGCGCTTACCTCAACAGCATACAGTTGCGGGAATTGTTCGACATCTATTACGGACGGCGTTTTATCGCCTGTAAATGGAATAAGATCAGGGATGTCGTCCCGGTTCCTGAGAGCATCCGGAAGCAATATTTTGACGTTTTATGCCGGGCGGTCGATACTGAAACCATTAAAAAAGCCGGATTTACCGTGATCTGTGACTTCTGCAACGGTTCCGGCTCTGTCCTCGCAAAAGAATTTGCCGAGCGTTTCGGGCTCAACCTGATTCCCATAAACAATATTTTGTCGGGTATTCTGCCGCATGATCCGGAACCCCGCCCGCACAGCGCATTCCAGGTGCAGTCCCTTATCAAAGCGCTGAAAAGCGATGCCGGTTTTGTCTTTAACAGCGACATGAGCCGGGTTTCTCTGGTCAGCGATACCGGGGAAACGTTGTCCGAGGAATTCAGTTTCCCGCTCGGAACAAATTATCTCCTTGGTAAAGCCGGGGAAAAAAATCTGCGGGTAATCAGCAATATCTGTACTTCAAAAATCCTTGACGATGTGGTTGCCCGACATCACGGCATACTTGAAAAACACATTACCGGCCAATCCAACATTATTGATTATATGGAGGAAACGAACGCCTTTATCAGCGGTGAAGGTTCCGGTTCGTTTACCAGCAGCGACTGGCTGCCGGGGTTTGACGCCATATACGCCAGCGCCGTAATTCTTGAGGCGATGGCGGCAACGGAAAAAACATTATCGGAACTGGTCAACGAACTGCCTCGTTATCACATTGTAAAAAGAACCGTCGACAGTTCGTCAATGCATGCCTATAACCGCATCCGGGCGATCAGGAGCCATTTCAGGGACGCCCGGATATGTGAAATCGACGGCCTGCGCCTGGACTGGAAAGACGGCTGGGTAAGCGTCCGGGCATCGAGCACGGAACAGGTTATCCGCCTGATTTCCGAATCGAAAGACAAGGAACTGGCCGAAGACCGTGCTTTGGAAATCAGCACCTTACTGGAGAACATGAACTGATGAACAGGGCTCTGCATACTTTAAAATTTTCGGAGGCCGGGGTGCGCGGCGTAGTCGGCGACTCGCTGACCCCGCAACTGGCGTCTTCCCTGGCTTCGACTTTCGGTAAATATACCGGCTGCGGTCGGGTCATTGTCGCCAGGGACACCAGGAATTCAGGGAAAATGCTTGAACAGGCCGTAATTGCCGGACTGCTTGCGGCTGGTTGTCAGCCCCTGATTCTCGGCATTGTCCCCACTCCTACGGCGCAGCTCACGGTAACGCATTTCAAGGCAAGCGGCGGCATCGTCATTACCGCCAGCCATAACCCAGTGGAATGGAATGCCTTAAAATTTATCGGCCCGCACGGGACCTTTTTGGATACCAGGGAGTCTGCGGAACTTTTTGATATTTTTACGCAGGGGAACCTGGATTACTGCTCCGAAAGGAATTATAAACGTCTGCGTTATGAAAATAACGCCTTCAAGCTTCATATGGGCCGTATTTTCAAAGAAATCGACGTCGAAGCGATCCGCGCCCGGAAATTCAAGGTTGCGGTTGACTGCTGCAACGGCGTCGGGGCTTTATACAGCAGGAGTTTCCTTGAAGAACTCGGCTGCGAAGTCGTCAGCATTTTTGACCGGCCGAACGGCATATTTGAACGTCCGCCTGAACCACTTCCGGAAAATCTCGCCGAACTTGAAAAAGCCGTAAAAACGCATAATTGCGTCGTCGGTTTCGCGCATGACCCCGACGGCGACAGGATGACTCTGGTGGACAATGACGGGCGCGCGTTGAGTCCGCAGTATACGATTTCACTGGCGGCGGACCACATGCTTTCCGAAAATCCGGGCCCGGTAGTCGTAAACATCCAGACCAGCCGTATGGTTGAGGATATCGCGGCATCCTATGGCTGTGACGTTTTTTATTCGAAAGTCGGGGAAATCAATGTCGTAGATATGATGATTGAAAAAAATTCCGAGATCGGCGGGGAAGGAAACTGCGGCGGCGTCATCTGGCGGCGGCTGCACCCCGGACGCGACAGTTACGCAGCCATGGCGCTTATCCTTGAAATGCTCGCCCTGACCAATGAGACGATGAGCGAAATATGCGCCTCAATGCCGGTATATTTCAACCTGTCGGAAAAATTCCGGTGCGGCGCTTTTCAGGCGCGTGAAATCATTTATGAATTGCGGAAACGCTATTGTAATTATGAATGCGTTACTTTTGACGGATTACGGATCAGCATGCCGGACGGCTGGGCGCTTCTCCGCGGTTCAAACACCGAGCCGGCGCTGCGCCTGACCGTTGAGGCGACAACCCGCAAGCAGGCCCAAAAATTGCTCGACCGGTTTTCAAATGAAGTCAAGACGTTTAAGTCTTAATCTGCCCAATCTATTTTTCTGAGCTGTTCAGAATATAAACTGTGGGCAAGCGTACCCGCGAGCCGAAACGTTAAACTGCGGCGGCTCGACAGAGTCTCGCCAGAAAAAAACTCCGGCACAATGCAAAACGTGGGCGAGTGTCCCCACGAGCCGAAACGTTAAACGTCGGCGGCTCCAACCCCACCCGATACAATATAAACAGCTATAAAATCCGATTTTCTTTTTGAACGGCTTTGTCAATCCGCGAGACGGCTGTATATTTTCTGCATGAAGAAATCATTATCACATCTGCCGGAGGACAAACGGGACGAACTCCGGGCGGTTACCGGAATCATTACGGAAATGATCGACGCCGAATTCATTATCCTTTTCGGCAGCTATGCCCGCGGCGACTGGGTCGAAGACAAATATGTCGGCGATGACGGCATTCTTTACGAATACCAAAGCGATTATGACCTGCTTATCGTCGTGAACGACCTCCCGAAATACCACTATAAGGGCTACCGTAACAAGATCAAAAGAAAAGCCCGCATGATAGCGCACTGCGCTACCCGCCTGAGCATCATCATGCACAGCGTCGAGGAAGTCAAAGCGGCGATAAAACGCAGGAATTATTTCTTCTGCGACATAAAAAAAGAGGGTATACAACTATATTCGTCCAGGCGTTTCCGGCTTCCGGCGGTAAAGGAACTCAACTTTAAACAGCGTCTGGGTAATGCTGAAAGAGATTTCAGGAACTGGTTTGAAAGTGCAAAAATATTTTTTAAACATTATAAATATGCTTTGTTAGATGGAGATTATAAAAATGCAGCTTTTCAACTGCATCAGGCAACGGAGCATTTTTATCATACGGTTTTATTGGTATTTACCGGCTATAAAGCCAAACTGCATGACCTTGAAGATTTAGGCATACAGATTGACCGCCTAAGTCCCGAATTCAAAGAGATTTTCCCAAAAAACACGGATGAGGAAAAACGGCTTTTCAAACTCTTAAGAAGCGCCTATGTCGGGGCCAGATACGATATGGGTTACAAAATAACCCAAGGGGAATTAGAATACCTTGCCGAACGGGTAAAACTGCTTCAGGCAATAACTGAAAAAGTTTGCAAGGAAAAGATAAAAAGTTTTATTAAAAGTTGTGAGTTGTGAATACAGTAAAAAACTTGCATATGGCATAAAATACGAAATTTGCAAAAAGGGAAAATATGCCGGAAATTTATTTTTTTGATATGGATCATACTTTGATCGACAACGATTGCGATGTTTCCTGGAAAAGTTTTGTCGTCGAGCAGAAACTTGCTCCCTCGGACGCGCTGGAACGCGCAACGTTTTATTATTACCAGTATGTTGACGGGAAACTCGAAGTCAGCGATTTTATGGATTTTCAGCTCAGGGAATTTGTCGGGAAAACCGAACCTGAAATGGATAAGCTTGTTCGTCTGCATTTCGAGACCTGGGTCAAAAAGACGATCTTTCCCGGAGCTGAAACGGAAGTCAAACGCATTAAGGAGCTCGGAGTTCCGGTTGTCCTGTTAAGCGCGACGAATATTGTGATCGCCCGTCCGCTTGCGGAGTATTTCGGGTTTGACGACTGCCTGGCGACCAGGCTGGAAATAAAAGACGGGCGTTATACGGGAAAACTCGACGGAGAATATGCTTTGGGGGCGGGTAAAATAAAAATTGCGCGGGAATATTGCGAATCACATGATTTAACGTTGACTGACGCCGCTTATTACGGGGACAGCGTTAACGACATTCCGATTCTCGAAGCAGTGGGCTTTCCTATTGCCGCCAATCCCTGTTCCGAACTGGAAACCAAAGCTAAAGAGAACAACTGGCCGATAGTAAAGTTTAATTGATTAAACCTGAAACCCCGCCATTATTAAAGTTTTTCTTGATATAACCCAGCGATTGGTAAAAATGTTTTTCATCTCTGATATATCTATCCCGATATCCCCTTTGCCATAAACCGGATGTTTGGCCGGCAACGTTCTTCTTCACAACCAGCTTTCCAGGACTTTCCACAATTCGGCCTTGCCGCGTTTTTTCAGGGTAGAATAAAGTATCGGCTGTTTTCCGAATATATCGGCAATCTGCTTTACGGCTTTTGCTGTTTCATTTTTTTTGAGCTTGTCCGCTTTATTGGCGACAATACAGCTCGGAAGTCCGGCATGATTCAGGAAATCAGCCATCAGCAGGTCATTTTCAAGCCCGGGGTGACGGGCGTCGACAACATGGACGACGGCCCTTATATCGCGCTTTGAAAATAAATACGATTCGATGTAATTTTTCCATCTTTCCTGCTCACTTTTGGAAACCTTCGCGTATCCGAAACCGGGCAGATCGACAAAACGGAAGGCTTCATTTACGAGAAAAAAATTAATTTCGCGGGTTTTTCCCGGCGTGTTGCCGACCTTTACCAGCGTTTTGCGGTTCAGGAGGTTGTTGATCAGCGATGATTTTCCGACATTCGAACGCCCGGCGAAAGCGATTTCAGGAAGATTATCCTGCGGAAATTGTTTTTTATCAACTGCTCCGGTTATGAATCCGGATGACTTAATGAGTATCATGTTATTTGCGTCCTTATAGCGTTAACGGGCAGGTAAACAATAGTTCCTTTTCTTTGAATATGAAAGAAGCTGTTTGAAATAATTGGAAAATTAACAGTTTCATGTTATGTTAATGAATTCGCAGTTCAGGTAAAAAGAGTGATTTATGCTTATTACAACCGGACATGAGCTAAAAAAACTGATGTCAAAAGCCTTGCGGGAACCAGCCGTGGCTATTGATACGGAGTTCTTGTGGGAATATACTTTTTATCCGCGCCTGGGCCTGGTGCAGTTAGGCATCCGGGAGGAATGCTACCTGATCGATCCCGTTACTATAGATGACCTTTCCCCGCTGGGAGAGTTGCTTGCGGAAAAATCCGTATGCAAGATACTGCACGACGCCCAGCAGGACCTGGTCATTTTAAAAGCGGCTACCGGCGCCAACCCCAGGAATATATTCGATACCCGTCTGGCCTACGGTTTTTGCAGTTCCAGTTCCGTACTGTCTTTATCCGCGCTCCTTGAGGAAACGCTGGGTGTGAAGCTCCCGAAAACGGAAACCCGGTCCGATTGGCTCATGCGTCCGCTCACGGACAAAATGTATGATTATGCCTGTGACGACGTGAAATATCTTACCGAACTGATGAATTTCATCATCACAAAAGCCGAGGAACAAAATACGGCGGAATGGCTCGATGAGGAAATGAAAAAATATGATTCCGCGCTACTGTACAAGGAAATCGGTCCGCAGGAATGTTTCAGGAAAATTAAAGGCATTGACCAGTTGAAAGGCAGAAAACTGGCGGTTTTGCGCGAACTGGCCGCATGGCGGGAAAAAACCGCCCGGCGCAAAAACCGGCCGCGCGGACATATCATCCACAA
>Ga0265294_10007582_pt1 | contig 12818 bp, 12 predicted proteins | sample MunlanPumphouse3_FD_192504 | JGI IMG/M metagenome (GOLD analysis project Ga0265294, IMG submission 192504) | Groundwater microbial communities from a municipal landfill in Southern Ontario, Canada - Pumphouse #3 | ecosystem: Environmental > Aquatic > Deep subsurface > Groundwater | place... | reverse complement strand
AAATGAACCTGCCACAGCGAATGAAGCAGTATCCACACCAAACAACTTCAGCAAGGCATCACCTGCAAAGTAAAACAATAAGAAAAGCAAAAGTGCTATCAGACATGATTGCCACGCTTTTATCTCCTGATTTTGCTTCTTTATGTTGAGAAAAATAGGAATTGAGCCCGTTACATCTATGATTGCAAACATTATCACAAATGCGCTCAGTATTTCGACGAAATTAATACCACCCCACATACTAATCTTTATTAATGGTTTCTACTCGGACAGGTACCCCAAGATAATTTTTAACTGTAAAGGAACTGCCTTCGACAATATTATACAAAATTTTCAAATGAACAGTGCTTCTCTCATCTACGTCACTAATCATAAAAACAGGACCGTGTGAAGTCATCGCCTCATCTATTATCCTATCGGACAATCTTTTATATATCAATTCGCGCATAACAGACTGCATCTCCGGCTTAATAAGTCTCATTTCAAGAGTATCATAATCCCTCTCTTTCCCCTTAAAGATAGCTTTTGCACTTGCGCTTTTAACCGCAAGAGAGTTTGCAAGAGAAAGATCACAGGATATCTCCTTCAGGATCTTAATCATAAGGAACTTGTGCTGAAGAGCTGTTTTATTCTTTCCCGCAAGTCTCGAAATGGCACTGTCACCAAACAGCTGTGCAACTTTACTATTCAGAGTCACCGAATTGTATATTGGAAGCAAGTCGGTTATCCTTTTCAAATTGAGAATGGCAAGATTTTCAAATTTATACTCAGGTTCAAGATACAACATATCTAAAAAGGCCCTTTCAGCGGAGGCAATATTTACACCTTTATGCTGAGAGATGCCGATCGAAGAGGCAAGTATCTCCCCTTTCAACTTACGTATGTTTATTTTCTTTTCAGCTACTTCAACTGTTCTGCTCAAATATCCTGCAAGAGTGATTACGCCCTGATAACCGGAGATCACTCCGCTGCGGTTTAGCACATATTCAAGTGAAATATACGCCGGTGTATAGAGGATTGAAGCAAGCTCTTCAAAGTTGTACTTCGACTTGGCGTAGATTCCTTTTCGCGGATTGAGTAATTTGCCTGTGCGCACTGCATAATTCATTCTGAAATTCAGTGACGAAAAATCGGATAATCCGACAATCATCGCAACATCCTCCAATCTGAAGACCGTCCTGCTGTCGGCCTCGATAGCGCGGATAATACAGTTTTTAGCCGTTTCTGTGCTCATAATACTAAAACATAAATATTATATTTCATACGTACAGTTCCTCAAAGTTATAGACAATTCTATTAAAAAACAAAATAAATGTTTATATTTGCAAAATTAATGATCAAAACAATCTAAACACTCGTAAAAAATTAAAACTATGAGACTTGATGGCAGAAGAGAAAGCAGTAACGTTGATGACCGCAGAGGGTCTTCAACCGGAAAGAAAATCGGCGGCCTCGGCTTGGGCGGAATGATAGTGGTCGGACTCCTGTATTGGCTTTTGGGCGGTGATCCAAGCGAAGTCATTAACCAGGGGATGTCCGGTTATACAACAGACGGCCAAACTCAGAATGAGTATGTTGCAGATGCGGAAGAGGAGGCTCTTGCGACATTCTCAAAGCAAATTTTGGCAGGCACTGAGGATGTTTGGAGTGAAATTTTCAGGCAAATGGGACGGACATACGAGCCACCTCGCCTTGTACTCTTTACAGACTATGTTCAATCCGGCTGCGGCAATGCTTCTGCAGAAACCGGTCCTTTCTACTGCTCTGCCGATCAGTGCGTTTACATTGACCTCTCATTTTTCAAGCAGATGAAGCAACAACTTGGTGCAGATGGGGATTTTGCCTACGCATACGTAATTGCACATGAGGTTGGGCACCATGTCCAATACCTGCTCGGAACCCTTAATAAGGCGCACAGTGAGCAGCGTGGCCTCAGTGAAGCGGAAAGTAACAAGATTCAGGTAAGACTTGAACTCCAGGCCGACTTCTACGCAGGTGTATGGGCGTATAATGACAACAAAAGATTCGGGTCTCTCGAAGATGGTGATATCGAAGAGGGTATGAATGTCGCCTCCAAGATTGGAGATGACTATCTGCAAAAGAAGGCCAGAGGCTACTCTGTCCCTGATTCCTTCAACCATGGAACATCAGTTCAGCGCATGAGATGGCTGAAAAAAGGACTTTCGACAGGAGATATTAATCAAGGTGATACTTTTTCTCCAAGATATTCTTCTCTGTAATATGTTTGGAATCATTTTTGCTTAAGCAAGGAGGCCTTTACGGCTAAAATTTACATTATTAATGAATAATATGAAAAGAGATTTTTTATTGATTTTGACACTTTTTGCGACCCTTTCGTGTACTAAAGTTACGCCTGAAAAGCGCATAGAGACGATTTACAACTATTTTGACAACGAAAATACGACAGCTCTTTCAACACTTGAGACTGTAAGCAATAACTACCCTGCCCGTATGTCCGGCAGTCAGAACAATTCTGATGCAATCGACTACTTCACTCTGATTTTAGGTAATGATATCAAAGTGGACAATATCTGGTATCAGGATGTTACTGTTCCCCATTGGCTCCCGGGAGAAAATAGTGTATCCTGCAAACTTTCAGACGGTACCACACACGGCATTACAGCCGTTCCGGTAGGACTTTCAGTCGGTACGGACGGCAATGATCTGACGGCCAACATTGTAGAAGTAACCTCAAGAGAGGCTTTCGATAAAGCAAACGTAAAAGGGAAGATTGTCCTTTTCAATGAGCCGATGACTGCTGAAAACGGCTACGGAAAGGCCAGGTGGCAACGTACTCAGGGTGCTGCTCTTGCAGGAGCCAAAGGTGCCGTTGCAGTACTTGTCCGTTCCATGACTACACTTACGAATGACGATCCGCATACAGGAAGTACACGCTATGACTCTACCGGAGTTCAGATTCCCGCAATGGCTATCTCGACACAGGCTGCCGACAAACTCTCTGAAGAGCTAAAAAAGGACGGCAGATTGAAGGTAACTATTAATTCTACAGCCAAGAGACTCGAAGACACAATCGGACGCAATCTTGTTGCGGAAATTGTCGGAAAAAAGACTCCCGAACATATTATACTGCTCTCTGCACACTTGGACAGCTGGTTTAACAGCCAAGGCGCTCAGGACAATGCCGCAAGTTGTGTGACTGCCGTAGAAGTGCTTAGAGCTTTCAAAAAACTCAAGATAAAACCTAACAATACGATTCGTATCCTGCTTTATCAAGATGAAGAGTGCTTCCTTTCGGGAATGAAAGAGTATGCTAAGATTGCCAAAGAGAAAAACGAGGAGTATTTGTTTGATCTTGAAATGGATAGCGGAGCAGGCGGACCTAAGAGCTTCAGACTTGCAGAGAAAGACATATTTTTCCCTAAGATAAAAGAGATCACTGATCAATATCTCACCCCTTACGGAATAGAAGAGATTACACAGGTAGAAGAGCGCAAAGGCTGGCCTCTGAGCGACTCGATGAAAATACCGTATTACGGATATGTGTCCAACACCGACCACTATTTTGATATTCATCACTCAAGTTCGGATAATTTCGACAAGATCGATCCGGCGGCGTTCAAAAAGGGAATTGCCACTGTCACAGCATTTGTCTATTTGATGGATTAACCGCAATTTACAGGTATGGAACAGGTTCTCGAATTTCTGACACAAGTCAGTCTGAACAACAACAAACCCTGGTTTGATGCTCATAAAGCAGCTTACAAGACGGCGCAGGCAACATTCAATGACTTTGCAATAAAGTTGATTGAAGGGATAGCCTCATTTGACTCGTCAGTCAAGGGACTTGGAATCAAGGATTGTACTTACAGATTTTATCGCGATTTGAGATTTACAAAGGACAAGTCCCCTTATAAGACTCACTTAGGAGTTTTCATTTCTCCGGGAGGAAAATGCAGTTGCCACTCAGGGTATTACTTCCACATTGAACCGCCCGATCAGGACTATCTTGGAGGTCACTTAATGTGCTGTGGAGCCTATATGCCGGACTCGAAGCAACTCAAGAGCATCCGTGAAGAGTTTATGCTCAACGGTAAGGAGATGGTAGAGAGCATCACATCTGCAAAAGATTTTTATCTTGAGAGAGAAGACTCTCTCAAGATGATTCCGCGAGGATTTCCGACAGATTCTCCATACAGCGAGTACTTCAAATTGAAGACAGCTCTGCTGTCACGAACTTTTGACAATGACTTCCTTTTCAGTAAAGATCTCCTACCGAGAACTGTTGAACTATTTAAGGAGTGTTATCACTTTAATACTCTGATCAACAGAGCTATTGATTATGCTAATGAAGAGATGTAATAATATGAAACAATACTTAGTATCACTTCTGTTGCTTCTCCCTATTTTGACAAGTTGCAATAAGGAGAAGTTTGTAAAAGGTGTCATCACAGATGCTTCAATGAATACGATAGTCATCATGACCGACGCCGGTAAAACTCTTACATTCAGCACAATAGACGCTACTAAAATAGCCATGAACGGCATTTTGACAGCTGATACCGCCACCGTATTCTATACAGGCTACCGCATCGGGACCAATACAGACAAGTGCACGGTAACTAAAGTGATCGTATTTCCCGGACCACGCGAAGATCAAACAGACTGTGATCAGGCGAATGATGAATCAGAGGGAAATAACACCCCCGGCTGGTAGCTCTTAGAACGGATATCCTATTCCGAAATGGATGGCATATCCCCCCTTCTTCAACCAAAGACTCGGCTCTTGCCACCCGTTGGATGACGGGTCATAAGTTTTTATTCCAAGATCAAGGCGTACCAGCAACATATTAAAATCCAATCTGATACCGGCTCCCCAGTCAAGAGCTGTCGTCTTAAGGCAGTTATTCCAGTAGAACAAACTCAGCGGATCCCGTGCCTGTCCGTCAATCTCACCGCGCGGCAAGTTCCATACATTACCGGCATCCACAAACAATCCGCCCTGCAATTTCCAGAAAATAGGGAAACGGAATTCTATATTCGCCTCAAGGTGCATATCTCCCGTCTGGTTGGCAATCGAGAAAGTTTGATCCAGAGGAGCCATACCCGGACCTACGGAACGTGACTGCCAGCCTCTCATACTGTTTGCGCCTCCGGCGTAAAAAAACTTTTCAAACGGCAAAACGCTCGAATTACCATAAGCATATCCAAATCCGGCAAGCGCTCTTCCCGCTACCGCGAACTGATTGGAACTTCCAAACTTAATTGTAGTAACTGCAGAGATTTCCGTTCTGACATACTGAGAATACGGAATACCCCAAATCAAATGAGAGCCGGACTCATCGGTCGACATAGCCTTATTGAACAGACTCAGCAGGTTACCGGCAAGGTCACTCTGCCATCTCAGATAGAAATAAGAGTGTTTCGGATTGATTGAGGCATCTGTTGTGTAATAAAACATTGTACCGGCCCCGAAGTCAAAGTGGTTTTGATATGCATTTATCAGATAAGGGTCATTCAGCTTCTCATAAAAATCGGGACTCATATTGAAGATGCGCACAACATTCATCTGAAGCGGATAGATCTGATAATGAAAATTTTTGCGCATACTCCAACGGTATCCGTAAGCGGTAGAGATGATATTGCGGGTATATTCGGGTCTGTTCTGATAATTGTAGGTAAAATTGATGTTGGTCTGAGGCAAAGTGGTCTTAAACAGAGACGCCGGCAGGAGTAAAAACTGCGGAAAAGTCAGAGCGGTAGAAATCGCAAATTCAGTGGATCTCGTGGGATCGTTAAACTTAAACTGGAAGTTACCGCTAAATCCTAGAGAGAGCTCTTCACCGCCGTGGAAAATATTTTTGTGACTGTATGAAAGTGAAGGAGTTATCCCGAAAAGACCGGTGGAGTTAAACGAACCTTCAAGGTTGAGTTTAATACCTTGGAGCTTTGACGGCGAGAGCAAAATACGGCAATCCACTTTCGCCGAGTCGCTCTCCTGCAGCTCAACATTTACTGTACTGAAAAGCCTTACCGAAGAGAACCTTTCATAGGTAGTATTGACGTCCTTCTCCCTGTACAAGTTTCCGGGCTCAATAGTGTTCAGATTATTCAAAAACTTCTTACGGACCTTAAATCCACCCTGAGGTATGATCTCCACATCTCCTATATAGTATTGAATATGCGGCTTTGCAGTCGATGCACTCTCGTTTCTGGTATAATCTTCCAGCTTCACGGTCAGATCTGCCATATTCTGCACCCTGGTTGTATCCGCAAAATAGAAGAAAAAATTCTTTGTAAAGCCGTAATAGCCATTATTTTTAAATAGAGTAGCAAGCCTTTCCGATTCATTTTCAAGAGCATCCTGAGAGAGAGCATCTCCCCTGTTGATTGTAAAATTGGCTGAATCTTTAGCAATAATCTTAACCAACATCGAATCCCGAACCACATAATTGATATCATGAATGGGATATCGCTTCCCCAGAGTCACATCATACCTGACACGTGCCTTTTTATTGTTCTTATCCGTAACATTGGAAATATCCGAGTTATAATATCCAAGATATTCCAAATGCGAAAGCATCCCCTTCTTGCTGCCGTCTATCAATGTAGAATCAAATATAACAGGCTTGACTCCAAGCTTTTCCACAAATTTATCCCATCCCGTATCGTTGCCGGAACTCCAATTATAGACATATAGAAAAGGATTCCACCTTCCAATGTAATAATCATTAGGTTTTTGTTTAATATACGGGACCAGATCGGAGGAGTTGAAGCTCCCCGAATTGAGGATCACGACCTTATTTTCTGTAAGGCGGTATTCGCCTTCAGGCACCAATTTGGTAGTACTGCATGAGACTACTGCCAAGCAGATTATAAGACCTGTCCATCGTTTCATAATCTGCAAAGTTAGCAAAAAAGAAACTATTATTAATTTCAGTATTCATATATCATGATATTTTTATACTTTTGCACGCCCATTCAATCCGACTCAATCGGATTGACAAATTATTAACAAAGTAACTCACTTGCATTTTAAAAAATGAAGGACAAGTACATCAATTTAATTGAACAGACATTTGAGTTTCCGCAAGACGAATTTAAGGTCGAAGACAACGAATTGCAGTTTCACGATATACCTATTATGGATGTTATCGAACAATACGGGACCCCTCTCAAAATTACATATTTACCCAAGATTTCACAGCAGATCCAAAGGGCAAAAAGGATGTTTAATGTAGCTATGGCAAAAGTGGATTATCAGGGGGATTACCACTATTGTTACTGTACCAAAAGTTCGCATTTTTCTTTTGTAATGGAGGAAGCCCTAAAAAACGATATCCACATTGAGACCTCTTCTGCCTTTGACCTGAATCTGATTGAAGCTCTTTATGAAGAAGGAATCGTCAATAAGGATCTCTATATTGTATGCAACGGCTTCAAGAAGCAGAGTTACATTGAAAACATAGCCAACTTCATCAATACCGGGTGGCACAATATTATACCCGTACTCGACAACATGAATGAGTTTGATGATCTTGATGAACATGTAGAAAAGTCCACCCGCATAGGTATAAGAATAGCATCCGAAGAAGAGCCGAAGTTTGAGTTCTATACCAGTCGCCTCGGCATACGTTACAGCGACATACTTCCATTTTATCTCAACAAGATTAAGGATAACAACAAGTTCAGTCTCAAGATGCTGCACTTCTTCATAAACACCGGTATAAGAGACAATGCCTATTACTGGAATGAGCTTTCAAAGTGCGTTTCTGTTTACTGTGACCTGAAGCAGATCTGCCCTGAACTCGACTCCCTCAATATCGGCGGCGGTTTCCCTATTAAAAACACTTTGGCTCAAACATTTGAATACGAATATATGGCCGAAGAGATTGTGGCTCAAATTAAAAGTATTTGCGACTCCAGAGGAGTACGCGAGCCCAACATTTTCACGGAGTTCGGCAGCTTTACCGTAGGGGAAAGCGGAGCTACAATCTTTCAGATATTGGATGTAAAGCAGCAGAATGACAGAGAAAGATGGTATATGGTGGACAGTTCCTTCATGACCACACTTCCAGATACCTGGAGCATTAAACAGAGATTCATACTGTTGCCTATCAACAAGTGGGACTGTCAGTATCAACGCGTATTCTTAGGCGGTCTGACTTGTGACAGCCAGGACTATTACAACGCTGAAGCTCACTCAAATGCAATCTTTCTTCCTACCATACAAAGCCGTGAGGACCCTCTTTACATAGGTTTTTTCCATACTGGAGCCTATCAGGAGTCAATCGCAGGTTATGGTGGGATACAGCACTGCCTTCAACCTGCACCAAAGCATGTTATCATAGACCTTGACGAGAATGGCGAATACACTACAAAACTCTTCAGTAAAGAGCAGACTTATAAGTCTATGTTAAAAATCTTGGGTTATTAGTCCAATACCTTCAGAGCATGCTATCCAAAAGTGAAATAAAATTGATTCGCTCACTCTCTCAAAAGAAGTTCAGAGATGAGGAGGGACTTTTTGTTGCTGAAGGGGAAAAATTAGTCGAAGAAGCTGTCAAATCCGATTTTGAAATTGTAAAGATTTACAGATCAGATGAAATAGGAGAAGAAGCCATGTCAAGGATCACTTTACTCAACTCGCCTTCCCCAATTCTGGCACTTCTGAAGAAGCCGGATACGCCCAAAAATTCCGAAATCAACCGATTGGTTGCCCCAAAAATGCTTGCAATCGGACTTGACGGCATCAGAGATCCCGGCAATGCAGGTACGATTATACGAATTGCCGACTGGTTTGGGATTGATTCTATCTTCGCAAGTGAAGATACAGTTGATATTTTCAATCCAAAAGTGGTACAGTCAACTATGGGAGCCATCTTCCGTATCAAATTTATTTATTGCGACTTGCAAAATATTGCCCGAACTTTTGTCTCACATAAGATGCCGATATACGGTACATTTCTTGAAGGTGAGGTGATCTATGATACGGAGTTGCTCTCTTACGGACTGATCATTATGGGTTCTGAATCCAACGGCATCTCTAAAGAGATAAAGCCTTTGGTCACCCAAAAGCTTTTTATCCCTCCTACTTCTAACGGCAAGCCTACAAGCGAATCACTGAATGTTGCTGCGGCAACCGCAATTGTCTGTTCCGAATTTCGCCGCCAAGGGCGCAAATCTTAGCGAAAGGAGCAACTCCTAACGGTTGGAGTACATTTTCTCGTAATACTTTTCATATTCACCTGAAGTCACATTGTCCAACCACTCCTGATTGTCAAGGTACCATCTTACGGTCTGCTCAATTCCCTCCTCAAACTGAAGAGACGGTTTCCATCCCAATTCATTTTTAAGTTTGGAAGAGTCTATCGCATAGCGCAAATCATGTCCGGCTCTGTCCGTAACGTGAGTAATCAGATGGTCGGAAGTCCCTACAGGACGGCCGAGCAGGCGGTCAGTCACTTTTATAAGTACTTTTATCAAGTCAATATTCTTCCACTCGTTGAAACCACCTATATTATATGTATCCGCCACTTTTCCCTTATGGAAAATAAGATCTATTGCCCTTGCATGGTCCACAACGTACAGCCAGTCGCGTACATTCTCACCTTTTCCATATACAGGTAGCGGTTTATTGTGTCGTATATTATTGATAAACAGCGGAATCAGCTTTTCAGGAAACTGGTATGGGCCATAATTGTTAGAACAGTTGGTAATAACGACAGGCAATCCGAATGTGTCATGAAACGAGCGTACAAAGTGGTCTGAAGAGGCTTTTGAGGCTGAATATGGAGAGTGCGGCTCATACTTGTTCTCTTCAGTGAAGAGCTTTCCGTCAAATCCAAGGCTTCCATAGACCTCATCGGTAGAAATATGATAAAACTTCTTCCCTTGATAATCACCATCCCAATATTCACGCGCAGCCTGTAAAAGGGAGAGTGTTCCAAGCACATTAGTCTGAGCAAAGGTAAAAGGATCCTTGATACTCCTGTCCACGTGGCTCTCAGCAGCAAGGTGAAGAACTCCGGTTATATCATACTTTTTAAAGATCTCCCTAACCTTTTCAAAATCGCAAATATCTCCCTTGATAAAAGTATAATTCGGACAATTCTCGATATCTTTGAGATTGGCAAGATTGCCCGCATAGGTTAGCTTATCAAGATTAATAATGTGATAATCAGGGTACTTGTTTACAAACAACCTGACAACATGTGAACCGATAAAACCGGCCCCACCGGTGATTAATATGTTACGCATAATTTTATTTTTTGAGTGACCTATACAAAGATAATGCAATTTTTAATAACTTTCTGCAACTTTTTAGGGATTGACACAGTCTAAATGACAAAGAAAACAATTAATTAACAATTTATTTAAAAATTATTATGGATGGTAGTATGGTTCCTATTGCAATATGTGTGATATTGCCTGTTCTTATTATTATTACTGTGTATCTGTTTAACTATCTTGGCAAAAGATCAAGACTGAAGACTATTGAAAAAGCTATGGATAAAGGGATTGAGTTGTCTCCTGACATTTTAAATGAAGCTAAGGAGCCCAAAAAGAAAAACCCTAATAATCCAATGTCAAAATTTACAGTTTCAATGATCTTGATTGGTTTGGGTATAGCCCTTTTCATCATGCTCTACCTGCTTGTAAACAATGGTGGGGAAAAGGCGGAATTGGCTTTGGGTGTTGCATCTATCGGACTTATCCCGTTTTTGATAGGTGTCGGCATTCTCATCTCATTCTTTGTGGAGAGAAGGTACAACGAGATAGATAAAAAATACAATAATAAGTCAATTGAATAGGATAGAATTTGGAGACTTCGTCAAGCAGCAGCAGGAACCTCTCAGGAGATTCCTGCTCAACTTGTCGGGAGGTAATGCAAACTTGAGTGACGATATCGCTCAGGATACTTTCATAAAGGCATACACCTCTCTAAGTTCCTTCATGGGACGATCCAAAATGTCCACATGGCTCTTTAAAATAGCTTATAACTGTTTTTATGATGCTGTTCGCAAAACAGCCCTCGAAAGGCAGCGCAGCGACATTCCTGTCGAAGAGCTCAAAGTCATCCGAGACGAAAGCGCTCAGGAGAGTCGTTTCAACAATCAGGAGCTGTACAGAGCTCTATCACAACTTAAACAGGAAGAAAAAGCTATTATTCTTCTGTTTTATATGGAAGATAAAAGCATAAAAGAAATCTCTACAATTACCGGAATGAATCCAAGTACTGTAAGATCCCATATTTCACGAGGAAAATCACATTTAAAACAATACTTACTGACAAATGAGGAAAGATAAACAAGTTGATCAATTTCTGAAAGCGCATAAGCAACAGATTGACGGAGAGGAGTTTAACCGCAAGACGATTGAACGGCTCAATTATTATCACCCTATTGAGGCTAAAAAGAAAAGAGGTACAAAATGGATTGTAAACCTCTTCGCTTTTATCTGTATTGCTATTTTTGTGCTCTCGGGAGGAGCAAAAACGATCTTTGATGCTGCGATGGTTGTCTTTTCAGACCCCCGGACAATTCACTCAATTGCCAATTATGCATCTATTTTTGCCATGCTCGCTCTAATCACCGGTGGGATAATCTATATAGAAGAAATGGCCAAATAGCTTATTTTAAATTCTTTATATAATCAACAATAATCTGGAGTACCTCAGGAGAAACAGTCTCTTCGATAACCGCATATTCTCTTGTTGAACCTGTCTGACAGTGCTGAAACAGATGATTCAAATCTTTCATTTCACGAATTGTCATATTTGTTTTGCCGTGTTCTTCCGCTATTTTGCGATAAGCAGAGAGGTTCTGAAAGGAAGCCACCTGTACATCTTTATTACCATTTAGAAGCAGTGCCGGGCAGTTTACCTTCACAATATTATCGGTAGGGTCAAATCTCAAGAAGTAATACATCCACGGCTCACAGATCTGCTTTACTACCTCAGCAGCCATTTGATCCGGAACTTCCGACTTCTTCAATATAGCCCTTACATCAGTTGTCAAGGCATCATTCAACTCTGAACTCTCAATTATCTTTTCAAAAATTTCATCATAAAAGCCATAAGCCGTCTCAGCCTGTTCCTTAGTCAAACCGGACTCCATAAGATTGAGAGTTTGCTGCACTCTAAGTAATTTTGCCCCCTTGACGGCAGGACCTGCCAGTGAGATCAAAAAGCCCACATCGTTTCTGCGCGCGGCTACCATATAATTGATAATGCCTCCTTCGCTGTGCCCTATCAGGCCAATTTTTGAATGATCAATATCGGGATCAGCTTTCAAATATTCAAAAGCCGCCTCTGCATCATAGGAGAGGTCAAGTGATGTAGATCCCTTTTTACCTTTTTCCGACTCACCTGCTCCACGGTCATCATATCTGAGTACGGCGATACCATTGCGAGTCAGATAGTCGGCAATCACTTCAAATGGCTTGTGATCAAGTAACTCTTCATTTCTGTCCTGAGTACCGCTTCCACTTATAAGTACCACTGCGGGAAACGGACCATTCCCCTGAGGTGTTGTCAGTGTGCCGGCAAGGGTAATTCCTTCCCGGGTATTTTTGAATTTCACCTCATCTTCATGATAAGGCACAGGTCTGACGACCTGCTGGCTCCTCGTAAACTTCATCCTCTCACCCTTTGCAAGATTAAGATCGAAAGTGATGCCCTTTTGTGAAAACTTACCCATAAAACTGTTAATAACCAACTGTCCGGAATATTCCGCATTCATCTGAGTAATCGAAATTGTCAGATTCATTCCGTCAAAAGAGACAGAACTGACCGGAAGGTTGAAAACAGCCTGCTGGGGCACATCTAATGTAGCTTT
>Ga0265294_10007580_pt1 | contig 12823 bp, 10 predicted proteins | sample MunlanPumphouse3_FD_192504 | JGI IMG/M metagenome (GOLD analysis project Ga0265294, IMG submission 192504) | Groundwater microbial communities from a municipal landfill in Southern Ontario, Canada - Pumphouse #3 | ecosystem: Environmental > Aquatic > Deep subsurface > Groundwater | place... | reverse complement strand
GGAAAATGACCGGGTAGGGGATTTTACCTTGAATGAGGTGGGAGGAACAGCCTCGGGGAGTCTCCATTATACGCTTTATCTTGGCAATGATCTTGTGGAGGAAGGCGAGAGAATTCAATGGGTAAGTAGCATTACCAAGGGAGAATCCAAGGATAAGAAACTTTATGTATCAGGCTTGCAGCAAAGCGAGGTGAACGCCGCTTCAGCAGGCACCTACAAGGATACCTTGGTTATTACCATTTATGCCGCTGAGAGGCTTTAATTTTTGAAAAGAGATGAGGAGTGTTATCTATCAATGACAAATCCGAGCTGACATAAGAATATCTCGAATCACACCTGCCGTAGGTGGGTGTCCAATCTTATGCTCGGAGTATTTTAATGAATACACATTCAATTAAACGAGGGAGAGCCTTGCTCTGTCTCTCCGCCTTTTGCGGCGGGTTGGTCTTTTATGCTCCCATAGCCACGTTCTACCGGCAGGCCAGGGGAATCGATATTTTTCAAATCACCACGATTGAAAGCATTTCTCTTGGTGTCGCAATGGCCTTGGAGGTCCCGTGGGGCTATGTTGCCGAGCGCCTGGGATATAAGAAGACCCTTTGTATCTCCTTCTTTATTCTTGCCCTTTCAAAGGTGGTGTTTTGGAAGGCGGATACCTTCTTCTTGTTCTTGATTGAACGGTTGCTGCTTGCTTTTGCCAATAGTGGAATCAGTGGAGTCGATACCGCCTATCTTTCCCGGCTTGATAACAGGCAGAGAACCTATGGTCTTTACCAAGCCTGCTCAATGGCCGGTCTGGTCCTTGTCTCTGTGGTTTTTCCTTTCTTTTCCGATGCGGTGGGGCAAAGCGGGCTTCTTACTGTTTTTTCAAGTTTTCTTTCCTTTCTTTGCATTCTGTTTTTACCTGAGATGCATATGGCAAGAGTGGAACGCAAGGGCATCCATGTGCCCGTTTTCTCCCTTCGCTTGTTCCGCTTCCTCACTGCCTGGGCCTTGCTGTCTACCGTGAATCAGGTTGTGACGGTATTTCTTGTACAGTTATGCTATGAGAAGGTCTCGTTGGATGTTTCCCATTTTTCCTATCCTTTTCTTGCTTTGTCATTTGTTGCGATCTTGGGAAATGGCAGTTCTTCTTTTGTATTCGGGAGACATACGAAGAAGGCGGCTTCTTTTTGTTTTTTCCTTGCCTTGTTCGGGTGCACGCTTCTATCTTTTGCGAATAACCTGGCAATGGTACTGGTCGCGGTGCTTCTGCTGAGGCTGGGATGTTCTCTTTTTGCACCTTTCAGCACCTTGGTGCAGGTCAGAAACAGCATTGGGTATGACGAAGCGACGAGCCTGAGCATCTTCCAGCTTTATTTCTCGCTTATAGAGATAGCAATGACCCCGCTGTTCGGATATCTAGCAAAGACAAACATACGCTCCGCCCTGTTGTTGGGAAGCGTACTTTGCCTCATCGCCCTTGTCCTTGTCAGTCGTCCTCGTTCTCTTGTTCTTGCAGAGACCTAGTGGCAAGTTGCCCGCAGGCTCCGCTGATATTCCCTCCACGGGAGATTCGGAGGGTGTATTTGACTCTCATCTTCTCCAAGTAGGAGCAAAAGCGGTCTGTCTCTTCCTTTGAGGGGGTCTCCCATTTCAAATCGGCGGTGTCATTGTAGGGAATGAGATTGATCACCACATCCATATCCCTGGTGTAGGAGGCGAGTTTCTTTGCTGAGCTTTCGGTGGTGTTCACTCCATGGAGCATGCAGTACTCGAAGGTAAAGCGCTTGCCCCCGTTATGCTGGTATCGTTCCAGTGACTGCTTCAGGTCGGCCAGGTCCCATGTCCTGTTCACGGGCATGATCTTGTCACGAAGGTCATTGTCGGCCGACACAAGGGAGATTGCAAGCCTCACGGGGAGCTTTTGCTCGCTTATCTTGTTGATGCCGGGGACAACCCCGCAGGTGCTGATGGTGATTCTTCTTAGACTGATGTCAAACCCCTCAGGATCATGGAAGTACCGTATGGCCTTGAGCACTGATTGTATGTTGTTCATGGGTTCGCCCATACCCATGAATACAATATGGGAGATGGGGACTATCCTGCTCAGATGGATGAATTGTTCTATGATTTCCTCTGCTACCAGATTACGAGTGAACCCCATGGTTCCTGTGCGGCAAAACGCACAACCCATGGCACAGCCGACTTGGCTGGAAAGACATGCGGTATGTCTCCCGTTCTTGTCGGTAAGGACCACGCATTCGATGAGGGAGCCATCATACAGCTCGATTCCCAGCTTGGTCGCATCATCATCCTGTTCGGTCTTTTTGACAGTCGAGCTGCAGTAGGAAGGCATAAGGGCGGTCAGCCTTTCTCTTTCAAATTTAGAGAGATTGGTCATGTCAGAGAAGGTCTTTGCCCCTTTTACCAACCAGCTATATATTTGCTTACCCATATAGGGTTTTTCCAACTGAAGTACCTGGCATAGCGAAGCACTGTCCAGTCCGTATAAGGACAATGGCATTTTGTTTAAAGTTTCCATAATCTCATCCTACCACACTACAGCATTGAAATGATAGCAATGCACACTCCTGTTATTCCCTCGCCGCCAAGAAGACCGCTGGAGATGAGGTTGCTCTTGTCATTGATCTCTTCTTCGCTGTATTTGCCTTTTGCTGCATGCTTGATTAGAGCGACAAGGATCGCACCTACTCCCATGATTGAACTGATATTGGGAGGAAGATAGACTCCCAAGCCTAATGTGGCGGTTGGTACCTTGCACAGAAAAAGCACCAGACCGATGGCACAACCAAGGCTGAAGGCCGGCATATGTCCAAGCCCTCCGATCATTGCCGACACGGCAGTTGCCTGTGGAGCTGGCAATTGCGCCGTTCCAAATCCTCCAAAGGATTGTTTTAAAGCCAAAAGCACAAACACGGCGACGACTGAGCCGACCACTCCTCCAATACCTTCTCCGACTATCTGCGCACGAGGATTCGTTTTCAGAAGATAACCGCTCTTGAGGTCATTCATCACGTCCCCTGCCAGGCCACAGGCCACAGCCGTGACCGCAGCAATGGTGAAACAAGGTACCAAGGTGGGCTTGAACAGGAATTGCACAACCAGCAGCACAAGAATTCCAAAGATTTCCATGGGGTTCACGCCGGTCTGGCCTGTAAGCATACTTGAAAGATAAGTGGTAGCGAACACTCCTGTGATGAGGATGACTGATTCACCGATGGTAACCTCGGTAAGGAGCGTAAGGATTATCATGGAGAAAATAAGAATAGCAACAAGGGAAAGCATGCTTGCTTTTGAGAGCTTTTCTCTTTTCCCTGTGTGTTTCTTCTTCTTTGCCAAATTGATAATCGCCTGGATGAACACCCCTAAGCCTGTACCAATCATAAGGCCGATACCCAGGTTGGAGCGAAACAAGTCGGCGGCGGCCATATCGGGAAATAATCCAGTGGCCAGTCCGATTGGAGTAAGGAGAAAGTATCCAACAATCATACCCAATGCCCATACAAGGGCAAGGGCCGGCCCGATAATGGCCCCTATTCCTGCGGCCATAGGAGAGACCCACATCGACAAGGGAGGGAACAGGGTGCTGCCACCAAAGATGGGGAGGATTGCAGGAATCTTATGCCAGACATCGCGTAGCAGTGTGAACACGACGGAACCACCAAGGGATGCGAAAAGGGTTTTTGCGTTCTTGCCTCCTTTCATTCCTGCCTGCAAGGTGTTGTATGCGGCCTGCCCCATAGGATAGGGAAGCTGCTCTTCCTCTATCATTTTCTTTCGGAAAAGGGAAGTGAATAAAGTTCCCAGCATGGTGCCCACGATAGTCATTGCGATGAGGGAGATGACAGGGACCTGGGCACTTGGATTGAGAATCCAAAGACCGGGAAGGGTGAAGGCAAGACCTCCTGCCACCATGGCTCCACTGCTCATGATGGTATGGGTGACATTTATCTCATGCAAGGTGCTTCCCTTGCAGTGCTTCAGGACGGCCATGGAAACAACTGTCACAAACACTGTCGGCCAGGGAAGCGCCCCCATGCGCAAGGCGACATACATTGAGCTTGCCGTGATAACGAGCAATCCTGCCAAACCGATGATAAGAGAACGAAGAGTAAGCTGTCTTTCCATTTGCTTCCATCCTAAACTCGCATCATAGCAGAAAATGATTTTCTTCGATACTATGTTTCTCTCCCGCACTTGGTGAATCAGCGGAACCTGGGAGGCAAGCAAAAGTGGCACTTCTTCATCTAGCAGTTTGTAGGCAAATACTATATCATATTGCTTAACAAGATTCTTATGAAAAGGATCAAAACTTATTTATCAGGAGAGAAAAAATGAAAAAGACAGGTCTTATCTTATTGTTAGTAGCAATGGTGCTTGCACCAGTGGCGGCCATTCAGACTGAAGGTGTTTCAGATTCAAAGTTTGCACTTGGTCTCAACCTTGGTTCCAATGCGGGTTTGGCTATTCAGTATCAGATTAATCCCTCTATTGATTTGATTGCCAATGTGAGCTATGGCCTTTTGAATGGCTATGTTGGTGGTGATGTAGCAGCCAACTTCAAGGTCGTTGATTTCGGTATCAAGAGTAATCAGGGTGATCTGTTCCTTTCTGTTGGTGGCGGTGCAAAAATCGGTGTTGATGTAAAGAATAGCACTGGTGTCTATATTGGTGCCATTGTCCCTGTTGGTCTTGTGTATACCCTCCCACAAGCACCTTGGACTTTTTATCTTCGCGTTGCTCCTGGTATTAATCTTCTTCAGGCTAACGCATTCAAGGTCGGATTTACTTGGGATACATATGTTGGGGGTATGTACTGCTTCAACTAATGCCAAGAAGCGGAATAAAGAAGAAGGCGAAGGGTTCCGACCTTCGCCTTTTTCTTATTTCGCGTAGGGCTCGAGTAATTCCTTGAGGAGAGGTTGCTGGACATGGGCTTTCACCAGTATTCCCTCGCCTGTGTAGTCAATAGAGAGGACCTGGGCTTCCCTCCTCATCTGGGAAAGCAGGTCATATCTTGTTTCAGGAATCAAGTAAGTCTTTTCAGGACAAAGATTGTGGATGGTGTCGCTTATCAATTTTTGCAATTCATCGATATTTTGGTTTTCCTTGATTGAGCCGCTGATCACCACAGGATAGAGACTTTTCAGTCTTGCTACCGCAAACTGGTCGTACACCTTGTCCATCTTGTTGATAAACACGATGGCCGGCTTATCGGTGCAACCAAGTTCTTCCAATACTTGCACCGTGGTTTGGTAGCAGGCAAGCATCGCAGGATGCGAAGCATCACATATGATGATAAGGAAGTCCGCATACTTGGCTTCCTCCAAAGTGCTTTTGAAAGAGTCCACCAGATGATGGGGAAGATTACTTATGAAGCCGACAGTGTCGGTGAGAAGTAACTCTTGTCCACCAGGAAGCTTGATTGAACGGGTGGTGGGATCAAGGGTTGCAAAAAGCTTGTCCTCCACAAGGATTCCCGCCTGTGAGAATAGGTTGAACAAAGAAGACTTGCCGCTGTTGGTGTACCCCACGATTGCGGCTTTGGGAGTCGGGCTCTTCATCCTGTTTTGCCTTTGGACATCCCTTTGCTCCTTGACCTTTTCCAAATCCTTCTTTACTCGGACTATTCTGTCTTCAACCATTCGCTGGTCAAGCTCAAGTTGCGATTCTCCCTCTCCCTTGTTTCCATAGGCCCCCCCTCTCTGCCTGCTTAAGTTAGTCCAGAGTCTGGTAAGTCTTGGTCTTGAATATTCCAATCTTGCAAGCTCCACTTGCAAGGTCGCTTCCTTGGTCTGCGCCCGGTCCGCGAAGATTTGCAAGATTACTTCCTCGCGATCTATGACACACACCCCCAGTTCTTTTTCCAGATTGCGTTGCATCCGGGGTGCCAGGCTGAGATTGAACACCACAAGATCACATTCAGTCGCCTGAACCATCTGTTTGATCTCTTGCACCTTCCCACTGCCTATGTAGGTGGCGCTGTTGATCTGCTTAAGATTGATTGAGGTGCTGCTGATCACTTCGGCTCCCATGGTTTTGACCAGACTGTCCAGTTCTTCTCCACTCAATGAGGAGAGGGTGGCATCCTCATTGCCCAGCAATACGCAAAAGAGCAAAGCTCTTTGCTTCTTCTCTTCGGTTTCATACATACCCTCATCATAACGAATGTAAGGGTTTTGTAAATAAGGTAATTGTGGTACACTCCCGTTTGCAAAGAGGTATGCTATGGGCTTGAACTGTGGTATTGTTGGACTTCCCAATGTAGGGAAATCGACTATTTTCTCCGCGTTGACAGCAGCACCAGCTGAAATCGCTAATTATCCATTCTGTACAATCAACCCCAATGTGGGCATTGTGGATGTTCCTGATGCGAGGTTGGACCAGATTGTTGCGTTGATTCCTCCCAAGAAGATTATTCCTGCGACATTTGAATTCGTTGATATCGCCGGCTTGGTGGCTGGCGCTTCCAAGGGTGAAGGTCTGGGCAACCAGTTTCTTGCCAACATCAGGGAGGTCGGGGTGCTTGCTCATGTGGTCCGGTGCTTTGACAACGGGGATATTGTCCATGTAAGCAATAGGATTGACCCCTCCAGTGATATCGAGACCATCAACACCGAGCTCGCCTTGGCTGATTTGGAGACTGTCACCAATCGATATACCAAGCAACTCAAGCTTACCCGATTGGACAAGGAGGCCCAGAAAGAGAACGAGAAGTCACTTCCTGTCCTCCTTCTGGCAAAGGAATGTCTGGAAGAAGGAAAACCAGTGCGTTCCTTGAACCTTGATGAGGAACAGAAGGCGTTGCTGTATGATCTGCATTTGATCACGCTCAAGCCTGTTGTCTATGTATGCAATGTTGATGAAGAGCATATCCTTGAAGATAATGACTATGTGAAGACGGTCAAGGCAATCGCAGAGGTTGAGGGCTCCGAGGTGGTGGTTATCAGCGGTAAAATGGAAGCCGAGATTTCCGCCTTGGAAAGCGAAGCGGACAAAAAGGAATTCCTTGAAGCCGCCGGATTGGAGGAATCAGGACTGAACCGTCTGATTCGCCATGCATATCACATCCTGGGAATGAGGACTTTCTTCACAGCTGGTCCTGATGAGGATAGGGCCTGGACATTTCGTGCCGGGAGTAAGGCTCCTCAGACGGCAGGCATCATCCATACTGATTTTGAGAAAGGGTTCATCAAGGCCGAGGTGTACAACTGCGATGATCTCTTCACCTATAAGAGCGAGCTCAAGGTCCGAGAGGCTGGCAAGCTTCGTATGGAAGGGAAGGAATATCTGGTGCAGGACGGGGATATCATGCATTTCCTGTTCAATGTGAACAAACAGGCAAAATAGAGGATTCGGGAATCTCAAAGGTGACCGGTCCTGTATCTGTTCTTTCTGTAAGGATAATGTATTACCAGTGCATTCTGAACTATTACGGGACAGGCTTGAACAAGAGTCCATACCATTCACCAATCTTCTCGAACCCGTATCTGAGGTACATCTGTCTAGGTGTATCGTCTTCATCGGCAACAAGATATATGCATGAAACCTTTTGTGTTCTTGCATGATTGATGATGAATTTAAGGAGGAATGATCCATATCCCTGCCGTTGGAAAGCATCAAGAATCACAAGTTCCTCAATCTTGGCGGAACCCTCATGAAGAAACAACTCACATTTGCCAATAGCTTTTCCTTGGTGAAAACAAAGAAAGCACTTGATTCCACTTTCTGGATTTGTATATTGTAATGTCTCTCGTTTCGCTCGTCGTTGAGGGAAGTCATCCTTGTTGTCTTCCCTATACTCGATTTCAAACAGAGAAAGAGCAGAGGCCAGGGTGTCTGTCACGGGCAGGATGGTGCAATCCACCGGGCGAGGTCTTTCAATATGCTCATGCTGAAGAACATAATACCCAAGATGCTCACTCTCCCCTTGGGGATGGGAGAGGGGGAAAGGAGCTTCGACTTTCAGAAACGGCCTGCCCTTTGCCAGGGCGAGCTCTTTTTCTATGCAGTCAGGAGGGGCGCCTTCTGGTAACTCCGTGAAATTATGGTCATACATGTCAGGGAGACTTGCATCTTGGTAGTATCGGTTACCTTCCGTCCTATCACATCCTGACCAAAGTAACCGATAAGCTCTCTCTGTGCTTGTTATTCCAGCCATCGCTTTGGCCCTTGCCATTGAATTCAGTACGGGCCCTTCTGTTTCCTGTGTATTCATGATAGAAAGAAAATACCATTTTCTCCTACAAAAAAGAAAGATAAGAATCAGGAAAGCCTGTTTTTTTAATTTTGCTATTTCCAGCTTACGGAGAATGAAAGAGGATTTTGCAGAAGAAGAAAATCAATCAAAGGAAAACTGAACTGGAAGGAAGTGTCATCAAGTTTCTTGCCTCCCGTGAAGCTTGTGATGGTTCCCGGGGTCTTGAGATTCAGTGTTATTTGGGAATTCTTTATGGCGTCAGGCCCTTCCTCTCCCAGCATGAAACTAATCATATCCAAGTAATCGGATTCACTGATTCCTTGGTTGTAGGTTGGTCCGAAAGGCTCAAAATTCTTATCTTTCAAAAATGCGATGATCTTGGTCAATTGCTCATAGTTTTCCATATCGAGCCTGAAGGTAAGGGTATTCCCGCTTTGTACTAAAATGGTTTGGTCCTTATCCGCACCCAGATCGGCAAACAGACTTGAAAGACTGGTGAACGTGAAAGTCCCCTCATAGGCGTTGGCATCTTTTTTAGTGAATTTGACATCTTTGGTACCTTTTCCTTTTTGCAAGGACGTTTCAAGTTCTTTGACCGCATTGTCCAAGACAGTGGAGGAATCCTTCGTGGTGGAAAATTCATTGAAATCAGCCAGCACATCCTGAAAGAAATTCTCAACCTTGAGATTGACTGAGGAGTCGCCTCCGTTCTGCTTGTCAACAGAAAGATTTTCTGTTACTGCGCAGGAGGTGAGCACAAAAGAAAGAGCTATACCCAAGAAGGCTGTCAGCCTTAAAGATGTTTTCATACTGTTGAATGTAACTTAAAGAGCCTTGACGGGCAAGATTCATTGCTCAAGAAAATAAAGAGAACCATCTTCATTACAAAAAATTCCCCAAGTTTGGTTACGTTTCTGATGAGTCTCCATGAAACAAGGGATACTCTCATTCTCAAGTTCAGCAAGTTCGTTCGGGTCGTAGTTGAGCTCGATGAGGGGGTTTTCCCCTGTCTCCTGGAGGAAGGCAATCCCTTGGTAAAGTTCAATATAGGAACACAGGACAGCGATGTATTGGCTTTTCCCGAGTCTTGTGAGAAGTTTCTCAACAAAATCGGACTGCAATTGGTAGATATCCTGACTCTCCCAATCTTTTTGGGAAGAAAGGTATGAATCAAAAAGCCTGAGCACCTGATGGGCCTTCAGGTCCACCGCCTGGCATAAAGTCTGCATCCACATGCAACTCTGTCCTTTGGTGTAGAACAGATCGCAGGCTCTCTTCAAGGAAAGAGCCCGGGCGATGTCTTGCTTGCTCATGGTGGGGCTTTCACTAAGCAGATAGGGGCTCTCGTCTTGGTGCACCAGTCCAAACTCCTTGTCCTTTTGGGCAAGCACGGTTCCCGGCAGCAAGGAAAGCAGGAAGATATCGAGATTGCTTGGTTGGAATGAGATGGCCTTGTCCAGGCTATTGCAGAATGAGACATAGGTGTCACCGGGAAGGCCTATGATCAGATCAAGGCCAAACACTATGCCCTCTTTCTTGAGCAGGTTCACCTTGGTCTCGAATTTCTTGCTATCCATGCTCCGATTGATATTTCTCAGGACTTCCTCATTGCTACTTTGCATGCCGATTTGCAATGAGCAATTAAGAGAGGCGAACAGTTTCACAAGCTCCTCATCAAGAAGCTCCGCCCTGTTTTCAAAAGTGAAATGTATGTCCTTTGCCTTTTTGATCAAAAGCAAAAGAATTTTCTTCGACCTTTGCATGTCAATATTAAACGTAGGGTCAAGTACGAATACATCTCTTATTTTATTTCTCACGAGATAATCGAGTTCAGCCTCAATCCGTTCAAAAGGGAAATGTCTCACTGACCGTCCTCCCTTTGATTCGAAACAGAAGGCGCAGTGGAAAGGACAGCCACGTGTCAGTTCCCATAACACCGTGTCGCTTTTTTTAAGGAAGCTGTCTGCGGTATGATCCAAGAGAACAGAGCCAAGAAGGGAAAGATCTTCCGGGCATGAATAAGAAAGGGTAGTGTCTTTGGTTACCAAGCCCGGTCCTTCAATTTTTTGTCCAGAAAGCAAGCTGTCCAAAGCCAGAGGAATACTTTGCTCCCCCTCGCCCAGACAGAGAAATGCATAGGTGTCAAGATTGAAGCTCAAGGGATTCGCCGTGACTTCGGTACCACCAGCGAACAAGATGACAGGCCTAAGGCTTTTCAATTCTTTTACAAAGAGATCGAACCAGGACCGGTTCCAGAGATAAATGGAAAGTCCGACTATATCTCCGTGGATTTCCTGTGCGGCTTTTTGAGGGTCATCACTTACGTAGTAATTGAAGAGCTTTGAAGGGATATCGGCATGATCCAAAGCGTTCTTGATGCAAAGGGCTCCTAGTGGATAACTGAAGTTCCCCTCTTCGTAGCAACAGGATACAAGGTTGATTTCCATAGGCATGATACTACCTATTTGTTGCCTTGAGGCGCAAGGTTATGCTACACTTTTTTTGGAGCTTGTTGTGAAACATATATTTTATTTATTTCTTTTGCTGGGTATTACGTCATCATTGTTCGCGATGACTGGAAAAGTTGAGAAAAGTTTTCCTAATCAGGTGGAAATCTCTTGGGAGGCCCAGCCTGGTGCCGTTCATTATGATGTCTACTTGGATAACCAGCCGTTAGCACGTCTAGGAAGTACCCAGCTTCATTTTCGTGTTGGCTCCAACCTGAAACCTTTGAAATCCCGTCATGATTATCTGGTGATAGTGGCCTGTCGTGATGAACAGGATACTACTTTGGCTTATGTGCAGATGCCCATAATCACTACCAGTTGGAGTGGTTCCTATAGTTGGAAAAACAGCACGGAGGATGACAACAATGGACGTTGCAAGAGCCTGCATTTTGTCCTTGAGGATACAAATGACGGATTGGTCATATTGAGTGAATTACCCAATGGAGTGGGGTTAAGACAGGTTTTCCCCTTGGATATCACGGACAGATGGATTGAATATGCCAGTGATGAGGCCGAGACCTACCGGAGCAATGCGATGATTTTTAATTGTACTTCTTTTTCTCCTGATTGCTACAAGGGCATCTCGATGTTGCAGGACGAGTTCGGAGCCGTTGCAAAAGTCAGTACCAAAGCCCTGGGTTTTACCATCACCACCAGCAGCCAGTATGAGTTGCAGGTTGATTCCCATGATAAAAGAGTGGTTCTCTTTCGGACAAATGGCTCGGGTATAGCAGCGACCGGTATCTTCAAAAATCCTGAATCAGGGTCGAAGGGAAAGTTTGCATTAATGGAAGACTTTGCCATCTGAGGTTGACAAATTCTTGCAACAGCATTATATAGTTGTAACCTGAATCGAAGCAGGAGCAATTTCATGGAAGATACAAAGCAAACTCTCATCATCGTAGAATCCCCGACCAAGGCAAAGACCATCACTAAGTTCTTGCCGAAGAACTATAAGGTCATTGCCAGCAAAGGGCATATTCGTGATTTGAGTGAGAAGGATATGTCCATAGATATCGACCATGGATATGAGTGTAAATATCAGATAGTCAAGGGGAAGGGCCCCATTATCAAGCAACTGAAAGATGAGTTGAAGAAATCAGATAATTTGCTTTTGGCGACTGATGAGGACCGTGAGGGAGAAAGCATCAGCTGGCATCTTTTGCAAGAACTCAAACCAAAAGTGCCCTATAAACGGATGGTGTTCCATGAAATTACTCGTAGTGCCATCACCAAGGCGCTTTCTGGTGGTCGTGATCTTGATGAGAACATGGTTCAGGCCCAGGAGGGACGACGGGTTGTTGATCGTCTTTATGGATACACACTCAGCCCCACATTATGGGCAAAGCTTGCAAACAAGAAGCTTTCTGCAGGGCGTGTCCAGTCCGTTGGACTACGTCTTACTGTCGAGAGGGAACGGGAACGGATAGCGTTTTCCCGGCATTCGTATTTTGATGCTGAGGCTTCCCTTCTCAGTCAAAACGGCGATGCGTATCAGGCAAAGCTTGTCGCTTATCAAGGTAAGAACCTAGCCCAAAGCAAGAATTTTGATAATATCACTGGTGTCTATAAAGGGAACAAGGATGTCTTGCTGGTAGATCAGGATAAAATTCTTGAGATAGTTTCCAGCCTGAAGAATAAAGATTATCTTGTTTCTGATATTCAGATAAAACCATTTGCCACCCATCCCAATATCCCATTTACGACCAGTACATTGCAGCAGGATGCCATCAAGAAGCTTCATCTCAGTGCTTCTCTGGTCATGTCTGTAGCCCAGACCTTGTATGAAAATGGTTTTATCACCTATATGCGTACCGATAGTCCTTCGTTGAGCAGTGAGGGTACGAATGCGGCCCGGGAATCTGTTGAGCAACTCTATGGCAAGGACTACTTAAGTGGCGTCCCCCGGTATTTCACCGCTCACACCGCGGGGGCCCAGGAGGCTCATGAGGCCATCCGTCCTTCAGGGGAACACTTTCGGAAACCTGAGGAAACAGGTCTCTCCGGTCGTGAATTGCAGTTGTATGAATTGATTTGGAAAAGGACTCTGGCCTGTCAGATGGCTGATGCACAAAAGTCCACTACAACAGCCACCATAACTGCAGGCGAGGGG
>Ga0265294_10007578_pt1 | contig 12824 bp, 12 predicted proteins | sample MunlanPumphouse3_FD_192504 | JGI IMG/M metagenome (GOLD analysis project Ga0265294, IMG submission 192504) | Groundwater microbial communities from a municipal landfill in Southern Ontario, Canada - Pumphouse #3 | ecosystem: Environmental > Aquatic > Deep subsurface > Groundwater | place... | reverse complement strand
CAACAACACATCTTTCACATCTCCTGAAAGTACACCCCCCTGGATAGCAGCCCCGATAGCTACTACTTCATCCGGGTTCACCCCTTTGGAAGGAGCTTTACCGAAGAATTTCTCAACAGCAGTTTGAATAGCCGGGATACGGGTTGATCCACCTACCAGAATCACTTCGTCGATATCTTTGGTTGTCAGACCGGCATTTTTCAATGCTGTGCGACAAGGCTCGATGGTACGTTGAATCAAATCATCAATCAATTGTTCGAATTTGGCACGTGTCAGTGTACGCACTAAGTGGCGTGGAATACCATCTACCGGCATGATATACGGCAGGTTGATTTCTGAGGAAGTTGTGTTTGAAAGCTCGATTTTGGCTTTCTCGGCAGCTTCTTTTAAACGTTGCAGCGCCATCGGGTCTTTACTCAGGTCGATACCACCGTTTTCGTTTTTGAATTCCTGCACCAACCATTCAATAATGCGATGGTCGAAGTCGTCACCACCCAGGTGCGTGTCACCGTCGGTTGATTTCACTTCAAATACGCCATCTCCTAATTCCAGTACAGATACGTCGTGCGTACCACCACCACAGTCGAACACGGCAATCTTCATGTCTTTGTTGGTTTTATCCAAACCATAGGCCAGTGCAGCAGCAGTCGGCTCATTGATGATACGGCGCACGTTCAGACCGGCAATCTCGCCGGCTTCTTTGGTAGCCTGACGTTGAGAGTCGTTGAAGTAAGCAGGCACGGTAATCACCGCTTCAGAAACTTCTTGTCCCAGGTATTCTTCAGCCGTTTTTTTCATTTTCTGAAGAATAATGGCTGAAATTTCCTGTGGAGTGTACAGTCTGCCGTCGATATCCACACGGGGTGTATTGTTATCGCCTTTAGCTACTTTATAAGGTACACGGCCAATTTCTTTGCCGAGGCGGTCGTATGTTTCACCCATGAAACGTTTGATGGAAAAAACAGTTTTAGTCGGATTGGTAATGGCCTGACGTTTAGCAGGATCACCTACCTTGCGTTCTCCGCCATCGACAAAGCCGATAACTGAAGGAGTTGTGCGTTTTCCTTCGCTGTTCGTGATAACGATTGGTTCGTTACCTTCCATCACGGAAACACAAGAGTTTGTGGTTCCCAAGTCAATTCCAATAATTTTTCCCATTGTCTATTTAAATAATATGTTAGTTTTCTGTTTGTTTATTTCAGTTATTTCAACAACCGTGGTTTTACAAAGCATGTGCCACCAGGTTAAAATGAAATATGACTGACAATTTTGCAGATTTTATGACACAAAAAGGCAAAAAAAAGACAGGAAAATGAATTCCTGTCTGCTTTATTTAATGCAAGTGTAATACTACATGAAATGGTACAGAAAGACAATCGTTCCCTCAAAGGCCGGTTTCTTACTGTCTTTAATCTCAAGCGTAGCTTGAATCTCTGCTTTTGAGATGCCTCTCAGGTTGATCAGGGAGGTAAGCTTGCATCGTACCCTGACTTCACTGTTAACGGCAACTGCCTGTCCGAATTTGAGTTTCTCTATGCCATAGTTAACTGTCAGTTTTGAATTCTGCACATCTACAATTTGTTCCCATAAATGCGGAAGGATAGACAAATTCAGATAACCGTGCGCAATGGTAGTTTTAAAAGGGCTTTCTGCTTTACAGCGATCTTCATCAACATGAATCCACTGATGATCCAATGTGGCATCTGCGAATTGATTAATTTGCTCCTGGGTGATTTTAATATAGTCTGAAACACCCAACTCTTTTCCGAGATATTGTTCGAAATCTGCGTGACTTCTAATAGGAATGGGATTCATGTATAATTTGTTTTAAGTGATGATAATGAGTAAAATAATGCACATTTTATTTTGATTTGTGCAAAAGTAGCATAAAATTTTTTGTTTTCAAAATTTTTTTGTTAAAAAATCAATTTGCTTGTTTAATACAAATTATCTATTTTTGCTAAAAAAATAGCCACCCATGATTTATAGAAGAATATTATTGAAACTCAGTGGCGAATCACTGATGGGAGAAAAACAATATGGCATTGACGAAAACCGCTTGGCAGAGTATGCATCGCAGATAGCGGAAATTTCAGATCTGGGTGTTCAGGTCGGGATTGTTATCGGTGGTGGTAATATATTTCGCGGACTCAGTGGTACCTCGAAAGGAGTGGATCGGGTGCTGGGTGACCAGATGGGAATGCTGGCAACGGTGATAAACGGATTGGCGCTCAACTCGGCTTTGCAGTCGGCTGGTGTTAAATCGAAAGTGTTGACAGCTATTCGCATGGAGCCTGTGGGAGAGTTTTACAGCAAGCAGAAAGCCATTACAGCGTTAGAAAACGGGGAAATAGTCATTTTGTCAGCCGGAACCGGTAATCCATTCTTTACTACGGATACAGGTTCTTCCCTCAGGGCAATTGAAATAGAAGCGGATGTGATGTTGAAAGGTACGCGTGTGGATGGTGTGTACACCGCCGATCCAGAAAAAGATCCGAATGCAGTTAAGTTTGACGAAATCACCTACGATGAAATTTATAACCGGAATCTGAAAGTGATGGATCTCACGGCAACGACCATGTGTAAGGAAAATAACATGCCTATTTATGTGTTCGATATGGATACGCCCGGTAACCTGAAAAAGGTGATATTGGGAGAGAAAATAGGGACATTGGTGAAAAAATAATTCAAAATCAAAAAATATGCAAGACGTAAAACCAATTCTGAATCAGGCTGAAGAAAATATGGAAGCATCGTTGATGTTTCTGGATGAATCATTGGCTCATATACGTGCAGGGAAAGCTAATCCCCGTATTTTAGATGGTATCAGGGTCGAGTATTACGGTTCGCATGTGCCGCTATCGAACGTGGCTACTGTGACGACTCCGGATGCGAAAACCATTACTGTCCAACCATGGGAAAAAGCAATGTTGCCTGTGCTGGAAAAAGCAATTTTGAATTCTGATGTGGGAATTACCCCCATGAATAATGGTGAAGTTATTCGGTTAGCCATTCCTCCTCTAACGGAAGAAAGGCGCAGGCAGTTAGCCAAACAATCTAAACAAGAAGGAGAAGAAGCTAAAATTTCTATCCGGAATGCTCGTCGCGATGCCATCGACAAATTGAAGAAAATGATCAAAGACGGACTCCCCGAAGACGTGGAAAAAGATTCCGAAAACGAAGCTCAGAAAATTCATGACAAGTATATACGAAAAGTAGATGAAATGCTGGCAGCGAAAGAGAAAGAAATTATGACAGTGTGATTTTAGTGGTTAGTGGTTAGTGAATGTACAAATAACTAACCACTGACCATTATTTAATCAGCATCGCATCTCCATATACCCCAAACCGGTATTTTTCTTTGATGGCCACTTCGTAGGCATGCATGATTTCGTCGTAACCCCCAAATGCTGCTGCAACCATAAGGAGGGTAGAGTAGGGCATGTGAAAGTTGGTAATCATCGAATTGGCAGTTGTAAATTCATAAGGTGGAAAAATAAATTTGTTTGTCCATCCTTCAAAAGGCTTAATTTTCCCTTCTGTTCCTACCACTGTTTCGAGAGCCCGCATTACTGTTACACCTACTGCACAGATATTCCTGTTTTCATCATGCGCTTTATTAACGATTTCCGCTGTTTCAGGTGTGATAAGCATTTGTTCCGAATCCATTTTGTGCTTGGTCAAATCTTCCACATCAATGTCCCTGAAATTACCCAGGCTCATATGCGAAGTCAGAAATGCGGTCTGGAGTCCCTTGATTTCCATGCGCTTCATTAGTTCGCGACTGAAGTGTATGCCCGCGGCAGGCACAGATACAGCTCCTTCATTTTTGGCGAAAATTGTTTGGAAACGTTCTGCATCTTCTGGTTCAACGAGCCTGTTGATGTTACGTGGAAGAGGCGTTTCGCCCAGGCGGTGCAGACATTTCTTGAATTCTTCATGTGTGCCGTCGAATAAGAACCGGAGGGTTCTTCCGCGTGAAGTTGTATTATCGATGACTTCGGCAACCATGGAATCGTCTTCGCCGAAATAAAGTTTATTCCCGATACGGATTTTTCTCGCTGGTTCAACCAGTACATCCCACAAACGCATTTCACGGTTTAATTCCCGCAGTAAGAATACTTCTATTTGGGCGCCAGTTTTTTCTTTGTTGCCATACATCCTGGCGGGAAAAACTTTGGTGTCGTTGAAAATAAACAGATCATTTTCGTTAAAGAAGTCCAATGCTTCTTTGAAAACATGGTGTTCAATGTTTCCCGTTTTCCTGTCAATTACCATCAGGCGGGATTCATCACGATGTCTGGAAGGGTATTGAGCAATCAATTCTTCCGGTAATTTAAACTTGAATTTTGATAACTTCATGTTTTTACTTTTTAATAAAATCGGCCGGCTCTCCGGCAATATTTTTATCTTTTAACATTTCTTTTTCTATGTAGTCGATCAACTCATTGATTTCCATGCAATTTTCGAGTCTAATTTCCCCTATTCTGGTTCGTTCCAGTGCGGCCAAATGAGCTCCGCTTTGCAAAGCTTGACCAATATCTCTGGCCAGCGCCCTGATGTATGTTCCCTTGCTGCATACAACCCTTATTTTCAGATATGGCAGTGAAAAGTCCAGGACTTCAATTTCATCAATCACGAGTAACTTTGGTTTCAGATCTATTTCCTGACCCTCACGAGCATAATCATAAGCCCTTTTTCCATCCACTTTTACTGCTGAATAAACCGGTGGTACCTGCCAGATCTCTCCAACAAAGGTTGGTATTACTGAATCAACCATCTCCGGCGTAATATGTTCAACCGGATAGGTGGCGTCGATAGGCAGCTCTTTATCAAAACAGGGTGTGGTAGCCCCAAGTTCGAGTGTTGCAATGTATTCTTTGGTTTGATACTGATAGCTCTCTATCAGCTTGGTTGCTTTGCCGGTGCAGATAATCATCACTCCTGTTGCTAAAGGGTCTAAAGTGCCTGCATGTCCGACTTTAATTTTTTTTAATTTGAGCGTTTTTTTGATTTTCCACCGGATACGGTTCACCACGTTAAATGATGTCCAATGCAAAGGCTTATTAACATATAAAACTTCTCCTTTACTAAAATTCATTCCGTATAAATTAAATTGACCGGATTGTATGGATTCGTTAAACCATGCTTAAGTCCCGTCCTGACAACAATAAAACTAAAATAAGACCTCCAATGAGAATACGATAATATCCAAAAGCTTTAAAACCATATTTGGTGAGAAAGCCGATAAAAAACTTGATTGCTGCCATGGCTACCATAAATGCAACTACATTCCCTATTACAAGGGTAGTCAGATTTTCCGTCAGCATGGTTGTTGATGCCGGGTCTTTTATCAATTGGAGCAGTTTGTATCCGGCCGCCGCTGCCATGGTAGGAACCGCCAGAAAAAACGAAAATTCAGCGGCATTCTTTCTACTCAGTTTGGTTGTCATACCACCCACAATTGTGGCCATCGAACGGGAAACACCTGGAATCATGGCGATGCACTGAAAACAACCGATTTTTAACGCCCTTTTCCAGCCCATTTCCTGGTTTTCATCAGTTTTGCTGAACCACTTGTCAACGAAAAGCATAAACACACCTCCCAATATCAGCATGATAGTTACTACCCAAATGTTCTCAAGCAACGAATCTATGAAATCTCCTGCAAGAAAGCCAATTACAGCTGCCGGAAGAAAAGCAATCAGCAGTTTCCAGTAAAAATCCATCGACTGAAAAAAACGCTTCCAGTATAATATGATAACTGATAATATCGCTCCAAACTGGATGTTGACAGTGAATGCTTTCACAAAATCAGTACTTTCCATCCCCAGCAGATTTTGGGTAATAATCATGTGTCCTGTCGATGAAACAGGTAAAAATTCCGTCAGGCCTTCTACAATTGCTATGATAATTGTTTCAAATAGATTCATTTGGACTTGGGTTTAAACAGGATGGCAAACATGATGAATAAGAATCCGAAGAATGAGATCATCGGCCCGACGGTAATGCGGCGGTGACTGAAAATATCCTGATTAAATTCCAGTTCAGTTGTTGCACCCGTCATCAGCAAAAAGCCGGTAACAATAATGATAAATCCGATGGCAATGAGAATCAGATTAATTTTCCCAAGCGTAAATCTTTCTTTATTTTCCATAAATCACTATTTTATAAACCACTAAACAAAATACATGTCGTTCGTTTGCATACGCAAGTATTTTCCTACTGCAGCATACGACGACATGGCTGTTAAAACGATGCCCAGTAGAATGACAATTCCGGATACCTCAACTAGTGTTTGGGTGTGCAGTGTGAATAAATTCAGACCAATATTATTTCTGACGTACAACAACAAGACAGCAAGCATCCCCAACGAGACAAGTGAAGCTATAAATCCATTTGTCATCCCTTTTATGATGTAGGGTTTCCGGATAAACCAGGGTGTGGCGCCCACTAATTTCATGGTGTTGATTAAAAACCTGTTTGAGTATATTGATACGCGGATGGTGTTGTTCATCAGGGTAATGGAAATCAACATGAGGATCGTGGCCACAGCCAGCAACATAAAGCTGATCCGGGCAATGTTGTCGTTAACTAAATTGACAATATCTTTCTGATAGGCAATCCGGTTGATGCCTTCAAAAACTTTCAGGTGTGACTCAATTACCTCTACGCTGTCTTTGTTGGCATAATCTGCTTTTAATTTAATTTCAAAAGAACCCATCAGTGGGTTATATCCCAGGTATTTCTCCGGATCATCTCCCATCGTCTGAATGTGTTCCTTTAAAGCGTCTTCTTTTGATATGAAATTAACTGATTTGACGTATTTCGACCTTTCCAGGTATTGTTGTATCCTCGTGGTACCGGCGGCAGAAATATTTTCGTTCAACACCACTGATAAACTGATGTTTTCCCTGATTTGCGTACCAAGGTCACGTGCTACAAATAGCAGTAGCGACACCAGTCCGATTAAAAATAATACCAGCGACATGCTGATAGTGGATGTTAAGTGAACATTCCCAATGCGATATTTACCTTTCCTACTTTTGTCGTTCATGAATAGAAAATAATTTATTGTTTCTGTTTTTCCCGGTCTGATATTTAACGATAAAAAATAAAATGATACAGATGATCAACAGCAGGGAAGATATCAAGGCAATAGTATTCCCAATGCTGTATGATGTTGGCTCAAACTTAAATTCAATTTGGTATGTCCCTGCTTTCAGTTGCATCGATCTCAATAAATAATTTGCTCTGAAATAAGGCACTTCTTTTCCGTTAATATAAGCATTCCATCCTTTGTCATAGAAAATTTCAGAGAAAACAGCTGTTTGATCGGCTTGTGCACAGAAATCATAAACCAGGTGATTGGGTTTGTATGAAATCAGGCGAATAAAGTCTGTCGCTGCTGGCATACCAGCTTGTAAGTTTTTGGGTGCAACGCGCTTGTCAACCACCAATTCGGTTTTTGTGTCAATTTGTCCGAGGAGTTGCATTTCTTCGTCTGCATTGTTTGCTTCAACAATACTGTTTACAAACCAGGCGTTCCCGTTGGCATAAGGATTAATCAGTGGCTGGCTATTCGGATCCATGATGATATATTTCATATTCAGCATATTCAGCACACCCAGTTGTTGCGCAAGTGAGTCGAATTCCTCAAGTGAACGAATGGTATAGAATTTTTCAATCTCAGATGTAAGTTGCAGGTTAATCAGTTCCTGATAACGGCGCAATTTGGCAGCATGATATCCCCCTATGTTCTTGTGAAAATAAGAAGGAGACGCATCATTAAAGATGTTAACGGTTAGATTTAATACCCGGAATTCACTTTTATCCTGTAAAATGAATTTGTCGGCTTCCGATGGTTTTATCAGGTTGCTGATGTTGCGTTTGCGACCGAAATTATCATCGTTCAAGTAACGTTTAGCAACCGGAACCAGATCAAGCAACATCAGGATACCCATGCCGGCAATGGCCAGGTTTTGTTTCAGTTTATCTTTCAGGTAGATCCAGATAAGCGTGGCAGCGGCTACAATGAATAAGAGTGACCGAAATGCGTCTCCTTGCAACATCGCTTTCCGGTCGGCAGGCAGTGTTTCTGTCAGGAATGAAAAATCAGCCTGATAAGCATTTGAGAGTTGTTGCGCAAAATGCGTATCCACCTCAGCAGTAAAGTTTCCGGCCAGAGACGGAAATAAAACAAAAACCAAGGAAAGACCTCCGGTGATGGCCGTACTGATCAGCAGCGGTTTAATGAATTTTCTTTTGTTGGTTTGCGGGTTAAATATCTCCTTCAGCGCGAGTATGGCTATCAGCGTGATACCAAAACCGGTAGCTACCAAGGTCATGGATACCGTGCGGAATTTATTGTATAATGGAACATAGTCGATGAAGATATCCGTGAGCCACTGGAAATTTTTTCCCCAGGAAAGCATGACGGTGAGTAAAATCATCGGGACGAGCCACCAGAGTATCCTTTTATCTAGGATGAACAATCCGAAGACAAACAACAGCATGACAATCGCGCCGAGATATACTGGTCCGGATGTGCCCGGTTGTGTTCCCCAATAGGTGTTGAAACGCATGCCATCCGTGATTTTTTTCATGTTGACATTTCCAAAGTTTTCCGCAATTTTTTCGGCAGTTTTACTCTTAACACCTAGTTTTCCACTGCTTGCACCTCCTTTAAAATCCGGTATCAGCAGGGTCATCGTTTCATCCATGCCATAACTCCATTGCGTGATGTATTCACGATTCAGTCCTTCCTGTGCGTTTTGCATATCCATTGTCAGCCCGTTGGATTCGCCGCGCATGGTGTATTTACTGTATTCATTGGTTGTCAACAAAGTTGTGGCATTCATCGCGAGAGCAAGTATGGCAGCAACGATGGCTAATCCAGCTGACTGCAGGAAAGATCTAATTTTTTTTCCCTTGATACTGTAAATCAATTCCACCACCCCGAAAAAAAGGATAATAATAAGGGTGTAGTAAAGAATCTGTATGTGATTTGCACGGATAGCCAGACTTAGGAAAAAAGCAGTAAGCAAACTCCCGGCCACTTTATGTTGCTTGAAGGTGACAAAGATACTGCCAATCAATGGCGCCATATAAGCAATGGTTATCGCTTTCGAATTATGGCCAGCGCCGATGATAATCAGATTGTAAGAAGCGAAAGTGAATGCTATCGACCCCACGATTGCAAGCCATGGATTCACCTTGAAATTCAGCATCAGAATATAAAAACCGATAAAATATAAAATAAGGAAAAATACCGTGATAGGGAATAGCTTCAGCACATCTTCAACGTATTTTATCAGGTTGTTCGGTTGATGCATCGAAATCATATAGGTTGGCATGCCACCGAACATTGAGTTGGTCCAAAGCGTTACATCGTCGTGTTTTTCATTGTAATCAAGGGTTTCTTTTGCCATGCACATCCAGCTTTCGGTGTCATGACCAAGTAGTTGTTTTCCTTCAAGCACCGGTTTCATGTAGATGAAAGACATGATAATGAATAAACTAACAGCGACCAGGTGAGGTGTAATTTTTTGAAGCAAAACGTTGCGCATGAGTAAATATTTAGTTTTTAAGCAGATTCCGGGAAAAATCGTACAAAAATACATTATTTTTTCCCATTTCCGGTCATTTTAAAGGTTAAATATCAAAAAAATATTGCATTTGATTATTTTAAATTACCTGCTGAATACCGGAATTAATTTGTACAAAAAATTAGTTACTTTTGCAATTCGAGATTCACATGGAGGTGAATGTACATAAACCTGACAGGTTTTTAAAACCTGTCAGGTTTGAAAATCAAATAAAAAAATGAAATTAAATAGTCAAATAATACAGAACATACGTGCCGATTTCCCCATTCTGGAAGAGAAAATTTACGGCAAGCCATTGATTTATTTTGATAATGGAGCCACGACGCAAAAGCCGTTTTGTGTACTTCAGAAAATTGAATATGCTTATAAACATTTGAATGCCAATATACACCGCGGTGTTCATTTCCTGAGTCAGCAAGCTACAGAGGCGCATGAAGATGCAAGAAATGTCGTTGCTCATTTTCTGGGTGCTGAGAAGAGGGAAGAAGTTGTTTTCACGAGGGGGACGACAGAGGCGATTAATCTGATTGCCTTTTCTTTTGGGGAGGCATTTTGCAGTGAAAACGATGAAATTGTTATTTCGGTGATGGAACATCATTCAAATATCGTGCCCTGGCAGATGCTGTGTGAACGGAAAAAAATGAAACTTCGTGTGATTCCCATGAACGAAAAAGGAGAATTGCAGCTTGACGCATTTCGTAGGTTGCTGAATGAGAAGACTAAATTAGTATCGGTAACGCATGTGTCGAATGTTATGGGAACAGTAAATCCGGTGGATGAAATAATTCGGATATCGCACGAAATGAATGTGCCGGTTTTGATTGATGGCGCTCAGGCGGTGCCGCATATCCCGGTGAATGTGCGCGAACTCGACGCTGATTTTTATGTTTTTTCGGGTCATAAGATTTACGGTCCGACCGGCATCGGGGTGTTGTATGGAAAGGAAAAATGGCTAAATGCTCTGCCTCCGTATCAAGGAGGTGGGGAGATGATCGAAAATGTGAGTTTTGAAAAAACGACCTACAATGTGTTGCCGTTTAAGTTTGAAGCAGGTACGCCCGATTATATTGGTTCTACTGCCCTGGCTGAGGCTTTACGGTATGTCGGTGATATCGGGATAGAAAAGATTGCTGCTTACGAGCATGAACTGACAACTTATGCTGTGGAACAACTTTCTGCTGTCGAAGGTATCCGTTTTATTGGAACTGCTACTGAAAAGAGTGCGGTGATTTCATTTTTAGTGGGGAATATCCATCCTTACGACATTGGAATCTTGCTTGATAAGTTAGGCATTGCCGTACGTACCGGTCATCATTGCGCCCAGCCTCTGATAGATTCACTGGAAATACCCGGAACAGTTCGTGCTTCTTTTTCGTTTTATAACACGAAAGAAGAAATCGATGTTTTTGTAGCCGCGCTGAAAAGGGTGGTGGCGATGTTGATTTAGTGGTTAGTGGTCAATTTAAGGGTTTAAGAGTTTAAAGGTAAATGTAGGGGTGTAATGTTTGCACCGAAATAGTAAATATCAAAATAGTAAATTTATATGTTGTCAATCAGCCAAATACAGGATGAAATCATAGATGAGTTTTCCCAGTTTGACGACTGGATGGATAAATATGCATTGTTAATTGATTTGGGAAACTCATTAGTTCCTATCGATGATAAATATAAAGTTCCTCAGAATGTGATTGAAGGCTGTCAGAGTCGTGTGTGGCTTACAGCGGAGCTCGATGGTGACAGGAGAATTATTTATCAAGCTGAAAGTGATGCCATCCTGGTTAAAGGCATTGTTGCTTTGTTGTTGCGTGTATTCTCAGGGAGAACTCCAGATGAGATACTGAATGCTGACTTGTATTTTGTTGAAAAAATAGGCCTGCGCGAACACCTTTCTCCGACTCGTTCCAATGGCTTGCTGTCCATGATCAAGCAGATAAAGTTGTACGCGCTGGCATTTAAGTCGAAAATGGGATGATAGATTTAGAAAATTTTAAAATTGTAATTCCGCTAAATCGCTCCTGATTTTTTCAGTCAGGTAAGTGTTGTATTCAATGAGTTTTTGATTGATGTTGTTGTAAATACACCAACAAGAGGCGTCTGCAGGAAGATCTTCGTTGTATTCCTTGTAGAAATTACCCATGTCTTTTATCAGCGTTCCATCCTTTTTATAAAGTTTGATATCTGATATGTCGAATATAATTTTTCCCTTGGTTTTTAGCGCGGCAGTTGCCAGTGCGCCGATTAATCCGAATTGCGCTCCAATGACGGCAGCTGTGGAAAATTCCTGTTCTCCATAAAACATGTTTAGCGTTCCTGTGAGATAATAATCACAGGCATAATCATCGTTGCAGGCACAGTAATTAAATAGCCGGGCATGGTTGAAATGGTTTACCATCATTTGTGTCAGTTGTGCCGAAACGGAATCTTTCTTGTAAAATTTTTCAGCATTGATGCAAACAGTTTTTTTGTTAATGACTGTTGAGTTTGAGGTTGTGAACAGAATGTCATTCTCGCTGTTTTGCAATCGGTTATCCGTCAAAAAAAGCACATTGACGGAAATGGGAATCGAACTCCCATCGTTCTGATAAGGTAAATTGTCGGTTTTGTAGCCGATTTTTTGTGTCACGACGCAACCTGCAAAAAGTACCGGAAGCAATAAATACATTGTTTTTTTCATAAAACAGATTTTTTAGTTGATATTGATGAAAACAGATGCTGGAATCGAAGCTACACGCTGTGTGCGCCCTGCATGAGCAGCGCGTACCTGCTGCAAAGCAACAGAAAAACTTCAAAAATACAAATATTTTTGGTTAAACAATGCTTAAGGCAGGTGTATTTTTTCCAGTGGGTGAAAGTCCCCTATGCGCGGGGTCGTACCCGAAGCATTAGTAAGTCGCAAGCTGGTTGTTGGTGACGACAGCAGTGAAGGAAGCGAGACTGCAAAATCCGGTACTGACGAACAGGAACGGCATATGAGGCATATTTGTTTTGGGTAAGTAACCACACCCTTGTAACGCCCAAAATGGTAATTTGTGGACAGATATGTAGATGCCGCAGGGATTGGAGGAAGGAAGAAGCTTTTACCGGGGGAGGTCTCAGAATAAGGGAAACCATAATCTGAGAAGTCAGCAGAGGTCATAGTAGTTACAGCAAAACGAGCCGGCAAGCGCTTAGTGCCAGACAGTCGGAGGTCTCACAGAGTAATGAAGGAGACTGAAC
>Ga0265294_10007575_pt1 | contig 12825 bp, 11 predicted proteins | sample MunlanPumphouse3_FD_192504 | JGI IMG/M metagenome (GOLD analysis project Ga0265294, IMG submission 192504) | Groundwater microbial communities from a municipal landfill in Southern Ontario, Canada - Pumphouse #3 | ecosystem: Environmental > Aquatic > Deep subsurface > Groundwater | place... | reverse complement strand
GAGAATATTTAGCAAAAAAATAAAAACATTTGGCCACTTATGTTACAATACACCAAGAATACTTTTTAACTATTCAACTGGCCAAATGTTTATGCATTTGTGTGGCCAAGTGCATGCGTCTCAACACACAGTTGCTGATGCTATTTTAGATAGGATAATTCACTCATCTCATAGAATTGAATTAGAAGGAGAATCTATGCGAAAATTAAGATCAAAAATCAACAAAATTTAAAAACATTCGGACACTTATGTTATAATTTTACACTTAGAAAATTTCTACTTTAAAACTGTCCGAATCACTCCGGCAGACTGTCCGAATAAATCGGCTGGAGCAATGTATATCCACGAATATTTTCGCATAAGATATCTATTAATTCATAACTACCTTTATGCATATCCATAAAACGAGCAAACACAATTATATTATTTTGTTTTATAAGCTTATTTTTATAATTATCTGCAATTAATTGATTAATAGCAGGATAGCAAAAATAATGTTTATTCTTACTATTAGGAAAATAAATCTCTGCATATTTTACACCCAATTTTTGCTAACGGGGTAGAAGTAAATCAACTTACAAAAGAGTATGGGCAGTTTTAAAAGTACTATCTAACCAAATTAATAGCAATAAAATTAAAAGGAAGAGTCAAAAAGTCTAATGAAAAAAACTACAAAAAGAAATATTCCTGTTTTGTGCGATAAGGCACACAAATCATTTTTCTAGTTTTTTATAGCATCTAAGATTTGTTTTTGGATTTCAGATGGGAGTGTAAATTATTCTGTGTCAAGCCTCCCTTTAATTAGGACAGCTTAAATCAGAATAATTAGCTCTCAAATTGTACTGTACTAAATATTTAATTTAAAGCTGTATGTAGTCTATTATAATTAATCTATTTTACTTTTTTGTTCCAACCAATACAAATTCACAGAAATGATCACAAGCTCCTATTGCATAATCTTTATACTCTTCAGAAAATAAAATATTATTAGTTGAAATAAGATTCTTATAATGTATTATTTCAAAATTAAATATATCACTATTGTTATTCATAATCTCAACTATATACTCAACTGAATATGATTTCTCTTGTCTTTGCCTTTTGTTTTCTTCAATATAGATCTTTGCATTTGTATCAAATTCAGGAATATCTTTTAAATTTCTATACTTATTAAACCATACAGAAGGAGATGTTAATATATAAGTACTGTCAGCTAAATCAAGAGGAAGTATTATAAACTTTCCACCCTTCTTTAAAATTCGTCCTGCCTCTTTAATAAAGTTAATATCATCACTACCTTCAAAATGCTCCCATGAATTATGCAATGTTATACCATCAAAAAAATCTCTTTTAACAGGTATATCCACGGCATTTGAAACAATTCTATATTTATCATTTATATTAAATACACTATTTAAATCTTGCTTGTAGATTTCTTTTAATCCAAAATCTTCTTTTAATATAATTTGTACTGGCGATGTAGAACATGCAACATCTATAAATCTATAATTATCTTTATTTTTAACTTTGTCTATACCCAATAGTTTAAAAGAAATAAAATGTTCCATCATCTTTCTAGATAAAGACCTTTGATATTGAGTTGAATAGTTAGGAAATTTTACCTTATAATTAATTTTCTCTATATAATCAAGGAATTGCTCTATATCAACATTTAAAGATTTAAAAATAAAACTGTTTTCTTTTGATAGCTTTTCAAAACTTTTAATAAGATTATTTAAATTTCTATCAGGTTTATCTTCAATGAACTCATATCTACTTAAAAAAGGTGTTACTTCTTTTAATTTATTAATACGGTTTAAAAATGTTTCTTTATCTTCTGTTAATTTTAAATATGAATTAAAAGCTTCTATTTTTACTTCAGTTTCCATCTTATTATCTAGAATTTCTGCTTGTTTAGCTTTTTTATTTTCTAAAGTATTGTAAACTGCTTCTGAAATTAAAAAATCTCTATTTTTTTCATTAAAATCAGGATTCCAGTGATTAATTTTAAATGTAGCATTATTCTCTGCTATATTTTTATATATGAATTTTGAACTATTCATATTCTCAATAAAAAAATTATATACACTGGTATAATTAATATTATGTAAACAAATTGGTTTATCATAAATACAATTCCAGCAACAATCAAAACATGATAACTCATTCACAATAATTTTTTGGCTATTTGTTTTTGGCCAAGGGAAAAATCGAGATAAACCTCCTCCACCATGAATTATAAATACTTTTGAAATATATAAACTTGCTAGATGCGTTATACCTGTATCATTACCAATATAAAAATCCATACCTTTAAACATGTTAATAGTTTCATCTAAAGAAACTCTATCAACATAGTTATAAATATTTGGTTGCCTTTGTTCAATAACTTTTGCTAAACCTTGGGCATGTGTTGATTTTCCAAAAAGATATATAGAATAGCCATCACAGTTTAATTTATCAATTAAATTTACCCAATTGAATTTATCATTATTTATATTGTAAATATCAATTTCCCAACCTCTACCATCTAAACATATTGCAATACTATTCTTAAGTTTCAGAGAAGGAACATTATCTTCTTTTAGAATTGGTTTAATATCTACCTTTAAATTTAAAGCTTTTTTTAAAAAGTTTTGATAATAGACAGTTTCATGCATAACTTCCTCATCAAAAATATAATTTTCCCATTCTTGAGAAAATTTTTCCGCATCATTTTTTAAAATATTTGTTGAATACTGCCAACAACTAATTTTTCTTTTTGCTTTTATATGATTCATAATAATAAATGTACTTGATCTAATAAACCGTCTAAGTACAATTGCTACATCATATTCATTTTCTGATATATTTTTTAAAGTAGTCTCATCATATTTAGGAATACAAAACTCTTTATTATCAATATTCATTCCATCTCTTGAAACATAGAATACTTTATTTATTCCATCAAGTTTTTTAGTAATTTCCTTATTGTCAATACATGTTACTAAATCTATTGTCTGAAAAATATTCTTTAAAGAATTTATAATCCCAGAAGAAAGAATTAAATCTCCTAACCCATCATTTTTTATAATTATACACTTCATCTATTATTATCCTTTATATACATTTTTAATTAAATATCTTGCTAGATCGGAAAAATCCCTATAACAGTATTCAACTGCTTCTTCACTATATGGGAAATAGTAGTATTTTAGAAGTCTAGCGAAATGTTCTAAATATTTTTTCTGTTTAATATCAAAACCTTCTTTATTAAAAGCAGACAATATCGTAGTTTCTACATTATATAAATTCTCAACTTCATATGCACTTCCAGAACTACTCATTAAGTTTCTTCCCAGCAAAACAGTAGGTTTATCATAAATCATCATATCATATGATAAAGTAGATAAAAGAGTAACACTAATATCTGTTTCCTCTATGCACTCAATTACATTAGCATTATTTACTAAAATAACTCTATCATTTACAACTTTAGAATTCCTAACAGGTACATTAGGATGAGGCTTAAATAATATATACCAGTCATTTTTATGTGCCAATTTACTTAAATACTTTAATGCATCATAAGTATCGATAAATACAGGAGAATGTACGTGAGATTTGCCATATGAAGTAGGAAGCATTCCTGTTTGAGAATCATTTACTCCTGCAAAAAAGATTATTTTTTTATTCTTATATGGACTTAAAAGTTTTTTAATTAATCCTTTTTTTTGCTGTCCTTTTCTATTAAAATTATTATTCTTAATCTTTTTTATTAATTTTTTTGAGATTTCTATATCTTTAAGTTCTAGAGGCCTTTTATTAAATTCTTTGATATCCTCAAAAATCCAACTTTCTGCTAATTCTCCAACTTTATCTACTTCTAAAGTATCATATATAGCACCTTCGTGTACATTAAAGTTTTCTATATTTAAAGATTCACAGTAGATCTTTGACATATATTGTAAACTACTCCATTCATGCCAATTTAGTACAATCTTAGGTGCATACCTATCAATTAAAAATTTTGTTTTAAAAAATTCTTCATATACTCTATCAAAAGACATTGAATATAAATAATTTTTATCAAAAGATTTATTTAGTGAATCTAAAAAATCAACACTTAAGTTTAATTCTTTTGAAAATTTATTTATTATCTTAATATTTCTAATTTTATAAAAGATATTTAATGAAAAATTATTAAATTCAATTGTTTCAATATCTGTATCTAGAATATTACTTGAATGGTGTACTATAATCAATTTCCATCCATATTCTTTTAACGCTTTATCCAACAATTCAAAACATCTTAATTTTTGAATTCTCTCTTTATATTCTAAATTATGAATAAAAAGCATAATACTATTCTCTACTCCTGCTCTTTTAGGAAAAATTTTATTTATTATATATCTATACTTAACTACTTTGTATAATCGAAATAATTTATCATAAAAACCTATTTTAGTCTTTTGTGTTTTATTTTCTACAAACTTATCAGTTATAATTGAATTATTTTGAAGAAAAATATATTTTACCTCTACTAAATAAGGATCAAATTCTCCAACAATATCTTCTAATAATAAATCTCCCTTATACCCAATTAATTTATTTTGAAATCTAATTCCAAAACTTAAAGTATCAATAAATTTTTGATTATAGTAAACTTCAATACTTTTTATTAAAGAATGATCAATATCACAAAATCCTTTAATAGTTAAAATCTTCCATCTACTTTCAAAATCTAATTTTATTATTTTACTATTCATCATTTTCCTTAAAAACATCATCAAAAGGCATTTTCTCAAAAATATTTAATTTTGTTTCTCTTGATGCATTATATATTTTAATACCATGTTCTTGTGCATATTCTTTTGCTTTTGTAAAAGATTTAATTTGTATTTCAAGATTTGGTAAATTCCATTTTTCCCCAATTTTTCTATAGTCTTTATGAAAATGGTTAATCTCTCCATCACAAATTAAATCTTTTCTGCCATGCTCATTTATAACATATCCTTCGGACTCTGTGAAGTTAAAGTCTACACCAATTAGATATATCTCTTTTATTCCAATATATATAGCCCACTGTATCATAGAAAAAATTACAGTTGAACCCCAATATATACCTAATAATGGATCTGGATTAAACTGAGGAAAATCAATATCATTTGGTTTGTATTTCATACTAAAATATATCGCTTTTTCTATTTTTTTATCCCAATCTAAAGCATATTGTGGAAAGAGTTTTATAGAGTCTTCTATTTGTACAATTTTTTTGTAGTTTTGCTTATAAACTAAATCATCTTCAACTAAATAATAAGTTGGCCTCCAATCCGTTTTTTCATACGCTAGGTATATTTTATTAGCGGCAAAAGTTACTTCATCTTTTAGTGAGCTAAGATCATTTATTTGAAGGCTAGGTCCATTTCCAATCAAAAATGCCCTTTTATTTTTATGTTTATCTTTTAAATCTTTAATTTTTTTATAACTATCTAAAATATTATGATTATAAAAATTTACCATTTCTAAACTATCTATAATCTGCATTGTCTTCTTTATATGAAATAATATTTTTCTTTTTTCTACACCTTGGCATAAAAATTCACCATATATCTCCTCAAAATAGTTTGGAGAACAAATAAATATAAAATCAAAATCTGAAGCTGCTCTATTTACTATGGCCGTGCCCCTTTTATTTTTATCAATAAAACCTAATAAATCATACCTTTCTTTAAAAGATATATCGCTAGACAATTCTAGAGATATATCATTATATGGAGCAAGATAAACTCTAGTTTTCATTTTTGAACATATCTCTAATAGTCTTAAATTTTTTATATAAAACTGGTTGATATATATTTTTAAATATATCTTCATACATCCTATATTGACTATTTAAGTTTTTTATCTCGTTTAAATTTGCTACATTTATAAATTGGTCTATAAAAATGTACTTATCATCAAATAATTTATCTTCTTTAAAATCTAAAATATGCTCTTGTACATAAAATATTGTTTTAAATTTGTTTTGCAAAAACTCTTTTTGTAAAACTATTTCTTCATCAAAGTTTGATTTGATTAAATCATAATTTTTTTTATCACAATAAAGAGTTATATTTTTATAAAAATCTTTTAAGTATAGGTAAACTCTTCTATTTGAAATCATATCTTTTTGCATATAAATTGCAATATTATCCGTATTTCTTAAATTATATTTATCGAAAATATTTATTTCTGGTTCTTTTATAAAAATACTATCATCTTGCTTTCCTAGATTTCCAATTAAAAGATCATCTATAGCACATAGAAAAGATTTAGGTTTTGCATAGTTTCCTTTTAAGTTTGAAAAAAATGATAAAGTTATAAACCAATTACAAATAACATTTACAAATTTATCAAACTTATCAGCTTCTAAGTATTTCAAAAAAAACATTATCCTATTTCTCTCAAAGTAGTAAAGCCCAAAAGTATTGGTATGATTTGATGCACCTAATTTATGAAATACTCTTGAGTTACTTATGGCATGTATCTCATATCCAGCTTTCTTAACTCTAGTACACCAATCCATATCATCCCAATATATAAAATGATGTGTATTAAAACTTCCGACCTTTTTAAGAACTTCATTTGTTGTAATCATACAACAAGCAGGTACATAATCGCAGGAAACCATTTCAGGTAAAGAATTATCATCTTTATATGCTTGAAAAGCCAATCTCATATTGAATTTATCATCAAAATCTATAAATGATCCCATCTCTTGAACTATATCAGGATTATCCATAGTACATATTTTAGATCCTACTGCACCTACAATTGAATTATTTTTAATATACGTATAAAGGTTTATAATAGTATTAACTTCCAATAAAGTATCATTATCAAGTAATACAACATATTCATACTCTTCTTTGATAGTAAATCTTATACCTCTATCAAAACCGCCTGAACCACCTGTATTTGTTTCATTTTCTAAAAGTATAATTTGTGGGTAGTTCTCTTTTATAAAATCTGGGCTTCCATCTGTTGAGGCATTATCTACAACTATCACATCATAAGTTAGGTTTTCAAAGTTTGATTTATACAGAGATTCTAAACAAACTTTTAGATAATCAACTTTGTTAAAATTGCAAATTACTATTCCTAAATCTTTCATATACATTTCTCCCATTCATATACACTTTTACAAATTAATTCCAAATTATCAAATTTTGGTTTCCATTTCATTTTATCTAAAATTTTACTATTATCTGCAACTAAAAAAGCTGGATCACCATCTCTTCTTTCTACAATTTGGATCTTAAACTCACAATTTGTTACATTTTTAATACTATTTGCAATCTCTTTTACACTATAACCTTTTGCGTAACCTAGATTAAATATATCACTATCATTTTCTTCAAGATAAGCAATAGCTTCTATATGTGCATTTGCTAAATCTTCAACATGAATATAATCTCTTATACAAGTCCCATCATATGTATCAAAATCATCTCCATATATATTTAAAATTTCTCTTTTACCTAAAGCTGTTTTTACAACTAGAGGTATAAGATGAGTTTCTGGTTCATGTTTCTCACCTATTCTTGGAGTTAAAGTATTATCTTTATAAAATATATCTGCACCTGCTACATTAAAATATCTAAAGATTACATATCTAAAATCTGTTGAAACTTTATTTGAGTCTTGAAGTATTTTTTCACTCATTAGTTTACTCATACCATAAGGATTTATAGGATTTGTAGGAAAATCCTCTTTTATTTTACTATTTTGTTGAACATCTCCATAAACTGCAGCTGTACTTGAAAAAATAAATTTCTTAACATCAGTTTCAACTGCACATTTTATTAAATTTGTTGTATTTATTGTATTATTAAAATAGTATTTAAAAGGATCTTGCATAGACTCAGAAACTATACTATATGCTGCAAAATGAATAATTACATCAAATCTATTTTTTTCTAAAACTTCTTTTACCCTATCAAACTCTTTTAAATCAAGATTTATAAAATTAAACTCTCTTATGCTTTTCAAAGTATTTATAGCTTCAATATTCCCAGTTGATAGATTATCTAAAATAGTTACTCTATGTTTTGTCGTTTCAAGTAGTTGTTTAGCAGTATGACTTCCTATATATCCAGCACCACCTGTTATTAAAATTTTCATTTTAAATTTTCCTTAAAAACTTCCAATGCTCTTATTACAATATCATCCATATCATAATATTTATATTCAGCAAGTCTTCCTACTAGTATAAGATTTTTAAACTCTTTTGAATACTCTAAATATTGATTATATCTCTCTTGGTTTTCAGTTGTAAAAATTGGATAATATGGAGTATTGACATTTTTTATATACTCTTGTGGATACTCTTTTAAAATAGTTGTTTTAGATGAATTTATTGGATGAATATGTTTAAATTCAGTTATTCTTGTAAAATCATAATCATTTGGATAATTTATAGTTGCTTTTTCTTGATAAAACTCTTTTTCAATAGTTTCAAATCTCATATCTACACTTCTATAAGGTAGTTCTTCAAATTTATAATCAAATAGTTCATCAATTTGTCCTGTGTATATAACATTCCCATCAAATTTTTTATCAAATAAGTAAAAATCTTTATCTTTTAAAGTACAAATTTCTTTAAAATCTGTATTTAGCATTAGTTTTATATTTTTATGATTTAACATATTTTCTATCATTTTTGTATATCCAAATTTAGGCAAGCTCTGATAACTGTCATTAAAATATCTGTTATCTTTTCCTATAAATATAGGAACTCTTGCAGTTACAGCTCCATCCATATCTTCTGGTTTCATACCCCACTGTTTAGCTGTATAGTTTACAAAAATTTTATCATAGATAAAATCTGCTAAAAAGGATAAGTCTTTGTTTGTAGATTTTTTAAGCTCTAATATTGGAATTTTTGAATTGTATTCATAAGTTTTAAGCAATAGCTCTTCTAGCTCTTTTGCTTTTAAATTTGGGAAAAGTTCATATAAGGTATTAAAGTTAAAAGGTATTGGAACTTTTTTACCATCAATATATCCTAGAACTTCATGATTATAAATATCCCAAGAAGTAAATTTTGATAAATAATCAACTACCTTTTTATTATTTGTGTGAAATAGATGTGGACCATATTTATGAATTAAGATATTGTTTTCATCTTTGAAATCATGGCAGTTTCCACCTATATGATTTCGTTTTTCTATTATTAATACTTTTTTATTTAATTGAGTTGCAATTCTTTCTGCTATTACAACTCCTGCAAGTCCTGCACCTACTATTATGTAATCTATCATTTCTTACCTTTTAAAATTTTAGTTGGTTTATCATTGTCAAAAACTCCTCTTAAACCATCAAAAACGGAACCAGTTGCAAATACTAATCGTGTGTATTTTTTATCATCATACAAGATTATATCTTTTATCAATTCCAAATATAGTTTAGCAATCAAGAAATATCGTTTATAACCTTTTCCATATTTTAAAGCTAAAAATATAGAGTTTCTAAGCCCAAAGTATTTTAACCAAAGTTTATCAAATCTTATACGATTTTTTTTAAACCATAAAAATTGTCTTTGTATCTTTTCATCTTGCCTTTTTTCTTTATGATATATATTTACACTATTTACCATAAGGATTTTTCCAATACTTGACAATCTTAAACTATACTCAACATCATCATGATGTATAAAAAATCTCTCTTCTGGTAACCCTATCTTTTTTACTGATGAAATAGGAATTAAAATTCCCACAAATGAAGCTAAATCAATTTGTACGAATTCATTTTCATAAAAATCTTTTGTTAATGGTTTTTGAAAAGATGGTACACAATTATAGTAATCAAACATTGCTCTATGACCATATCCACTTAAAGAAAGAACACTATTTTCTTTTGTTCCAATTAATAGTTTTGGAGCATAAGCACTATATTTATTATCATCAATATTTTTTACTAAACCATTTAAGGTATTTAATTCGGGTTCTGCATCATCGTCCATAAGCCATACATAATCATAATTATTATCTAATGCATACCTTACACCAAAATGAAATCCACCAGCACCTCCAATATTTTTATCCAATTTTTTATAAATAAGATTTTTATTTTCTAAATATCCGTCTTCTTTTATTTTAATATCTGTTCCATCAGTTGAAGCATTATTTACAACTAAAATATCTGTTTTATATGTTTGGTTTAATAAAGAGTCTAAACACTCTTTTAAAAGTTCGTATCTATTATAAGTTACTATAACCGTGCAAATTTTCATAATTCAACTCCATACAAATTACTTTTTTATTATCCACAAACTTTTCTCCACTTTTTTTAAAATTATATTTTCTATGCAAATTTATAACTTGTATATTATCTTCAAAAACTTCTAATTTTAATTTCCTTGCATTTAAACTATTAAAAACAAAATCAATTGATATTTCTTCTAAAATTCTACCAACTCCTAATGTTTTTATTGTAGGATTTGCATAAAGACCAAAATATACTTCTTTTTTAGTTAAATTTGTGAAGTATACTACTCCGATATTTTCATCTTCTTTTTTTACCAAAAAATATAATTTATCTTTACTATTCTTTAAACTATCTATAAAATTTAAATGGCTCTCTAAATTTATATCATCTTGAGTGTACATCCATTTTTTTATATTTTGATTATTTCTCCATTCTAAAACCATCTTTTTTTCATCATATATTAAATCTATAAAATTTATTAATTTTATTTCTTTCATCTTATTACTCTTACACTTTTAAAAGCTTCAACATATTTTTTGCCAACTCTCATACCTTGATATTTTGCATTTAGCTCTATTCCTTCAATGCTTCTTGGATGTGGATAAGTACAAAGTTCTGATTTATACTCTTTCATAGCACTAATTTTCAAATCCAAGGTATCCTCTATATCAAAAAATGTATCTGGAGAGAATGTTAATGGATAGTTCCATTCTGTTGATGATAAAACTTCAAAGCTATAAATTTCTTTTACACACTCATTTTGGATAGGTCTTGTTGCAATTATAACAGCTTTGTATGTAATTTGATGATCTATATTTAAATCTTTTTCATAATGAGTAAAAATAACATCTGGTTTTATCTCTTCTTTTACTTTTGAAATTACTTTTACAATATCAAGTAAATCAACACTATCAAATCTATTATCAGCAAAATTATAAATAAAGGTTTTTTTTATTCCTATGGTATCATTTGCTCTTTTTATTTCGCTATTTAAAATCTCTATTTCATCTTTTTTATTTTCAACTACTCTTTTTTCATCTCTACTTGTTTTTCCCTCACCAAGAATTAAAGTATAAGCTTCATATCCCTCTTTTATAAGTCTTGCAACTGTTCCAAAACATCCTAAAACCTCATCATCTGGATGGGCAGCTACTATTAAAATTTTTTTATTCATGTTTAGATACCTCAAACCTTCCTTCTAGTTTTCCATCTTTTATTATAACTTCAAATAGTTCCATTTTCAAATTATCAAGTTCTAAATAAGCTTTAGGATAACTAGGGGCATCTAACATCCTAATAAAATCATATAAATTAGCTATAGAAACATCATTTAACATTTTTATATTACTTTGTTCAGGTGTTCTTCTTTTAAAATTTACTACAACACCTTCTTGGCTTACTGGAGTTGGATTTTGTCTTAAGATATTTGGTATTAATTTTTTAAAGATTAATTTTGAAGCATTTTTATATATTTCATTAGCACTACCTTTTGATATATCAAAATCCTCCTTTAAATAAATATCTCCTTCATCGAGACCTTTTGTTACCTTTAAAGCACTTATTTTTGTATTATATACTTTATTTATAATTAAATTTTGTAAAGGGCTTCCACCTCTTCCATAAGGTAAATCAGTCATATGAAATAAAATACAATCATAATTTTTATATATATTTTCTGGAATTATCCATGACCAATGTGGGAAAAATATATATTTTGGATTAATTTTTTCAATTTTTTCTAAAGACAACTCATCTTTATTTGATATTAAATAAAAAGAGTATTCATTTTCTAACTCTTTTTTTAATTCAAAATAGTTATTGATATTCCACTCTTTTATAGTTGCAATTACTATGTTCTTCATATTATAATATTTTCCAATCTATCTGCAAATTTATAATCTTTTTTTGCCTTTTTACCTAAAATATCTTTTAAATATTTTGGATGAAGTCCATAAAAAGGTCTTACACTTTTTATATTATCTTCACTAAAAACTTCACCCTCTTTTATATCTTTTGATACATACAAACTTCTTGCAAAACGACGCTGTTTTTCTCTTTTTTCATTTAGACTATAATCAACTCTTCCAAGTAACTTTTCACTATCTCTAACAGCTTTTATCATATCGCTAAACTCTTTTTTATCTAAAGAAAATGCACTATCTGCTCCACCAATATTTTTATCCAAAATAAAGTGCTTCTCTATTACTTTTGCTCCAAAAGATACAGCAACTACTGGTGCAATATGCCCCATAGTATGATCAGAAAATCCAACCTCAACACCAAAAGTATCTTTCATATTTGGAATGGTTTTTAAATTTGCTTCATCTAGCTTTGCTGGATATTCGCTTGTACATTTTAGTAGTATAATATTGTCATTTCCAACACTTCTACAAATATCTACAACATCTTGTATCTCATCAATAGTTGCAATACCTGTGCTTATAATAATAGGCTTAGCTTTTGAAGCAGTATATCTTACAAGCTCATAATCAGTTATTTCAAAAGAGGCGATTTTATATGCACTTGGATTAAATTGTTCAAGAAAATCAACTGCACTTTTATCAAAAGGTGTTGAAAAAATATCAATATTTATGC